>Ga0208957_1000092_pt1 | contig 75562 bp, 98 predicted proteins | sample RifOxyA1_FD_184029 | JGI IMG/M metagenome (GOLD analysis project Ga0208957, IMG submission 184029) | Groundwater microbial communities from Rifle, Colorado - Rifle Oxygen_injection A1 (SPAdes) | ecosystem: Environmental > Aquatic > Deep subsurface > Groundwater | place: Rifle, Colorado, United... | reverse complement strand
TGAAGATTCTTCTTTCCGACAAGAGGGTTGATCCAACGGCCGGTGACAACCGTGCCATCCAATGGGCTTCGGGAAACGGCCATGTTGAGGTCGTGAAGATTCTTCTTTCCGACAAGAGGGTTGATCCAACGGCCTATAACAACCTTGCCATCCGAGGGGCTTCGGAAAGAGGCCATGTTGAGGTCGTGAAGATTCTTCTTTCCGACAAGAGGGTTGATCCAACGGCCGGTAACAACTATGCCATCCAATGGGCTTCGGCAAAAGGCCATGTTGAGGTCGTGAAGCTTTTAAAAGATGCCGGATGTAAATTTCCCGCTTGACTTAAAGAATAAAATCTGTTACTATTGCTCAACTTTAGCGTTCTAAGAAGAGGAAAATAAAATGATTGAGTATTCTTTCAAGATGCTGCTGAATATCATTCTTCCGATTATCAATTGTGATAATCCTCCTCCCATTCTTCTTCGTGCAAAGCATGGAGTTGGAAAGAGTTCGTGGGCCAAGGAACTTGTGAATTTTCTTTATGCCATTAATGAAATGGAATATGGATTTGTTACACGGCGAGCTTCACAGCAAACAGAGGGGGATCAGCTAGGACTTCCCTTTAGGGATCGCACAAACAACACCACAAAATATTATCCGCCAGATTGGTTTATGGAGGCTTGCACAAAGCCAACGGTTCTGTTGATCGACGAAATTGATCGTGCGACACTTGAGGTGTCTCAGGGCTACTTTGAGCTTGGTGATTCTCGCACTCTTGCGGGATATACTCTTCATCCGAGGACGGTGCTTATTTCTTGTGTTAATGGCGGAGAGAACGAAAATAATTATAATGTTAACTCCATGGACCCTGCTTTCTTGGACCGTTGGGTGACGTTTGATCTTAATCCGACCATTGAGGATTGGGTTGAGTGGGGCCGCGAGCGAGGTGGGATTCATCCAGAAATCCTTGCATTCGTGCAGAATTTCCCCGAGTGTCTTGAAGTTACCAAGAACATGAAGCCGGGGAAGGTTTACCCTTCTCGTCGGTCGTGGGATCGTCTGAATACGGTTGTTGCTAAGAACTCCAAGATTCTCGAAAGTGCTCTACAAAACAATTCAGAAGACTTGACAAAGATTTTTCTTATTTCGAATGGTTTCGTTGGAGAAGAGGCTGCAAATTCTTTCAAGAATTGGGTGGCAGACGCTAAGAACAAGGTGATTAAGCCGGAAGATATTCTGAATGGTGATAAGGTTGCTTTTGGCAAGGTTCAAAGGTTCAATGTTAGCGAGTGGAACAATCATATTGATCGTTGGAAGGATCCAGCTACCAAAGAGCTTTTGCACAAGAAGTTTGCGAACAACAAGCAGAAGACAGCGGAAAATGTTTCCAATCTTCTTCTAGAAATGCCTTCGGAAATCTTCCTTAAGTTCTGGGATGAGGTTGTTTTTGGAGGCGAGTGGAATTTTGACCTGACGAAGGCTATTTCGAACAATGAGGCGACCATTGAGGGTCAAAAGTTGAAGATGCAAAGGATTTATCAGAAGTACGTCCTTGGTCGTGAGCTTTCTGCTATCAAGTGAGAATTAAAATGTATTCTCCCGAAGATAAGCCGGTTCCTCTTTTTAACCTCAAGACTGATCTTGGGCATTATTATCAAGCTGAACCTTTTCTTGCTGGGTTTAGTTTGGGGGTGGATAAATATGTAGGCAATTGGGCCGAAGTTCCAACGGCTGGTGTTTCTCTAAACAAAAAGACGGGCCGCCCTTCGCTTGTGATTAATAATGTTTACATGAATGAGCTTACAATCAAGCAAAGGATCGGTGTCTTTAAGCATGAATTTTATCATATTCTTCTTGGGCATATTACGCGCAGAAGCGCAGAAAAAAAGAAGATTGAACCAAGGATTTGGAACATTTGCTTGGACTTGGCTGTGAATTCTTTTCTTCAAGCGGATGAAATGAGGGACGATTGGGTTATCCCAGGAAAGAGGGACTTCTTAAATTATCCGTCTGGTCTTACAGCAGAGCAATATTATGCAATGCTGCAAAGAGATCCCAATAAGGAAAGTATTCTAGAGAAGTTCAAGGGTATTTCACATATTTGTTTTGGAGTTGACGAGAACGGAAACATCACAGAGTTTCCAGACGGCTTCCCGCCCGACCTTCTTTCTGCCGCAGAGCAAGAAATTAAAAAGGCAATGCGAGAGGGAAAGCGGAACGCAATTAACCATTCGTGGGGCTCCATCCCGGCGCAAATTCAAAAAGAAATCAACGATTACCTTGATTCTTCGGTAAGATGGCAAGATGTTGTGAGAATGCTTGTTATGGGAGCGGTTAGAGCAAAGAAGAAGTCGACTATCAGAAAGATTAATAAGAGAATGCCGTATATGTTTCCAGGGAAGAAGTTTACACATACGGCAAGAATCGCGGTGTTGATGGACCAATCTGGTTCGATGGGAGACGAACTTCTTTCTATGTTCTTTGGTGAGTTGGATAGTCTTGCGAAGTTTGTGGAGTTTGATGTGGTTCCTTTTGACGTTGAGGTTGAGACAAAGAGTTTGTTTAGATGGGAAAAGAATAAGAAGGTTAAGCCGTTCCGGGCCTTGGCAGGCGGAACCGATTTTAATAACTGCTCAAAGTGGGCAGTTGAATCGGGATATGATGCTTGTTTTATTTTGACGGATACAGGGGCTCCCGTTCCCGACTCAATTCGCATTAAGAGGATTTGGGTTGTGGATAGAGCTAATTACGATCATTGGAATAATTCCAAGTCTTATGGTCCTCCTGCGGGAGAGCCGATTATTATTGTTGAAAACAACCTGGGGAAAAATCAATGAAAGAGTGTTGTGATAATTGCTGGTTTTATCGTGAACAATGGTGCAGAAGATATCCAACAGAGGTATTGAAGGATCCGAGTGATTTTTGTGGAGAATTTCGTCCTAAAAAGTCGCTAAAAGAGATTGAGGGAGAGAATTTCTCGCAAGAGAGAAAAAAGAAAGTTCTGCTCAACGATTGAGCTTGGGAACTTTTTAAAATGAGAAGAGAACAAAACAGAGGAGAGCGGCTTTTTTGGGAGCTTTGCAAAAAAGGCAAAGACAAGGAAGCGGCTTTAATTCTGTCGATGGAGGTGTTCGATCCAAGGGCCGATAACAACTATGCCATCCGATATGCTTCGGGAAAAGGTCTTGTCGAGGTCGTGAAATTTCTTCTTTCCGACAAGAGGGTTAATCCGGTGGTTTTTGATAATTATGCCATCCGATGGGCTTCGGAAAACGGCCATGTTGATGTCGTGAAGATTCTTCTTTCCGACAAGAGGGTCGACCCAACGGCCTATGAGAATCAGGCTATCCAATTGGCTTCGAAAAACGGCCATGTTGAGGTCGTGAGGCTTTTAAGAGATGTTGGATGTAAGATTGAGCTTGACAAAATCCCTTAAGTTTGTTAACCTTTCTGTAGTTGGTTACGAAAAACAAACAGTTGCGGAAACAAGGAGAAGGAAGATGCTGGATGTGATGCTGAGCACTGGTGAGAAGATTCGTATTCTGTGGAAGCACAATCGGGTGTTCGAGAAGTATGAGTCGCCAGACCCCAAGACGGGGCAGGTGGTGGAGAAGACTCGAAATCATGGCGGTTCTACGGAGTGCCAGGTGTTTCTTGTGGGCTCGGACAACACTGAGACTCCCTTTGGCGAGGGGAAGGCGATGTGCGTGGCTTGGGACAACTTCGACAAGAACAAGGGTCGAAAGTATTCCCTTCGTCGAGCCCTCCAGAAGGCTCTTCCCGAGAGAACCGGGCGCGTGAATTGTGCGAGGGAGATTTGGGCCTCTTATTTCCAGAGGTTCCCAATCCACAATAAGTAGGAAATGCTTAATGGACTTCTTTACCTCCGATACCCACTTTTGGCACAGAAACATCTTGCATCTAGGAAAAGGCCGTCCTTTTTCTTCGATAGAAGAAATGAACGAGAAGCTTATAGAAAACTGGAATTCTGTTGTAGGAACAGAAGATAATATTTTTCATCTTGGGGACTTTGGCTTCTGTGGTGTTCAACAAGCATTGTCAATCATCGGTAGGCTGAACGGCAAGAAACATTTAATTATCGGGAATCATGATAGACGTTTGATTAAGGACCACAACTTTTTTTATCAATTTCTTTCTGTTCAGCCATATTTGGCAAGAGACTTTGCAAGTCAAGGCAAAACTAGGAAAGTTATTCTTTTCCATTATCCGATGGAAGAGTGGGAGAGTTATTATTTTAAGTCTTGGCACCTTTATGGCCACACACACAAAGAACTTGTTGCAGATGCCAGCCTTTTGAGGTATCATGCTGGGGTCGATTCGAATGGTTTTAAACCTGTGTCTTTTGACGAGGTTTTTATAAAACTAACAGAAAGGCAGAACACGATTTATGGTAAATAATCCTTCTTTCGTAAAACTAAATGAACTTGTAGAAACGCACGAAAAACTAAGAACTCTCGGTGTATTACGTTACGATTTGAAAAAAGTTCAAGATTATGCCGACGCCTTATTCAGCAGGTTCTGTCCGATTAAGCTGGATGCTGTTGTAAAGACGAAAAACGTTCAAATAACAAAATTTAATAATCTTTGTTATCTTCCGTTTCGAGAAGAAATTCTAAACGGATATGGCGTAGTTGTTGGGCAGGACTACGGGGACGGAAAGTTTCTTTTTACGGTAAAGTTTAAATCCGGAGATAAAGAAGTTTTTATCGTCTTGACAGAAGACGAAATTGAAGAGGTATAAAATGGACAAGAGAACAAAAAAACTAGTTCATTCGCATAAAAACGACGAATATGGAACTCCTGATGAGATGTTTGCCAATTTGGATGAGTTTTATGGATTTTCTCTTGATCCTTGTGCAACATCAGAAAATGCAAAATGTTCTTTGTATTGTACAAAAAACGGAACAAATGGACTAGAATTTCCTTGGGAAGGGCATGAGGTTTTCGTAAATCCTCCTTATAGCCAATTAAAGAAGTGGGTAGAAAAATCAATTGATGAAGTCGTAAATAAAAGATGTTATCGAGTTCTAATGCTTACTCCAGCAAGAACAGACACAAAAGCTTTTAAGAAGGTGTTTGAGCACGCAAAGCACATTTGTTTTATTTCAGGAAGGATTAAGTTTGTTGTGGATGGGGTTCAGATGAAGACGGGGGCTCCGTTCCCCTCTTGCTTGGTGTCTTTTTCTCAGTTAGCAGAAGAGGAATTGCAGAAAGAAAGAGAATTTTTAAAGAGATTTGGGTTTGTTCGTTAATTTCTTGCTTGACAATCAAAATTTTATGTTTATCTTTCCGTTGCCTTGAAAAGGCTAAACCTACGGAGGATAAAACTATGAAAAACAACTCACTAATGAAACTAATGGATCCTATGAATTACTTTTGGCCTGTGTTTAAAGATGAACTATTTGACGCTCCAGTACAGTGGTCCTTTCAAAAGGTCCAAGAGTACAAAGATTATTTCACAAAAGAAGAAGCGGACAAGAAAATTCTTGAATATGCTGTTCCCGGCCTTCGGGAAGAGGATATTTCCGTGGAGGTTCGAGGGAACCAGATGATAATTAAGGCAGATCCTGGAGAAAAACCGATTTCTAATCTTTCCACAAAGTTGGAAACATCTTACTACGACACAGAAAATATTTATGATTTAGAAAAGGCAGAAATTTCATATAATTATGGCATTTTAAAGCTGGTTATCCCGAAGAATGAGGCAAAAAAGACGAAAAAACTGAAGGTGCTCTCTAGTTAGAATGAGGACGTTGTAAACATCCCACCGGAGAGGAGAGGAAATAATTAAGTAAACAGCCTTTTACAGCGTTCGTTCTGAGCCAGATCGAAAAAAGGCAATCCTCTAAACCCTTTCCCACCTCTCCCTTGAAAGCCGCGATTAATGCGGCTTTCTTCTTTTTTATTGTCTTCTTGTCGAAATCCTTTGCGAAACTAACTATTTATTATGAACGAAGTGTCTCTTGGAGGTCTTTGTAAATGACCACAAATTTGTATCCCACAAGCTCCGTAAGTTCTGTTGTTTTACCAGAAACAGCATCTTATACGGACGTTAATACCGTAACACATCCACTGCCCTTTGGGGTTTATTCAAGCGATGAGTTCAAGAGAGGGGCTGCCTCTCAGGTGGCTTTTACCTTTCAAAGGATGGGCGGCAACACACTCGATTTGGAAATTGATAAATATTCGGTATTCGCAGCTTATGAAGAGTCTTGTTTAGAATATTCTTATCTTGTTAATCTTTATCAGGCCAGAAGCACATTGGGTTCTGCTCTGGGCGGGGCGACAGCTTCTTTTGACCATATGGGAGAGGTTACGGGCTCTGGTGGGGCCCCAGCCAGCTCAAGTCTAAAGTACATTAAATACAACTTTGGCTATCTCAACAGTATGTCAAAGATGTTTTCGGAGATGGTTGGCATTGGGGGTTACAAAACTGTTTATTCTGCTTCTATTGACATTGTTGCTGGACAACAGGATTATGATCTTCAGGCAATCTTAGAAGCATCGGCGGACTTTAGTGGGACTGTCGGAGACAAAAGAGTATTTATCAAGAAAATTCATTATCAAACAGGTATGGCCAACTGGTCGTTATACGGCATTTATGGCGGTTTAAATACCGTTGCTGGGTTCATGTCTTATAACAACTATTCAAGCGAGACATCTTTTGAAATTATGCCTTCTTGGGAAATGAAATTAAGAGTGATGTCTTTGGAAGATAGATTGTGGAACAGAACTTCACACTATTCTTACGAGATAAGAAATAATAAAGTTCGTTTGTTCCCTATTCCTACAACATCTTCTCCTACAAAGATGTGGTTTGAGTTTATAGTTCCAGAAGATAATGCTCCTTGGGCTAGCGCAGATTCCGCAACACAGAAAGAAATAGATGGTGTGAACAACATCAACACCATGCCGTTTGCCAACATACCATATGAAAATATTAACTCTATGGGCAAGATGTGGATTAGAAATTATGCTCTTGCTTTGAGCAAAGAAACTCTTGGATATGTTAGAAGCAAGATGTCGGCAATTCCTATTCCGGGAGATAGTATAACTCTTAATGGAGAGGCTTTATTGTCGGCAGCTCAGCAAGAGAAAGAAAAACTAAAAGAAGAGTTGTTGAAGGTTCTTGAAGAAACGGATTATGCGGCTCTTAGCGAGAAGGATTCCAAAGCTCACGATGATCTGCAGAATTCGTTGTCCAAAGTTCCGACTCTTATTTTCATGGGGTAAAGAAGAACAATAATGTCTCAAAAAGATAACAAATGGTCCGTCCCTCAAGCTCCGCCTCCGTTGTTTTTTGGCGAGAAGGAAAGAAACTTCCAACGTCAATTAACCAACGAAATAATGGAGAAGATGTTGGGCCAGGCGTGTTTGTATTATGCCATAGATGTTGAAAGAACAGACTTTCATCCGCTTTATGGCGAGGCAATAAATAAAACATTCCTTCCTCCTGTTCGAGTATTTGTTTTGTTGGAATGGGAAGATCCAGGCTATACAGGAGAAGACGAATTTGGCCCAGAAAGACGAACAAAAGTAACTGTACATTTCCACAAGAGGAGATTGACAGAAGACCAAAATATATTTGTTCGTGTTGGGGACTTTCTTGAGTATGGTGACAATTATTATGAGATCGTATCCCTGTCTGAACCAAAGCAACTGTTTGGACAGACAGATTATAAACTAGAGATAGCGGCAAAATGTGTCCGTGCTCGAAGTGGTGTGTTCAATGCTAAGTAATTTTTCTTTACATCTTGGGAAGATTATAAGAGAGGAAACGCAAAGAGTTCTTAAAGAGCGTAGAACTAAAAATAGAGAAGTTGTTTTTCACGGCACTTCCTCAAAGTTTTTAAATTCTATTTTAACCAACGGTTTGGTCCCAAACCCAAAAGAAAAAACTTGGGAAGACGACCCTCAAGCGGAAACTCATACTCCTTCGAGGCATAGCTATGGTGGAGCTTATTTCACAAATAACATTTTAACAGCAAGAATAGCTGGCCAGCAAACTGTAGCTAAATATGGAGGAAATAGGATCATTATTTCTGCTTTAGTACAACCTAAGTCGGCATTACCAGATGAAGACGATATTAAAAGTATCTTGGGTTCAACAATATCAAAATCCGTGAGAAGTGGCGATTACTTTTATGGGACTGTTCACGAACTAGAGAATATAAAAAAATATGAAGATTATCGCAAAGAAATTGTAGAAAATGTATTTAAGCAGCTTTTGGAAAAGTATAAAGAAGTTACGCAAGACTATGGGAACAAGAAATTTGAAGAATATTTGAGAAAACACGAGGAACTAATTTTCAGAACAATTATTTCTTATTATGAAAGAATTCTTGCACACGAAAAGAGTAGATATCTTTATTACGACTACTCTGAAATACAAGAATTTGTAAAGTCTCCCCAAGAAGCAGAAAAAAACTATGCAGACAACATAAATAAATTTTCTACCATTCTTAAAAAAATATCTTCTTCTCCAAGAAAATATACAGGAGATACGAACTTTAGAGTTATGGAGCCTGTTGGATATTCTGGAAGAAATAGGATTCTGTCTATTGTGGAAATTGAAGCTTCGACAGAGGATAAATATAAACCTGTTTACATAATTAGATATGGCGAACCACCAGAAGAGTTTTGGGAGCAAACGAGGGAAAAGTCGGGAAGTGATTTTGGGATAGTGGACAAGAGGGTAAGATAAATGGGAAAAGTATCTCAAAAAAAACCAACTTCCGAAGAAGTCTTTGAAGTTCAGCCTTCAACCTTAGAAAACATTGACTGGGCTTTTTTTGATTGGGTTGATAAAGAATTAGACCTTTTCTGTAATACACAAAACGGATGGGAAAAAACTCCTGTTATCTGGACGAGCGCGGAAAGATCCTATCACATAAAAAATAACAAAGACCTAAGAGATATGTCGGGAACTCTTGAATTACCTCTTATTTCTGTAAAAAGAGATTCTTTTACAAAGAGTCTTACCGACAAAGGCCCTTTCTTTGCCAATCTTAATCCCGACGATAAAGGCGGAGTAACAATCTTTAAAAAGAAGATAAAGCACGAGAAAACAGCAAATCACAGAAACGAGCAATCTTTGGATGAGTACGGAAAAATAAACTTCTGGTATCCGGAGAATAGAGCAAAGAAGGTATTGTATGAATATATCAACATGCCGCAGCCGGTATATCTTGTGGTAAACTATAAGATATCAATAAAAGCAAGTCATATTCAACAAATGAACACACTAATAAGACCTTTCCTAGTTAAGGCGGGAGGTATTAATTACTTCGTCTTCGGCAGGGAGGGGCATAAATATGAAGGGTTCTTGCCGGATAAATATGCTGCGGAGGGAAATTCAGAAAAGCCCCAAGAAGAAGAGAGATTTTTTAAAACAACGATTCTTGTGAAAACAATTGGATATATCATGGGAGCGGGAAAGAACGACAAGACACCAAAAATAAAAAGAGGAGAAAGCATTGTAGAAGTTAAGATTCCTAGAGAATATGTAATGTTGGATTGGAACGAAGATAACGAAGATTAAGTTTTGGGAGGATAAATGATTGGCACAACAGTATTCGGATACGGTACGAAATGCACTTTTAGATATAATTGAGACGACGGTTGGTGCGTCTCCTGTGCTCAAGATCCGCACCGGTGCGCAGCCCGCAGACTGCGCGACGGCGGACAGCGGCACCGTGCTTGCGATCATCACTCTGCCGGCCGATTGGATGGCGGCAGCGTCGAGCGGCAGCAAGGTCAAGGCCGGCACCTGGAGCGATACCAGTGCCGACGCGGCGGGCACGGCTGCGCACTGGCGGCTCTACGCCAGCGACGGTACGACCTGCCACGCACAGGGCACCGTGACCGCGACCGGCGACGGCGGCGACTTGACGCTTGACGACGTCACCATCGAGGCCGGGCAGACGGTGACTGTGACCACATGGACCTGGACGGCGCCGGGGGCGTAAGAAGATGGCGTTTTTTCAGGCAGAAGGCAATTTGCTCGGAATTCCAAATGGGAATACAAACCCCTTGTCAATGACCACGATCATAGACGCAGCGACAAGAATCATTTTTTGTTTTATCAATACGCAAGGCGCGACCGGCCGAGCAGGAGGAGCGCCGTATTTTTCTGATGGGTTAGACACGTTTACACAAATCGACACGCAAAGAAAGGCCGCGTCTTCCCCGGAGGGAGTGCTTGAACTTTGGTGGACGACGACGACCACAACGGGGTCTAGGACACTTAATATCCCAAACACTGCGCTTAATACTTTGGGGTTTAGGACGCTGCACTTCTATTCTAACTCCGGTTATCCTGTGGTGTTGTCGTCATACACTGGCAGTTCTGGCACCGGCACGCCGGCGTCAGCGGTTCTTACTGTCACTGGCGCCGGTATGGGTTATTGCGCGGTGGCGTCTGGGCAAGGTGATATTTCTGGCGTTACGGCTATCGACGGTACATTAAGTGGGAACCAAGACAACGGCACTCGGATCACAGCTCAAGAATATAATTTGTCTGTGTCGTCTGATTGGACTGCCGGCATCAACCATGCGAGCGAGGACTGGGCGCTTATCGCTTGTTTGCTGCGCGAAAGCGTCCCGTCCACCGGCACCTTCTCCAACTCCATCGGCGACATCTTCCTATCAGCCGCCGGCACCGTCGTCTCGAACGTCTCCACCGGCGCGCTGGCGCAGAGCATCGGCGAGATTGTTTTATCTTCCGCTGGAACGGTTATAACGGCTGGGGAAGCTTCCCCTTCATACACTCACTCAAGAAGAAAAAAGCCGTCTTTCAATAACAGCCAAAAGAAGAAAGAAAAGAAAGAAGAAGAAATTTTTGAAGTTCAGCCATCAACACTAGAAAACATTGACTGGGCCTTTTATGACTGGGTTGATAAAGAACTCGACCTTTTTTGCAACACACAAGATGGATGGGAAAAAACTCCCGTTATCTGGTCTGATTCTGAGCGAGTTTTCCATATAAAAAATAACAAAGATTTAAGAGAGTCTTCTGGTTCTTTGGAACTTCCGTTAATATCGGTAAGAAGAGGGGATATAGGGAGAAGTCTTACGGAAAAAGGCCAATTCTTTGCGAATTTAAATACTGATGAAAAAGGCGGAGTGGCTCGTTTTAAAAGACGCATAAAACACGAGAAAACCGCAAATCATCGAAATGAACAGTCTTTGGACGAGTATGGAAAAATAAACTTCTGGTATCCGGAGAATAGAGCAAAGAAGGTATTGTATGAATATATAAACCTACCCCAATTTTCCTACGTCAACATAGAATATAAAATATCAATAAAAACAAGCCATATACAGCAAATGAACACATTGGTACAACCGTTTTTATCAAAACCGGGAAGTATTAATTATTTCGTCTTTGGCAGAGAAGGACACAAATATGAAGGATTCTTACCAGAAGAGTTTCCAACGGAAGATAATGCGGAGGGAACTAAAGAAGAAGAGCGATTCTTTAAGACAACAATTACTGTAAAAACAATAGGTTACATTACAGAAGCAGGGGAAAACAGCAAGACACCTAAAATTAAAAGAGGCGAAAGTATCGTAGAAGTCAAGATTCCTAGAGAATATGTAATGTTAGATTGGGATGAGGACGAAGAAAATTAAACTTCTCTTATTTCTTCCGCGTTTTGGCCAAGAAATCAACTATTTACTATGACCAATCTTAAAAAGGATTGGAGCTTTGAGCGCAGAGGAGAGAAAAACTTATGGCGATTGATAAATTCCGCTTTATTTCCCCGGCGATTATGATTGAAGAGACCGATAATTCTCAGGTTTCCAAAACCGGGGTTCCTATTGGTCCAGCAATCATCGGTCGTGCAGAACGCGGTCCTGGTATGCGTCCGGTAAAAGTTAATTCTTTTTCGGAGTTTGTGGAGATTTTTGGAAATCCTATTGCCGGTGGTAAGGGTGGTGACGTATGGAGAGATGGTAATTATACAGCTCCTACTTACGGCGCTTATGCTGCTTGGGCGTGGTTGAAAAACGAATCTCCCATTACTTATGTTCGTTTGCTAGGCGAACAGCATACCAACGCTACTGCGGACGGAGAGGCGGGTTGGGCAACGGCTCTGGTAGAGCCTACAGTAGACCAAGCGACCAATGGCGGAGCCTATGGTTTATTTGTTGTTGCTTCTAGTTCTGTGGCAAATCACGGAAGTGCATCATTAGCTGCGATTTTTTATCTTGATGAGGGCTCTATTCGCCTAAGCGGTACGATGCCGAATGACACCGTTGTAGGTGCTTCCGGCTCTGGTGCTGCTGCTCTTGTGAAATCTCAAGGTGGAAATTATGAATTTAAGGCTACAATCGCGAATTCGTCTGGTACAGATGTTCTGACCACGGCTTTTAATTTCTCTGATAATTCTGCGAAATATATTCGAAGAGTATTTAATACAAATCCGACTTTGGTGAATAACGACATTATTGCAACAGCGGGACTTAAAACTTATTGGCTTGGTCAAACCTTCGACAGGCATCTAAAAGATACAGTTGGTGCTGGTTCTGTTGCAGGTGATTGTTATGGATTTATTATGGCTCTTGGCAGCGGCTCATATGATGGTGCAGACTATCGCATGGGTTCTAAAAAAGCTGAAACCGGGTGGTTCTTTGCACAAGATTTATCAACTGATTATGCCTCTTACGATCCGGATGATATGCAAAAGTTGTTTAAATTTGTTAGCTTGGACGGTGGCGAATGGCTAAGCAAGAACATTAAAGTCTCTGTTGAAGATGTCAAATATAGCGAGAACTTAGATTATCAATATGGTTCATTTACAGTAACCATTCGTCAAAGCTCGGATAACGATGGGAAGAGAGTTGTTCTAGAGACCTTCACGGGTTGTAATCTTGATCCCTCTTCTCCCAACTACGTTGCCAAGAAAATTGGTACAAAATATCAAACTTGGGATGAGACCAACAGACTATATGTGACCTATGGTGATTATACCAATAGAAGCAAATTTGTTTATGTTGTAATGAATGACGACGTAGACTCTGGTCTAACAGATGCGTCTCTTCTGCCCTTTGGGTTCTATGGCCCACTGCGCTGCAATACTGTTTCTTTGACTAGCGGTAGTGCACCGGGAGCAACCGCCTTTGTTAAAGGTATGGGTAGCGTGCCTCATTCAACTTATGCAACAGTAGGTACACAAGCAATACATTCTGGGATTTCGGCATTTACTTGTTCTTTGGCCTTCCCCTCGGTTGCTCTTAGAACTACGGGGCTAACAGGAAATTTTAGTTCTCCTAGAGATGCTTACTGGGGCATTGACACTTGTCAAAGCGGTTCTTCTGCGAAGTTTGAGAAGAGTTTTAAAGATTTGGTTTATCCTCTGCCATCAGATCTAGATTCGTTTTCCGATGGTACTCTAACAGAGCATTCTTTTAAGTTCTCTCTGGATAACTTGAAGGTTGATCCGGCATCTTCTACCAACGCTCTGTATGCTTCGACTTATAGAACGGCAGGTACTTCTTATACTGCCTCTGGTTCTGCTGGTTGGAAGACGGTTCTTGATTCTGGGTTTGATCAATTTACAGCTCCTCTGTTTGGTGGATTTGATGGTCTAGATGTTACCGAGAAGGAACCTTTTAGAAATACTTATCTAACTGGTGGCACAGAATTAACAAACTACGCTTACAACACAATCCGTAGAGCGGTTGATTCCGTAAGAGATCCCGAAGTTGTTGAGTGCAATATTATGTCGATGCCGGGTCTTTCTAACGAAGGTCTAACTGGATATATTATTGATGCCTGCGAAGAAAGACGAGATTCTCTAGCTGTAATCGATCTGAATGGGGATTACAAACCTAGTGCAGAAAGCACCGACTCGGAAAGTTCTAGAGTTGGGACTGTTTCTACGGTTGTTTCTAATCTGCAGGGAAGAGGAATTAATAGTTCTTATGGTTGCACCTATTATTCTTGGGTGCAAGTCAGAGATACAATTAACGACGCTCTTCTGTGGGTTCCTCCTTCGGTTGTGGCAATTGGGGCTTTCGCCTATGGACAAAAGAATTCCAAGCTGTGGTTTGCTCCTGCTGGATTTAATCGAGGTGGTCTAACTGATGGTGCGGGTGGGATTCCTGTTGTTAACGTTCGTGCGAAACTGACCAAGAAAGACAGAGATAAATTATATGAAGTGAATATCAACCCTATCGCTTCTTTCCCACAAGAGGGGATTGTTATCTTTGGGCAGAAAACACTTCAGACTACTCAATCTGCTTTGGACAGAATTAATGTCCGTCGTCTGATGATCTATCTGAAGAAAGAGATTTCGACAAGAAGCAAAGGAATCTTATTTGAGAATAACGTCCAGGCGACGTGGCAAAAGTTTTACTCTAAAGTAGAACCGCTTCTGGCTAGCGTGAAGTCTAACTACGGTCTAGAAGACTTTAGAATCATTCTTGACGAAACCACTACGACTCCTGATTTACGTGACAGGAACATCATGTATGCAAAGATTCTTTTGAAGCCTGCTAAGGCAATTGAATATCTGGCTGTTGAGTTTAACATTACTTCTAGTGGTGCATCGTTTGATGATTAATTGTAATTACTTAGAGGAGAGGAAATAATATGGCTTTTTGGCGTGATGCAATAGGCGCGGACACTAAGAGAGCTTTTCGGTGGGTTGTTTATTTGGGCATCAGCGAAGTTCCCAGAATTGCCGCAAAAAAGATCGATAAGCCTAAATTTGAAGTCAATACAGTAGAACACCACTACATGGGGCACAAATTTAAATTCCCTGGTATTATGTCTTGGCAGGACATTAGTGCTACTTTTGTAGACTTTGGGTTTGGTGATGATACGGTAATGTCTCTTTTGAAATATATTTCAAAGGCGGGATATCATCCTCCGATTAACGAATCCGATTTATCCAATTCTATGTCTAAAAGTCGTTCTGTGGCAAGTCTTGGTTTAATAAAGATTGCGCAGTTAGATGAGGAAGGTGGTGAAACAGAAACTTGGATGCTCCACAATGCTTGGATATCGGCAGTTAGCCCTTCAACATTGGATTATTCCAGCGATGAGCTTTCAGAAGTGGAAGTTACCATTGTTTACGATTGGGCAGAATTAAACACTCCTCCCACTCGTCAGCGCGTTTTCCCGTAATGTTTATTTCTTCTCTTCTTGCTAAAATCCTCACATTAGCCTATTTAATGTGCTAATCTAGGTCCCCTTTGAGACTTAAACCATGAACTCCTTAGCTAACACGGCTACTCAATTCCTGCCCATGAGAGAGTTTCATTCTGGCCGTAAGGCCAGAACCAGAGCTTTCTTGACAGCAGGCTATCCCCGCCAAGGCGGCGGTTCTTTCATAAGTCGTAGTATAAATCTTCGACACATTGTAAATATAGCACACGAAACCGACTTATGTGAGATATATTTTATGTGTTTGAAGGGCTGTAGACAGCGCAGCATGAGCATTGGCGAAAGTTCGCCAGAAGGTAATAAAACATGGCAACAAGAAACGACGAACGACTTTTGGGAGCGCATCAAAAAACAACAGAAGAAGATGTAGCTTTCAACCCTCCGCCAACACAAGAAAAAACAAGATGGTTTGATCTTCCTGTTGAGACGGAAACAATAGAAATCCCAAGTAAAGGAAGATTTTATCCAGAGGGGCACCCTCTGAAAGATGCTGAATTCGTTGAAATTTATCATATGACAGCAAAAGACGAGGATATTCTTTCCAACAAAGATTTATGGAAAAAAGACCTTGCAATAGATAAATTTCTTGCTCATATCTTGGTGGATAAACACATAAACCCGAGAGAGCTGTTGGCTGCCGATATTAACGCAATTGTTATTGCTTCTCGGTCAAAATCCATATCTCCGAAATATGAGTTTTCTTTGGGCTGTCCATCTTGTGGGCAAAGAGTTAATAGTTCCGTAGATTTGGACAGTTTTGAGCTAGCCCCAGGTATGCCAGAAGGGGACGAAGTAATTGTAAAAACCGGCCCAAAGACATATGAAATAGAACTTCCCAAAACCAAATGGAAAGCACAATTTCAGCTTTTAACCCGAGACGAACAAAAAAAGATTAAGGAATTGACAAATCTTTCTGTGCTAGAAACTGCCGTTGTTTCCATTGAGAACGAAAAGGGGGAGAAGATAGCAAAGAATGACCCCAGGACTGCCGTATTCCTTCGTACAGCATTAGAAAAGCTTCCGATGGTAGACTCGGCCCATTTAACTTTTTGTTATTCTAAAGTGGCTCCTGATATTAAGAGAAAGTATCATTTTGCTTGTTCTTGTGGGTTCGAAGCGGACTCGGAGGTTCCGCTTGACCACAGCTTTTTTTGGAATAAATGATGAATATGTGGAAAAGGCTTGGGAGGCGATGTTTTTATTGGCATATTACGGGAATATTTCGATATTAACGTCTTATAATATGTCTGTTGGATTAAGAAGATTTTTGATCGAGAAACTATCTGCAAAGCTGGAAGAAGAGAAGCCAAAGAAAAATAGTGGCCCTCCCAGCTTTAATCATCCATAAACAATAAGAAATCACTAATTATTTGAGAAAGAAATCTTTTCTTTTTGGGAGAACTGTCCATGTCAAAAGACCAAGAACTACAAGAAATTCGCATTAATTTAAATGAAAAAGATAAAATAAACGAGGATAGATTTACAAGGTCTCTTGGTGTGGCAATACAGAATATTCTTAAAAGACTATTTGGGTCGGATTTTGCCATTCCTGTTAAAATTGTAGGGACCAAAGAGCAAGTAGACTTATTTTCTAAGGCTATTGCTGGAGAAAAGGGCTATGTCGACTCCATAACAAAATATGGGCTAGACAATCCCAAGACATATGCAAGCAAATCTTGGCTTTCAAAGGCTGTTGATTCTTTTCAGAAGACAACAGGTATTAAGTGGCCTTTTGGGAAATAAAAAATGGCAACTAAATCTACCATATCTCAAAATGCTGTTAAACTTCAAGAAGAATTAAATTCGGAATATCTAAACTCTATCAAACACGAAAAAGATTTACTAGAACTAGCTCGGAACAGGGGAAAAGCGCTTGTTGAAATTCTTACCTCGAAAGAGGAGCTTAATAAGCTTACAGAGCAGGAAATAGAGAAGAACAAGAAAGATTTAAAAACCCTGCAGGAATCTATCCCTCTCTTAGAGAAGAAAATAAAGCTAATAGAGCAATCGAAAGAGTCTTATGGACAATTATTTGATCTCTTCTTGGATACAAACCGAGAGATGACCCTTTTAGATAAAGTTATTGTTAAAACGTTTTCTTTGTTTACTCAGCCAGGAAAAAGAAAAGCTATAATTTCGGGAATCAACGAAATCTCCAAGGGCATAAGCAATAAATTTGTAAGAGGGTTTCAAGAAGCAGTTATGGCGTCCGATGATGCTGCCGCTTCTATTGCGAAACTGACAGGCACAGGAAGAAAATTTATGCCTGTTATGAATGACGTTGTTCTAAAAGGTCAAGCTTGGGGTGTTGGCTTTGATCAAGCGGAATCTTCTATTAACGCTCTTTATTCTTCTATGGTGGACTTTAGAAAAGAAGGGGCTCAAATTCAGCAACAACTTATTATGTCCACGGGGAAGTTGGAATATTTGGGTATTTCTGCCGAAGAAAGTGCAGAATTTCTTAATCTTGCGACAAAGGCATTAAATCAAACTTCCGAAGGCGCTCTCGAAATGCAAGAGAGCATGGTAAAAGCCGCTGTTTCCATGGGCCTTCCTCCGAAAGAAATGATTTCTTCTTTCTCTCGCGCAGCTCCAATGGTTGCCAGTTACGGGAACAGAATGACGTCTGTGTTTAAAAACATGGCAATTCAGGCGAGGAATGCGGGAACTTCTGTTGAAGATCTGATGAGTGCTGCAAAGAAATTTGATACGTTTGAAGGGGCAGCAACGGCAGCGGGTAGATTAAATGCGATGTTGGGGCAAAACCTTGTTAATAGTGTTGATTTGCTAACATTAGATTTAGATGAAAAACTTCCATATCTAATGTCGCAATTTGAAGCAACAGGGTTGGAGTTTTCGCAATTAACTCGTCAAGAACAAGAAGCCATTGCTGGTATTTTGGAACTAGATACGGCGACAACAGCAAAGCTATTTAATGCCGGTTCTGCTGGTCTTGAAGAATATAATGAACAACAGGCAGACATGAATAAATTGATTCAAGATGCTAGAACACTATCGGATAGACTTAAAAGCACTTTGGTTTCTTTGGGGAACACTATTCTTCCCCTAGTAGAAAAAATTTATCCCACTTTAGAGAAGATAGTTACAACGATACAAACACTTGTTTCTGAACATCCAGGAGGGTTGTTGGCCATTTTTGGTGTTGCAACTGCCATAAAGGGAGTCGGCTTTTTTGGAAGTTTATTTATTAATTTAAAAAGTATTGCTTCTGTTCTTGGGGGGGGCGGCGCTGCTACTGGCGGCAGTACGGTTGCTGGAGGGATGGCTAGCACCGGGGCTGCAGCTAAAGCGGCTGGTCCTAGTCTGTGGAGTATGGCGGGGGTTATTTTGGCAATTGGTGCGTCTGTGTGGATTGCTTCAAAAGGCATTTCGAATATTGCAGCTTCGTTTAAAGAATTAGACCCTGCTCAAATTTGGGGAGTTGTAGGAGCATTGGGAGCGTTTACGGTAGGTACAGGAATTTTATTGTTTACTCTTGGCGCAATGGGGCCTGTTGGACTAGCGGCTATTGGCACATTGTTGGCTCTTTCTGTAACATTTGTTTCTTTTGGTGTTGCAGCAAAAGGTATTGGAGAAGCGGCGGAAGGGATCGGCATGATGGTTAATTCTTTAACCGGCTTTGCCGATATGGCCGGTGACAAGATGTTAAAGTTTTTTGATTCTTTTTCAAATATGAATTGGTTTAATATTGGAGCGGGACTTCTTTCAACGGCTTCTGGTGTGTCTGCTTTGGCCTTGTCGTTGGCCGGGTTTGCCATGATAGGTGCTCCGGGTGCAGCTTTGTTGGGGGTTTTTGGCAAATCTATTTCTGGCCTTCGTTCTACTTCAAATAATTTTGATGGTGCGAAGAGAGGCGGAAGTGGGAAAGAGGTACATATTTCTCTCAATTTAGACGGCAAGGTATTTAAGAAGATTATTGTCGACACAATAAATGAAGAAATTAGAATAGACTCTAGGTCGGTTGCTTACTAACGAGGGCTAATCGTTGACAGAGATAAAAAAAGACGAACAATACGGCGTATCTTCTGATGGAAGAAGTCTTAAGCTTACGGGGAATGACCAGATATCACTTCCCGAAGTAAAAGGAACGGATTTCCTTGAAAAGAGGAAAGGGTTAATTATCCAATTTCAGCATATTCCTTCGGGAGAAAGAGTAGATTTTAAAGCGTTTCTGACTGATTATCGCGATACACATACTGCTGAATGGGAAAAAAATAAGGTATATGGTCGTATGGATGCGATGAGCATATATAAAGGAACAGAACGAGCAGTTACAATTTCTTGGAATGTTCCTGCAGAAAGCGAAGAAGAAGCAAAATTAAATTTGTATAAAATTGGTGTTTTGAAAAGAATGGTTTATCCCGTTTATGAAGACGGACAGATTTCGGCACCTCCTCTGATGAAGGCGAAGTTTATTAACTTTTTGACAAACAACGAAGGGGACACCGGGGAAGAAAAAAATACAACTCTTATCCCAAGTGGTGTTGTATGTTATATTGACGGAGCAATAGATTATGCTCCCGTTGTAGACGATGGGTTTTTCTTTGGCACTCTTGACTCAGAGGCGTTCCCAAAGACGATTTCTGTTTCTGTAATGCTTTATATTCTTCATACACATCTTCCAGGATGGACAAAGAAATCTTCGAAAGATGGGGCTCTTGTGTTTTCGGATGATAAGGTTGGGAATCGGTATCCGTTTGGATACATTGTTCTTCCAGAGGAAAGAACAGATAATGAAAAGTTTTCAACAGATTCTTCTGTTGGGGATAGTGTGAAAGAATCTCAAGAAGATGTTGTGTTGGGGAAGAAATAATGAGATATGTAATTTTGGAAGAAGTTAAAGATGTTCTTTTGCTTGAAGATAAAATTTCCTCTCTGAAAGAAAAGCTTCCCGAGCAAACAGAGCTAATCGACTTCTTTGCCTCGAAAGATCCGACGGGCAAACAGAAGTATTTGGAATGGGCTTTAAAAAGAACTCTTCAAGGCAACGAGAGCAAAGAGCTTGTTGCGGACGCATTTCTTAAGTTCGATCAGATTGGTCCTCGGCTGGAAAAGAAAGACATTAATCAATACGAAACGGCTGAAAGAGTCTTCGACGCAATCAACTATTACGAAACCGTGCAACGGAGCGAGAGATCGAAGGGGAAAGAGAAGAAGAAAACCGCCTATAAAGCAGCCGAAAGTGGCGAAGGGGAACATTTCCAAACTCTTTATGAGGACGATGAATACATCATGATTCGTCTGCTGTCGAGGGAGGGCTCTTGTTATTGGGGTCGAGGAACCCCATGGTGTATTGCAGCCCAAGGACAGAACTATTTCTATCAATATACGATTAACGATGGGGTCGTCTTTTTTAACGTCATAAACAAGACAGTTCCTTTGGAAGACGTCATAAGTAACAGGTTTTCAAGAATTAACTTTGCTGTTGTCGACCAAGGGGACGGTATCGAAACAACCGTAACGACAGTAGAGAACGAATATCCTGGCGGCATATTTACGGGAAATCTTCTTCAAACCCCGAGAGAAGTAATAGAAGAGATCGGAGGTCAAGACCGATTTAACAAATATGTTTCCTTGATGCAGAAGAACATGAAGGAAGTAACATATGACGATTGGCTAAAGTTTGTTGCTGCGGCTTTCAATAGAGATGAAGCGGAAGCGTATAATGTCGACGAACTCCGAAAGCTAATGAAGATTGTTCGAGCCGGGTATAATCCTTCCATCGAAATGATGGCGGAGATGTCGGAGGGTGGTATCCCCGAAGAGTTTTTAAAATATGAAAAACAGATTCAACGGCAAGGTTTGCTAAACAACAAGCTAAAAGATGCGGTAAAACAAGAAGAAACTCCCAACCTCGAATATGTAAAAGATTTAATTCGGAAGGGTGCGAACGTAAGAACAAGTAACAACCTTGCCATCCGATGGGCTTCGGCAAAAGGCCATGTTGAGGTCGTGAAGATTCTTCTTTCCGACAAAAGGGTTGATCCAACGGCCGATGACAACTATGCCTTCCAATGGGCTTCGGAATACGGCCAGGTTGAGGTCGTGAAGATTCTTCTTTCCGACAAGAGGGTTGATCCAACGGCCGGTAACAACCTTGCCATCCGAGTGGCTTCGGCAAACGGCCATGTTGAGGTCGTGAAGATTCTTCTTTCCGACAAGAGGGTTGTTCCCTCGGCCGATGACAACGCTGCCATCCGATGGGCTTCGGCAAACGGCCATGTTGAGGTCGTGAAGATTCTTTATCAACATAACCCCGACCACTATAATAAAGAAACACCAGGAATCGTCAGGAAATGGGATTTGGACAAGAAAGAAGAAATAAAAGAATCCTTTCTAAGAAGATTAATCAAAGAATCGTATAAAGAGGTTGTTAAATAATGCCCATCTCTCGTTATCGCAGGTTAAATCCTGTTATCAACAAAAATGAAATGTATGCTTCGGAGCTTAAGAAAAAGGGGCTTAAGCATATTTTACAATACAAAACTCTTCAACTGAAATATCCGACAAAAGAACAAATAAAAGAACTTGATGTTGTTAATCATACATGGAGAGCCGGGGACAAGTATTATAAACTTGCATATAAACACTATGGAGATGTTACTTTATGGTGGTTGATTGCTTGGTTTAACCAAGTTCCAGTAGACTGCCAATTAACAATTGGACAAATAGTTTATATTCCTTTGCCGTTGGAAAAAGTTATGATGATGTTTGAGGGATAAAGATGGAAAGAAGAGTAGGTGATCTTTATGACCCCAATGTCATAAAGCATTCGGACATTAGAGCGGCAGAAGCGACAATAGAACAAAGAAAAAAGCAGGAAGAGTCTTTTGATTCTGCTGTTAAAAAGATTCAAGAAGCTTTTTATCGTGGATTTAGAGAGCAGGAATATATTGCAGCCAACTTCGACAAGATAATTCAACAGCAAGAGACAAGGAATAAATCAAAATCTCATTTATATCTCACCACAAATGAAAGCTCAGAAAGCTTTATATCCAAGCTTTTAAGAAGAGAAGGAGCAGAAGAAATATTAAACATGACTCCTGCTCAACAAAGCTGTTTGGTTCCAAAAATACGACTATATAAAGTATTTCTTTTGGAAGGTGGGAAAAAGAAAGAAGTTGAGTATACTTTCAAGAACTTTATTGATACAAAGGACATAGAGAAGATATTTAAAGACAAGAAAGCAAGAGGAGGAGGAGCGGGTGTAGAATCTTTTAAATGGAGTTATGAGGGAACCGACCTTGCGACGTCGGATAGAAACATCTTGGCGTCATTAACAATATTATTTTCTTCTCTTGACGAGTTTTTCGAAGAGAGGACAATAGACGGAGAATATAAAATTGGTTTTTCTGATTTTACTTGGTTTAAGCAAAGATCCTCAATGGGTTGGTTGGGGAATTATGGAATAAGTGCTAAGAACAATCCTCCATTTATAGTTAAGGCTCATGTTGGCTGGTCTTTTGACCAAAACAATCCCCTTTTGTCAAAGAAATTAAAAGATGCTTTGAATTCTCACAATATCGTCTTGCAGCTTTTTCCTGTGAATTATCAAACGGAGATTGCTCAAGCTGGTTATGTGAGAATGACTTTTGATTTTATTTCTTCTTTGGAAGGCTTGATGAATTCTGCCGATGCAGATATTTTCTATTCCATCAAGGAGGCAGATAAGAAGTTTCAAAATTCGTTATTGAAGTTTGAAGCATATGAGTTGGACGACGAAGCAGAAAAAAAGGGCGTTGATATTAGAACTATAGAAAGGGATCTTGAGAAAAAGCGACAAGAAGAAATAAAAGAGCTAAGGCAACAGGAGATATATGCTGCATACAAGATTTTGTTGGAAATGTTAAAATGCAACGATCAAATATATTCTCTTGAAGCGGAGCCTTTGGATGTATTGTATCATCTTGAGGTTGATTTAACACCGGAAGAAAAACAAGCATATTTGGAGAAAATACCAAAAAATCAAAATTCCGATGCAAACGACCATGATGAACAGGCAAAAAAGATATTGCAAGGAAGCTCCCAATCTCCAGAGTTGTCTTACATTAATGGAAGATTTGATATTAAGTATTTCTTTTTTGGAGATCTTGTTGATGCTGCGATGAGGATCGTAGAGGGCAACAATCCCAAGATTCTTCAAGATTTGAAGATTTTATTTGGGAATATAACGATAAAAGGCGACGGAGGAGAGTTAAAAAGTATTTCTATTGCCGATTTGCCGATATCTCTTAACAACTATTTGACTTGGTTTAAAGCAAACGTTATTAAGACCGGAGTTCCCTCTGTGTTCCTGAAGAACTTTATCTTTGGTCTTTTGCAGAGCCTGATTAGACCCAGCCTACATCATCCAAAAGGGCTTTTGGGAAGATATCCTCAAAGCAAAAGAGTTTTGTTTTCTTCGACTGTTTTAACTTTTCCCAAGAAGAGAGATAAAAAAGTCATATCTGAATCTAATCAACAAATATCTCCGGAGCAGGAATCGTGGTTTATTGTGTTTGCTATTGATTACGAGGGAGCACACTTTAAAAAGATTGATGTTGAAAAAGATCAGAAAAATGGAGTATATCATCTTTATGAGGGGAGAAATCGGGGCATAACAGAAGAAATAAAATATGCGCAAAGAAGCGACGAGGCGTTAAGAAGCGTTCGTATGGCAAAGATTAAAAAAGGCATTGAAAGCTCTGATGGTTTGATGTTGTTGGACGTTTTTGATGCTAACGTGGCGTTGATGGGGAATAACATTTTTACCAACGGAAGTAAGATATTTCTTCATCCGTCTCCAATGCTTGCAAATGAAACAAACGCGAGAAGATTTGGATTGTTGGGGTATTATACTGTAATTAAAACGGAGTGTGAGATTACTCCTAGTAGCTTTAAAACAAATTTGACATGTATGACGGAAATGGTAATTGGGTTCAATGTCGGGGAAGAAGAGGGAGCTGTAACTCCTAGAAGCCTAGACGACGGTAATGTTTCTTCTACTCAAAGTTATAGCTCTGTAGACGGAGTTGAAAAATAATATGGTTGCAGATGGAAAAAACTCCATGTCCACGAGAATTCTTTTTAACAAGAGAATAGAATATCTTTCTCTTTTTGACGAGAGACTTGAATTAAACGGATATTATATCGACTTCCTTTATCGGCATCAAGTTTATGGAAAGAGTTTTAATGGAGTTTCTATAATCCCTAAGAAAGATAAGTTTGATGTTTATTTAGACTCTGGGAAGAAGAAAGAAAGAGGAGTAAGTTTTGTTGTATCGGCTTACGAATCCTTTAAGAAAGAGTTTGTTAAAATGGCCGGATGCTTGGATAAAAGCGAATTCAAAGATATAAAAGTTGTCTCTGGTTATAAAAACCCCGAGCAAGAATACAAAAATTATTTTGCAAACTTGGTAGACAACTCTTTTAAGAATGGGTTCTTTAAAAAGAAGGATTTTCTTAACTTCTCAAGACAGATAATAGCACTCTCAGAAAATACAAAACTACCATTTACGTTTACAGACTTTATTAATTCCAAGTATTGTGATCCTCTTTGCAGTGGACTTGGAATAGAGGTAATGAAAAAGTCTCATTCAGACGATTACCCAAAAACTGTTTTAATGTCGGACGACAATTATCCCCTTTATCAGAGCTGTGCTGTCCGATTTGGGTTTGCTGTAGATAAAAACGCTCCATGGAGATTGATGTTTAATCTTTATTCTGATGCGGCAAAGCCTTTTATAGAAAAAACAGAGCAAAACTCGGTACTTGAAGAATATTTCGAAGACGCGAAATATAAAGACTTGGATTTGCTAAAAGAAGTTATTATTGCTTCTTATCGCAAATACGTTAATAAAAAGGATGTTGACAAAGACGTTGGTTTTTGGTTTAATCTTTATCTTGGGTTAAAGCTGGAGTATTCGGATAAGGGGCTGTCTTTGGCCAAGAAAAAGAAGATTATTGAGAAATCTTGTGCTCTTTTAAAAGAACTTGACTTTGACCGTGCGATGCGATATCTTGAGGCCGAAACAAGATAAGGCAGCATGAATTTCATAGACGTTCTTTTTTCTTCTAAAAACGGTGAATCTGACGTTATTTACTGTGATGGTAGTATTAATGTATTATCTCTTTCAGAGTCCGGAAATCTTCCAGTCCCGAGTTTTTCTTGGTATCTATCGAGAGCCTTCCCTTGTGTTGACTCCGCCGCTTTGTACTGTTCCAATAAAAAGGTTGTCGACGTATGTTCGCAAAAGGAAAGGAGAGACTGGGAAAAGCTTTATGAAACATGGGCCGCATATCAGTGTGCAATTAAAACAGCTAAAGTAAAAGTAACTTCTAGGAATTTTGTTGATTTATTTTCTTTTGACTTCTTGCTTGAGTTTGCCGCCAAAAGAACTGAAATAACAAAAAAGATTATTGATTCGACCGAAAGGCCAAAGAATTATAATTTGCTTAAACAGGCGTCGTTTCTATTAGAGGACATAGCCTTTAAAAAACTTAACGTCTGTGCAGAAGCGGACGAAGACATAAAGAACGCTTTAAATAAAAGCCTACAGAGAATAGACTATAATCTTTTTGGTACTGTTACAGGGCGTCTGAGCGAGCGGCCGGGTTCTTTTCCGATACTTAGATTGCCCAAAAAAGAAAGACACATTCTTTGTCCCAACAATGATGTTTATGTCGAATTGGACATAAATGGAGCTGAAATAAGAACTATTTTACATTTGTTTGGGAAAGAACAACCTCAACACGATATCCACCAATGGAATGCAGAAAACCTCTTTTGCGGTAAACTTTCCAGAGAAGAAGCAAAAAAGAAAGTTTTCTCTTGGCTGTATAACCCAGAAGATGCTTCCTTAAAGATATTTGACAGAGAAGAACTAATAAAGAAGTATTGGGACGGGAAAAAGATTGAAACACCTTTGGGGCGAACTATAGAAATAGAGGATTTTCATTTTGTTTTTAATTATCTTATCCAAAGCACAACGAGTGATTTGTTTCTTGCGCAGGCACTAAAAGTTTGGGAATGTCTGAAAAAGAATAAGATGAGAAGCTATATCGCTTTCCTTATTCACGACTGTCTTGTATTAGATTTTGACAAGAATGAAAAACATAAAATAAGAGAGATAGAAGAAATTTTCTCTTCTACAGATTTTGGAAAGTATGTTATAAACCTCTCTATAGGGAAGAATTTTGGAGAGATGAGTAGGATTTTAGAACATGGTAAAAAAGTCTAGTTGTGCTGTAGTAATAGGAAATCAGCCCGTATTAGTAGAACAATTAAAGTCTTGGCCAGAACTCAAGAAAGTTTTTCTTGTGTCTTCTCGTGATGACTCTGATGTAGTAATTAAAGAGACAAGTCCCGAGAAGATAGAAGAATCTTTTGATAAGCTTTATTCCTCTTCAAAGTGTAATCTTCATAAATTTAATAAACTTGGCAATTCTTGTATAGCATTTGTTGATGGCTCAGACATCGTTTCTGCATGTAGTCTTCGTCTGCTTCAAAAAGTCAAGGACGCAGACATCAGAATAATTTTTTTGCTAAGACCTACGCCAACTTATAAAAATGACGTCAAACTAAATCGAAAGGTGGTGTATGGTGTGCTCCAAGAATACGCCAGATCGGGAGTTTTTAAGGAAATCTGCATAGTTGATGATTATTGTCTGGAGAAAATGATTCCTGCAACAACATTGTCCGAGATAGAAACTAAAAAAACAGAGCTTCTTCTTGGGACGTATAAAATGTTGTTGGCCTATAGAGAACAAGAGGGCGTTTTGAAACAAGACTTAACTCCTCCTAATTGCGCAAGAATTTATACTCTTGGAAGTGTCGATTTGGAAACGGGGAAAGAGAATCTTTTTTATGAAATATTTTCGCCTATTCTCAAAGCTTACTACTATTTAGTAAGCAAAGGAGACTACGAAAAACAATCAGGGTTATTGCAGGAAGCAAGAGAAAAACTTAATCGGAAACAAGCAGTAGACTACGTATACGACATATTTATTTCCCCATACGATAGTAAATATTTGTTTGTTATTCCGTATTCTGATCAAATACAGGAGATTATAACATCATGACAACACCAACTTGGAAAATTCTGTTTATGAAGAAAAATGGCGAAGCGAGAACAATGACTTTTCAATATTTGAGAGACCTTCCCAAATCCCTTTTAAACGAAAGAATAAAGGGCACGGGAAGACAACCAGCAAAACAAAATCAGGAGGTGGTCTGGGATGTAGACAAACAGGACTTTAGAATTATCAATTGGGATCAAGTAGTTGAGGGACCAGAAAAAGTTACAGCATAGTAACATAACAAGGAGAAACAAAATGTCACTAAACCTAGAAGAAATCAGAAAGAAATTAGACAGCATTAACAACCCCAAGAAGGCAAAAACCGGAGAAGGGAAATCGTATCGTTGGTCGCCCAAGGAAACAAAAACTTTTGCATTACGTATTGTGAACGTATCAGAACCCTTTGTTGAGGCTTCTATCCACTTTATTGGCGGAAAGAGTTTCCTTTGTCCTCGAAAGAATTTCAATGAGAAGTGTGCTATTTGTGAAATGGCTTTTGAGCTTTACAATACAAAAGATGCTGAGAAGATCCAACTAGCGAAAGATAATTACTTTCCTCGTGAGAGATATTTCTCGCCCATTCTTGTTCGCGGCGAAGAGGACCAAGGCGTGCGTTGGTGGAGCTATGGCAAAGGCGTGTACAAGTCAATGCTAGAGGAAGTTCTTAATCCCGACGTTGGCAACATCGCCGACGAAGAAAAAGGATTTGATGTGCTACTTTCATATGAGTACAACGAAGCTAATCCTCGCTTCTCCAAGAGCAGCGTAAAGATTGCTCGTCGCCCCACTCCGATTATGGAAGACTACGAAGTAGCCCGTAAGCTTGTTGCAGATATGCCGACCTTTAATCTTCTTTATCCTCGCAAGACTCCACAAGATGTGGAAATGATTCTTAGCGAGCATATGAACCAAGATGTTGGCAATTCCGAGGGAGGCACAGAAAAATATGGTGCTGCCAAGGAATCGGAAACTATTCTAACACAAGCAGCAGAGCCCCCGGTTTCTGGTGACGACGCTATTGACGCTGCGTTTGAAGAAAAATAGATTGAGATGAAAATGTAGAACAATACTCCGGCTGGGTTTATCTCGGCCGGAGTTGTTCTACATCTTTTAACTGAGGAACAATAATGACAAAGACAAGCTTAGAAAAAATTAAATCTATCATAAACAAAAAAGTCGGACATGACGTTGCTTACAATCTTACAAAAGATGAGTCTCCTGCAACAGTTAAAGACTGGATTTCTACAGGTTCTTTTCTTCTGGATTGTACAATCGCAAGGGGAATTAAAGCGGGAATTCCCGTAGGAAGAATTACAGAAATAGCCTCTTTGTCTGGAGTTGGGAAAAGTTATTTGGCAGCGCAAATTGCGGTAAATGCCCAAAAGAAGGGCTATCACGTTGTATATTTTGATAGCGAGAGAGCAATAGACTCAGAGTTTCTTATCAACGCCGGATGCGACTTAGATCATCTTACCTATATTCTTCCAGACGATATACGACAAATGTTTGAAATCATGGAAGCTGTTCTTTCAGAAGAAGAGATGGGTAGAGTTGTCTTTATTCTCGACAGCCTTGCCATGCTCCCCGACTTAACTGATGTTGAAGGAGATTTTAATCCAAGTTCTTCGGTTTCTGTTAAGGCAAGAACTATTTCAAAGGGTATTTCGAAGCTGCTTGGACCTCTTAACAGGGCTGGGGCCACTTGGGTAATCTTAAATCATCTTAAGACAAACATTTCTCCAGAGGCTTCTAGCAAATACGCAACAGATGAAGTTAAGTATTTTACTCCTGGTGGGCTTTCTGTTGCTTATGCTTGCCATCTTCGTATTTGGCTTGTTAAGCCTCATGCAAAAGCCTCTTTCGTTGAGGACGAGAAGGGGTTTATTATTGGCTCAACAGTAAAAGCGAAGCTTATTAAATCACGATATGGGACCGAGAAAAGAAAGTGTGAGTTTAAGATTTTGTGGGGAGACCCCAACAGAGTCGGAGTTTGTGATGATGAAAGTTTGTTTGAGGTAGTTAAAATCTCTCCTAGATATCGTACAGGCGGACCTTGGAAGTTTCTTATGGGAGATGACAAGCAAGAAGTAAAGTTCCAAGAGAAAGATTGGAGCGATCTTCTCAAGAACGATGCAAACTTTTTTGCTCTTGTGATGAAGGTTGTTGAAGAAGAGATGGTTGTGAACTTTAACGAAAAAAAGAATGCAGCGGATTTCTATTTCGATAAAGAAACAGACGAGGGACACAAAGAAATTCCTAACTTTCCCGACCAACCAACGGAAAAACTCAATGAAAAGAAGGGCTCTTCTGTAGTGTCGTTTGGAGAGAAGGACGAAGAATAGTTTGACTTTTCCCTCTCGCTGTGCTAATCTGTCGCTCTTGCAAACGGAGAGGGAGAAATGTCAGTAATACATTCCGTACCAATTCAACAATCTTTTTTCTCTGACAAGCCAGACCTTCCTAATTTCTTGGAACAGTTCAAAAATGTTTTTGACTGCGGAGGGTTTGTCGCTGGCGGCCTTCCTCTGATGTATTATTATTCAAATATGGACTTGTGGGAGATTTTAACAACAAATAGGAGGATAGAAATTACCCCAGAGAATAATAAAGTTTTTGAGGAACATCGTGGGTTATACTCAAGTCTTATTGGTCTTGCAGGGGATTTGGACGTTTGGTTTTCTTCAAAAGAAGAAAGTGATTTGTTTCATAAAAAGTTTATAAAGCAAGGCAAATACAACAAACACCTAATCGCTTTTTCAGATAATCTTACAGTTGAATATTGGAAAAATGTACCAAACACAAACTATGGAAAAAAGACATTTGCAGAAACATATAAAATGGTTGATACAAGAAGTTATCTTACTAGAAAGCTAGAAAAAACTCCTTTGATAAGGAAACTTGTAAAGAGTTTCATAAAGCCTTCTCCCAAACCCCACACGGTGCAGCTTGTTTCTAGCTTTATGGACACCCCAGAAAATATTGTTTCTAATTTTGATTTCTTTAATTCCATGGTAGGATTTAATGATAAGCGGGTATTTTATCATGAAGACTTTTCTTCTTGTGTATCAAATAAGGTTTTAAAAATTAACAAGATGCAGCATTTGAATCTTTATCGACTTACAAAGTATATTGCCAAATATGATATTCGGAGTATAGAAAATCAAGAAAATCTTGTTGAATCAATATACAATAATCTACACGCCGAAGAGGATAAGAGCACTGTTCGAGAAAGACTTACTACGCTTTTGACGACAGAAAGCATATTGCTTTCTTTGCTAAATAATGATACAGTATCTATGTTGGCGAGCATATTATCGTGTACACAATTGTTTAAATTAAGAGAGAAAGTCGACGGAGTTTTTAAGGCACCTTATTATTATTCTTATGTTCCATGAGGAAAATCATGCGAGAAATCCACAACATCGACATTACGAATCGTATTGCGAAGGCTGTGGAACTGGCTCGTAAAGTCGCAGATGCTTCTGCTTGCGGGTTTCGTCATGGAGCTGTACTGATCAATAACGGTGGGGCTTATATCAACGCGGCCTCGAACAAGAGGAATTATTCTTCTTTCTGTAACAGGTTCGACTTTCGTGTAACTAACGGAAATCTTAAGGCATCTCGTCATGCTGAAAGCCGGGCCTGTCTGAATATTCCAGCAGCTCTTACTGTTGGTGGAACCATTGTTGTGGTTCGTATTGGCAAGAACGGAGAGCTTCGAAATTCTCGCCCTTGCGAGATGTGTCAAGCAGTGATGGACTTCTGCGGCATCAAGAAGATTTATTATTCTAATGATGACGGCAGCTTGTCTATGATCAGGGCATAAACAAAAATGAGAGTAGTATTTATTGACAGTTTAAATTCTTTATTTATCCGGAATTATGTTGTAAACCCAACTCTTTCTTTAAACGGCGCTCCGATTGGAGGGGTTGTTGGAGGACTTAAGTCTCTACAGTCAATGATAAATTATATAAAGCCCGACGAGGTGGTTGTCGTCTGGGATGGTCTAGGAGGCTCAAGGCGTCGTCGAGCAATTGATAAAAACTATAAGGCTGGAAGAAAGCCAATTAATCTCAATCGTTCTTTGCAAATAGATCCGCAAGACGAAGAAAGAAATAAGTTTTGGCAGCACGCCAAGCTTATCGAATATCTTTCTTTTTTGCCGGTAAAGCAATTGATTTATGAATCGGTAGAGGCTGATGATGTTATTGCGTTTCTAGTTCATCGCGAGAAATATAAAGAAGCACAGAAAATTATTGTGTCTTCTGACAAGGATTTCTTTCAACTGATCGACAAAAATACGATAGTATACAGACCGATTCAGGACGAGGTGTTGTCGATAAAAAAGATCCTTGAAAAGTATGGGATTCATCCGAGAAACTTTGCTTTAGCCCGTGCAATATCAGGAGACGACAAGAGTGATAATGTTCAAGGAGTTGGCGGAGTTAAGTTGAAGTCTGTTGCAAAAAGATTTGATTTTCTTAAGGAAGAAAAAGAATATAGTATAGACGACGTTGTAAAGTTCTGTCAAAACGTCGAGAAACCACTAGTTATACATAAAAACATTCTTTCTGGCCGAGATCAAGTAATACAGAATATGCGAATGATACAGTTAGATAGCCCTCTCATTTCTCTTCAGGCTCAGGGAGAAATTCGAGAAGAAATAGAGAAGAGGGATTTAGTTTTTCGTAAGTCAATGTTTACACAATCTGCAATTAAAGATGGGTTTGCTGAATTGAATTGGACTCCACTTTTCCAGTGGAGCAATCGAGTTATGTCGGAGATAAAATAATCTATGACAAAAAAGGAAGTACGAGAGGTAGAAGACTTTTCTTCTTTTGGTCTGTCGTTTCAAGAAGAAGTCGTAAAGGCGATGACTTTTGATCATCTTTATTGCGATCAAATCACGGAAGTTCTTGAAACGGTATTCTTTGAATTTGAATATCTTAGATTTTATGTACAAAAACTATTGGCCTATAAGAAACAATATAAAGTTCATCCTTCGCTAAATATTATTTCTGCTATCTTGGGAACTTCTGAAAATGAAACGGATGAAACTTCGTATGGGCAAGCAAAAGAACTATTGTCGAAATTTAAAACAGAGCCTGGCCTTAGTGTAGACATAGAATATATCAAAGATTCTTCAATAAAGTTTTGTAAGAAGCAGAACCTAAAGAAGGCAATGCTTCAGTCGATTAAGCTTATGGCTTCCTCTTCTTTCGAAGAGATAGAAAAAATAATTGTAGAGTCTCTTCGACTTGGGTTGGACAACGATATTGGACACGATCTTGTAAGAGACTTTTATGCGAGATATAAAACTCAAGAAACCAGAACTCCGATTTCTACAGGTTGGAACTACATTGACAACTTAATGCAGGGAGGCTTGGGAATAGGGGAAATCGGTTTGGGGATGGCTCCTACGGGGGGCGGGAAAACCATGATGCTTGTGCATCTAGGAGCGCATGCACTAAAGCTTGGTAAAAACGTATTGTACATCACGCTAGAGCTTTCGGAAAGCGTAATAGGAAGAAGATTTGATGTGTGTTTAACCAAGGTCCCCCCAGAGCTTTTGTTTGGCTCACAAGAAGCAGTGTTTGGGGACTTGCAGTCTTTGGTAAAAGGAAGACTTGTTGTAAAGAAATTTAGAGCGAAAGCAGCATCAGTACAAACACTTAGAAACTATGTTGAGAAGACAATAAAAAGAGATTTTAAACCTGACTTGGTTCTTATAGATTACCTTAGCAAAATTAAGCCCGTTGTTGTGAAGAAAGACGGATGGTCGGAAACGGAAGATATTGCAGACGACCTTCGTTCTATGGGAGAAGATTTTGGTTTCCCAGTTTGGACAATGGACCAGCTAAACAGGACGGGTGCTCAGGCGGAAGTTGCAACGATGGAGCATAGTTCTGGTGGTTATGGAAAGAATTTTCCATGTGATTTTGTTATGGTTGTGTCAAGAAGTCCGGAAGAGAGACAAAATAAAGCTGGACGTATGTTTATCTCCAAGAACAGATTTGGAGACGATCAAATGGTATGCCCTGTCTATATGGACACAAGGGTAATTGATATTAATGTTTCGGCGCCCGAGGAAGCCATAGAAGCGACAGGGCCAAAGAAAGCCTCGGAGCTACAAGCAAGTGCCTTGCAGGCAGCATATAATAAGGTAAAGACAAAGAAGGACATAAATTGATGTTTACAGAAGAAGAAGTACGTAAAGCAACGCTTGAATATTTTGAGGGGGACGAGCTAGCAACAGACGTCTGGATGAAGAAGTATGCCCTCAGAGATAAGGAAGATTTGTTTTTAGAGAGCTATCCGGACGAAACAATCCGGAGGGTGACAAAAGAGTTTGCAAGAATAGAAAAAAAATATCCCAACCCTCTTAGCGAAAAGGAAATATACGAAGCCTTACGCGGGTTTAAATACATCGTTCCTCAAGGAAGCCCGCTTTATGGAATAGGAAACAATTATAGTTTATCTTCTTTGGCAAACTGCGTTGTAGCAAGACCGCCAGAGGACAACATTTCTTCTATTTTTGAAAGCGGAAGAGACTTAGCCAATCTTACCAAAAGAAGGTGCGGAGTTGGTACGGACTTATCTCTTTTACGCCCGGAGGGTACTGGAGTAAATAACAGTGCTAAAACCACTTCGGGTGCTTGGAGTTTTGCTGATTATTATTCAAATGTTGCAAGAATGATAGGACAAGGTAATCGAAGGGCGGCTCTTTTAATCTCTTTGGATGGTAGACATCCTGATGTAGAGAAGTTTGCATCTATGAAGAAAGACCTTAAAAAGGTTGTTGGAGCAAATGTTTCAATAAAGATTTATGACGATTTTATGAAGGCAGCTTTAAATGATGAAGAATACGAACTTCGGTGGCCAGTAGAGGGACCGGCAAAAGTAACAAGAAAAATAAAAGCAAAAGAACTTTGGAAGCATATCACTAAGTTAGCTAGAGATACAGCAGAACCTGGCATTCTTTTTTGGTCTAGAATAATCTCTTATTGTCCCGCTTCGTCTTATCCAAGGTTTAAAGCTGTTTCTACAAATGCTTGTTCTGAACTTCCTTTGTGTGTTAACGATGGATGTCGCCTTCTTCTGCTTAATTTAAAATCTTTTGTTGACAGCGCCTTTGAGGCTCCACAAGTCAATTTTAAAAAATTGCGTTCTATGACACACGTTGCGCAAAGACTTTTGGACGATTTGGTTGATTTGGAAATGGAGAAAATAGAAAAAATCATTAAAGTCTGCGATACTCAAGATGAAAAACAAATTTGGCAAGAAATGTTTGAATCTGCAAGAGACGGAAGAAGAACAGGTCTTAGTATTACTGGCCTTGCAGATATGTTTGCGGAATTAAAGTTGTGTTATGATTCTTCTGAAGCTATAGCAGTAGCGGATGAGGTCTTTAATACAATAAAAACTTCTGCCTATGAAAGCAGTGTGACTCTTGCAAAAGAGAGAGGTGTCTTTCCTGCTTTTAAATGGGAACTGGAAAAAGATAACGAGTTTATTCTTTCTCTTTCGAAAGAGCTGCAAAAGGAAATAAGGAGTTTTGGCAGAAGAAACATTTCTATTTTAACTTGTTCTCCCGCTGGTTCTATTTCTCTTCTAACACAAACCAGCAGCGGGATAGAACCAGTATTCCAGAACTCTTATACCAGAAAGAGAAAAACTAATTCAGAAGAAAAGACGATTGGTAAAGAAGACCTTGTAGGCGATAAGTGGGTAGAATATGAAGTAAAGCACTCTAACCTTACAGAATACCAAAAAAAGTTCAACACTACAGATATCCCAGAATACTTTGTTTCGGCGAATGAAATTGATTGGAAGCGCCGAGTGGAAATGCAAAGTGTGATACAAAAACATATAGACCACTCCATATCTTCTACGATTAATTTACCAGAAAGCACAACCGCAGAACAAGTAGAAGAAATTTATACTTATGCTTGGGAAAAGGGGCTTAAGGGAATAACTGTTTATAGAGAAGGCTCCAGAGATGCTGTTTTGTTTACCTCTAAGGAAAAAGCAAAGCAAGAGAACGGGAAGACATCTAACCCCTTTAATATTACAAAGGCTCCCAAGCGTCCTCTATCATTAAAATGTGACATCCACAGAGCGAAGATAAAAGGAGAAGAGTGGACTATTTTTGTTGGTTTGTTAGACTCTAAGCCATATGAGATTTTTGCTGGTCTATCGGATTTGGTGGAAATACCTACAAAACATACAACAGGAATTATCGAGAAGACAAAATTTAAATCTAGAAGTAGATATGATCTCGTTTACGGAGAAGACGCAACAAAGATAAAAGATATTGCAAAAGTCTTTAATAATCCTACAGAAGGGGTTATGACGAGATTAATTTCTTTATCCTTGAGACATGGAAGTTCTCCTTCTTTTATCGTGGAGCAGCTTAATAGAAGCGAAGATGGAGATTTTTCTTCTTTTGCCAAGGTTATTGCAAGAATTTTGAAAAGATACATAAATGACGGTGTTTGTGTTTGTGGAGGCGACAGTATTTGTCAAGAATGTGGGCAAAAGCTGGTATATGAAGGTGGTTGTGCCGTTTGCAAAACTTGCGGGTATTCAAAATGCGGATAGCAAAAAAGATCTTGACTGTTGCCAAGGAGTGTGTTTTAATACTCTCCGATAAAGAGGACGTCGTGCCCAAGGTAAAAGAACTTACACCAGAAGAAAAAGAATTCAAAGAACTGCAATCTGCCGTAAAAGATGCTCTCTTTGTGGCTTCTCAGTTGGTAGCAGATTTTATTCTTCTTTCGGAATCTATTTCAACACTTAATAAAAGCGTCAAGCAGCTTGACCAGCGGGTTGCTTCTATTGAAGAATTCCTTGCAAAAGAGGAAAAAAAGCTGGAGATTAATTAATGAAAAAACAATGGCTAATCGCATATTGCATAGGCTGTAAGAGGATAAAGAGCGTTCAGCCATTTGATGCTCTTGAGCCCGAGAAGGCAAAGTTGTTTATAAAAACTATACGGAGAGGCAATAGAACTAGGACAAAAGATAATGTCCAACATTGGAAGGTGGGGATTCGAAGTTCAGAAATTGCGCCTGTAGAACAAGACTGCCCATGCGTGAGGAGATATTGGTAATGTCGACTCCTGTTAAATATGTCTACAACTATACGAATCCGGATGGATTAGAAAAAGAAATAGAGATTAATTTTTCTGTCTTGGTGAGAAAACTAACAGATTTCGACCTAATGATTGAAGCGTTTAAAATGACATCACATAAGGAAATTAAAAAGATATCTCTAAGTGCTGCGTATAAATCTGAACACTCACCCATTAGAACACAGATGTTTTGGATTGAAATGTATGGCATTCCGCATTTTGTTTCTACTCATTTCCCAAGGCACTCTGTTGGCAATTCTTTTTATGTGAGAACAGGAAGAGAAGACAGAGGCCAAAAGGGAGAACAAGACAGATGGACTCCCTCTGATATGGCGATGCTGGTAAATGCTCAATCGCTAATAAACATGTCGAGGAAGAGGCTTTGTGCGAAGTCGCACGCCGTGACTCAACGAGTGTTCCGAGAGATAAAGAAAAATGTAGCCAAAGTTGACCCGGACCTAGCTAAGTATATGGTTAGAGAATGCATCTATAGAAACGGCTTTTGCCCAGAGTTTAAGTCGTGTGGTTTTATAGAAAACAGAGGGAAATAATGAAAAAACAAATGTTGATTTTTGAAGACGAGCAGATGGTGCATTGGAGAATTCCGTGTCAGTGTGGTATAAGAGAACACGACATAGAGCTTACTATAATAAAGGACGAAGAGGGGGAGATTTATAATTGGGTTGATCTCAGAACGCAAATGTTTGCTGATAGCTTTTGGGAAAGGATTAAAGAAGCTTTTTCAATTCTTTTTAGGGGTAGGACAACGGACAAAAGCGAAGTCTTTTTGTTCGACGAAGAAAATATTGAGTCTTTTATTGATGCCCTAAAGAAATCCGCAGAGAGAATAAAAGAAATATAAGCTTGTGGAAGGTTGACGGAGCGGCTATCGTGCCCGCTTGGAAAGCGGCGGCCAACCGAAAGGTTGCAGAGGTTCGAGTCCTCTACCTTCCGTAGAAAGCAGAAAGGTAAAAAGAAATGACACACACTTTTTCGAAGTTTATTATCCAGCTTGACGACCCGGAGTGTATGCCGACGAAAGCAAATCCTACAGATTCGGGTTATGACCTTAAGGCTTTTCTTAAAGAGCCTTTGGTGCTTGAGCCGGGACAGTGGGCGTTGGTTCCTTGTGGATTTAAAATGCAAATGCCTATAGGCGTTGATGCGCAAATTCGTCCAAGGTCGGGGTTGGCTCTTAAAAATGGAGTTACTGTTGCAAACTCTCCCGGCAGTATTGATAACGAGTACCGTGGCCCAATTGCCGTAATCCTTTATAATTATAGTAAAGAGCCTTACACTGTGTTTCCCTACTCAAGAATTGCGCAAATGGTGTTTGGTTCTGTGGTATATTGTGATCTTACTGTTGGAGAGGTTAATACAAACACCAGCAGAGGCACGGGCGGATTCGGGTCGTCAGACTAGATAAAACCAAAATTTCCTCCTATTTATATAGGAGGGAAACAAGATGTATGGAGAGTATGAAATTTTAGAAGAAAAGACCAAAGAAGAATTCGGCTATTCTACTGGTGACTTAAAAAAAGGCTCTCACAAACCTGTTTGGTTAAAGTGTCGAAGATGTGGGATTGAAGCGATAAAGGAATATAAATTTTCGCAAAGAAGGCACCTTTGCCCTTCTATACAAAATGGGGAAAAATGGTGTTATAAGTGTAAGAAATTTCTACCATTATTAGATTTCTCGAAAAACAGACATACCTTAACAGGGTACCAGAAGGTTTGTAAAGAGTGCTTTGCAAATTACAGTTGTGTTCAAGCAGGGTATAAAAAGAAGTCTTTTAAGATGAAAAGCGATTTAAAAGCTTACTTTAGACAAAGGATATCTTCAATATCTTTCTCGTGCAGGAGGAAAAACATTATTTGTACTTTAGAAAAAGATGATATTTACGATTTATTCCTAAAACAAAAAGGAAAATGCTTTTACACAGGTAAAAGCATTAGTCGTAATTCTGGTATATTTCAACACGATAGTGTAAGCATAGACAGAATAGACCCAACAAAAGGATATACAAAAGAAAACATTGTTTTGTGTTGTTTCGCAATTAATTCTTTAAAAGGAAGTTTAAGCATAGAAGAATTTGTTTCTTTTGTAAAAGAAATAATACCTGGGCTAAGCTCTTTTATAAAAGAGTTAGACAGAAAGTACGAGAAAGATGAAGTATAAACTTTTGTGGTACTCTGTGAAAAATGATATTTGATATCATAGTTTCTAAAAATGGAGTTGTTTTAGACCTAGGTTTAATTGTCCGGAAGGTTAAAGACTAGGAAATAGATATTTTGTTGTAGTTGCATTGTCTTAACAAACGGTGATCTAGAATAGAAGATATCACCTAAGGAGAAAGAAATGACAGAAAACGTTGACGAGAAACCCAAGAGCACAGAGGAAAGAATTGCAGATTATCTAAAGTCTATTGCTACGATTGATGCTACTATTGAGCCGTACAAGGAGCAACGAAAGGAACTTCGGAAAGGCTACGTAGATAACAACTGGCTTACAAAGGAACAAATTAAAGACATTATGATTGTCTATCGTCTCCGTAAGAACGGGACTAATTTTCAAGATCTAAGCGAGATGCAGAAGAAGATTGTCAAGATGTTGGGAGACTGAGATGCACCTGAAGCCAACAAATAAGTGGATGGTCGTAGAAAAGGTCGACCTTGAAGAACTATCAGAGGGTTTGTCCAAAGACAAAGAAATTAATCTTCTCTTGCCTGTGGATAAAGCTAAAGACAAGGCTCAAGACTTCGTTGTGGTTAGAGCAGACACGGGACCAAAAGCCACCTATCTTGTGGTTGAGAACCTCCTTCAGTCTGTAAAGATCCTAGATAGAGAGTTCTTTCTTATTCGAGAACACAACGTCGTTGCTTACATCGAGCTTTGAAATGATCGATGAAGTTCTTTTTCTACTCAAGGCCCAGAAGACTTCCTCGCGCTAAAGCCTACAGAACGTTTGCAACTATTGTAATAGGCTGCAATTTTCCTTCTATGCTGTGTGCTTCCCTTGCGTTGAAAAGACCTGGGATTGCGTATACAAGAAAAATAGATCCTCTTCCGTGGGAAGTCAGTAGACTTAAGTGGTTTAGAGAGAATGTTTTTTATACTTCTCTGTTTAACGGAGCTATGCTGAACGATAGCGCAGCAGATAAAATCGTTGTGGATGGAGAGAAACGGCTTGTCCATATAATATATGGCGGGCGAGAATATTCTTATCAATACAAGAAGTTGCTTGTTTATGACACACATAACGTGGAAGGATTATCGAAATACAAAACAGGAGAAAGAAATCCAGAAGACGTTAATGTTTATTATTTTGACTGGGCTAATATGATAGACATACAGGGAGACTGGAAGTGCCATTTTGGACAGCAGAGATTTTTTAAAAGAGAAGAGAAACTTTGTTCAATTATACATTTTCCTTTAGTTGGTCTTGGCAAGACTCCTGTTCTTAAGAAGCTTTCTCAGGCGTTTAGCAAGCCTTACACAAATATTATTTCTGTGTCTCGTCTTAAGCTTAAAGACATACAGGGAGAAGAATTGCGAAGATATTCCCAAGGAGAAGTGTTGGAATATCTTAGCTTTTTTATTAAAAACACTCTTGGGTTAGTTGGGAGAAAGCGGATGTGGAGATCAAAAGAGAAACAGCCCGAAGTCTCTTATTATCCGATTTATTTGGATATGGTTAGAAGAGAAGAATACATAGAAGACCCCAACGTTTATTACGATCCAGAGAAGAGAATACAATTCTTTTTGAAAGAGGAAGATTATTATCCTCCTTGGCTTAAATATTTACAAAATACTCCAATTACAAATGCAGCTTCTTCTTATTTGTGGGATGCGATGAAGATGTGGAAAGGAAAGGCAGAAAGTGGAAACGACCTTTACTTCGAAGAATACGAAAGAGATGATGTCTGGAAAGATAAAAAAGATTCTGACCATTCGGGATCTGAGGGAGAAGGATCGGGATGTGACGAGGCCGGTGGGCTTTACGTCGACCGCGATAATTCCGATTAGCGGTGACTTTCGAAATACTTCTTTTTATTGGAATGATTTGTATATCCCCGTCGGTAAAGGTCTTTTAGCTTTTGAGAGGACAGCATATGAGGCGGCTCTTTTGGGTGCAACTTCAATTTATGTTGTAGTAAACAATAAACAATATATTCCCATACGAAATAGACTTGGGAATTGGATGTACTCTCCTGCTTTTGCTCGCAAGTATCTTTATCACAAGAACCTTTTAGAAGAAGGCAAAGGACATGCGTTCCCAAACTTAAATTCTTTAAGGAAGAGAATCCCTATTTTTTATATTATCTCCGACTTCGAAGAGGAAGGAGTTAATACTCTGTTGTGGTCTACTTTAAAAGCGATGATATTGACAACAAAGATGTTTGAAACAATATCAGCATATGCTTTGCCGGATAAATATCTTGTAATGTTTCCTTATTCTGCAACCGATTTAGACTTTTTGAACGAAGTAAGAAAAACAGCTATGAGCTGGGAAGGTGGTAATATCTTCTTTGAGAGAGATGGGAAAACAATTTTAGACGGAGAGTTGTGCCCTTTTATAATAAGATACAACAGGTTTGTTGAGTTTGTTAAGGCATATTACTCTTCTGTCAATAAGAAAAAAAAAGAGTACGAGTCTCTTGAAAAAGCCCTTAAAGAAAACTTCTATAAGAAGATACAGTTTAAAGAGGTATTTGAGAATATTGCGCGACAGGAAGATGATATTTTCTTGACTCCCACTTGGTCCTATGATATTACTCTGTGGGAAGGATATAGAAGCTTCTTGCTAGAAACAAAAGAGTTCCCCGAGCGAGAAGAGTTCCTTTCTAAAAAAGAATTCATTCCTCGTCAAACCCTTCAGGCGATGGAGTTTTTAGGTAAAAAATAAACATGGTAAAATTTGTAAATCTTCATTGCCACGATACGTTCTCGGTGTTTGACGGATTCGGTTATCCCAAACAATTTATGGAAAGAGTCCACGAGACGGGGGGTGAAGCCCTCGCCATCACGAACCATGGTAACATGAACTCCATGGCCTACCAACTATTTGCCGCAGAAGAAATGAAAAAAGAGGGGAAGATAGTAAAACCAATATATGGAATTGAGGCGTATATTATTCCTTCTTTTAAGAAGTGGAGAACGGCATACGAAACGGCCAAAGAGAACAAAGAATTAAAAAAGAAGAAAGAAGAAGAGATAAACGCAACGGTTATTGAAGACGATCTAAAGAGGTTTTCAAGGACAAAGAAGACAGAAATTAATAAAAGAAGCCATATACTTCTTTTGGCTCAAAATCAAGACGGGCTTAAAAATCTATTTCAACTCGTCTACAACTCCTACAAGAGAGAAAACTTCTATAGATACCCCAGAATAGATTACGATATGCTTCGTTCATATAACAAAGGCATTATTGCAACAAGTGCTTGTGTGGGCGGAGTTTATTCTTCTAACTTTTTTGATAATTACGAAAAGGGAACAGACTATATTCTTTTAGAGATGCGCAAGACAACGCAAGCTATGTTGGATATCTTTGAAGATAGATGGTACGGAGAATTACAGTGGAATGACTTTGTTGAACAGCATGATTTAAACCAACTAATAATACAGCTTTCAGTTGAGATGGGGTTTAAGCTGGTTTCTACTGCTGACGCACACTACCCAAGGCCCGAGTTGTGGAAAGATAGATTTCTTTACAAGAAGTTGGGTTGGTTAAACTCTAAAGACAGCGAGCAGGCAAAGCTACCAGAAACCGTAGAAGAAATCGGTTATGAGTTGTATCCAAAATCTGCAGAAGAAATGTGGAGAGATTATAAAAAATATTCTCTTAAACATAATTCTTTTTATGAAGATGACACGATAGAAAAGAGTCTCGATAACACATATGACATTGCTATGAACAGGATAGAGAATGTCGATATGGACAGAAGCTATAAACTACCTTCCTCTGTTGTCCCCACTGGCCAAACTGAAGAAGGGGCTTTAGCAAGGAGGGCAGTGGCTGGTCTAAAGGCCAAGGGGCTGTATGAAAAGAAAGAATATGTAGACAGACTGAAACATGAGCTTAGGGTTGTAAAAGACCGAGGATATTGTAAATATTTTCTGGCAATGAAAAAGATAATAGACAAAAGCAGGAATTTTTGTCTGACTGGACCAGGGCGGGGCTCTGCTGGAGGTTCTTTAATTGCGTATGTGTTGAACATAACACATGTCGACCCTATTAAATATGGTCTTTTGTTTGAAAGATTTTTATCCGAAGGTTCGAGTCCCGACATAGATTGTCTTTGGAGCGGGCACGAAGTACGAGTTTCTGGGGGATATAAAAAACTTCGAGATGTTCTAATAGGAGATGTTGTTATAAACGAGTTTGGAGAGAACTCCGTGGTTTCTGCTGTTTTTAGTAGAAATGTGCGGCCGAAAGAAAAAGTATTTTCAATAGTAGTACAACAAGTAGAAGAAGATATTTTGGGTATTATTATTGCGGGCGAAACGCACAAGTTTATTCTTTCAAGTGACAGGGTTACTAAGACAAAAGAATTAAAAATTGGTGATTCTTTGAAATCTATTGGCGGGGAAGTAGTGGTGCTGGAAATAGAAAAGATGTCAAAACAAAAAAAAGAAAGAATAGCTTTAACCGACATTTCTTTATTGGGAGAAACAAAAAGTTTTCAAATAGTTCCATTGGATGTAATAGAAGTTTTTAATACTATTACCGAAGAAAGAAAGAGATTTGTACTTGAGATAGACAACAAGAGGAAACATGGAAATCATTAAACATCACTCTTTTAAAGAGAGTTATAAGACTGTTATTGTTCACAACTGCGATTTTTCTCGTGCAGCAGAGTTTAAGACTTTTCTTATTGAAGAGTGGGGAGAAAAGAGCGCAACTCTTATTTCAAACTATGGCACATTTCACTTGAAGTCTCTTGTTAAGGACATATCAAAATTTTATAATGTATCTTTTCAAGAAGTTAATGAAGTAACAACAAAAATGGTCGACGAGGCTTTACCAAAAGCCAAACAGGATCATGAGCAAGTTGCCGGAGTTTACGAACCTACTTATGAAGAAGTTAAGGCATATAGTCCTTCTTTCCAAGCCTTTTTAAGAAAATATCCCTCTGTAGCATCTCACATAGAAAATTTACAAGGCATGGTGAAGTCTATTGGACAACATGCGGCGGGACTTGTTTGGTCTGATAACTTACATGAAAAAATGCCTCTTATTAGCGCCAAGGGTTCTTTCCAAAGTCCTTGGTCTGAAGGGCAAGCGGTACGGCATCTAGAACCTTTGGGGTTTATTAAATTTGATATTTTAGGATTGCAAACTTTAACAATTATAGAAGATACTATCAAACATATTCTTCACAAAAGAAAACTCTCTTGTGGGATAAAAGAAATTATAGAGTTTTATAATAGAAACTTGCACCCCGACGTAATCAACTTCGACGATCAGAAAGTATGGGAAACTGTTTTCCACAAGAAGAAGAATTTAAATTTAGGTATTTTCCAATTTTCTAACGACGGCGCGCAATCCTTTTGCGTGAAAGTTAAACCCACATCTATTGAGGATTTGTCTGCTGTAACTTCGATATATCGGCCGGGACCTCTGGGTTCGAACATAGACAAGAAGTATTTAAAAGCGAAAAGGCATCCAGAAACCGTTACCTACCTTCATCCTTGTGTGGAGCCTGTTTTAAAAAGTACCTATGGCTTTGTTATTTATCAAGAGCAAATTGCTAAGTTGGCTGTTGCAATAGGGAAAGACGTTTCTCTAATGGAAGGAAACTCTCTTAGAAAACTCTTGACAAAAAAGGGTCTCATAGGGAACAACGCAGAAAAGAAAGAGAAGATTTATAAGAAGTTTGTCGAGGGTGGTCTTGAAAAGGGGATTGAAGGTAATGCTTTAGAAGAATTATGGAAGTCCTTGGAATTATTCAACAATTATGGATTTAATTTGTCCCACAGTTGCGGATATTCCATCCTTTCTTATCAGTGTGCTTGGCTTTTTACTTATTATCAAAGCGAATGGGTTGCCGCCTTCCTCAACAGCGAGCCAGAAAAAACAAAAGCAAAAGCGATATCTGATGCTAAATCTATTGGGTTCACTATGGCTTCTGTGGACATAAATAAGTCCTCTTTATATGATTGGGATGTGTCTCCAGACAACAAAAAAGAACTTATTCAACCTCTGTTCTCTTTGCTGGGGATGGGCAAGACCGCTGTAGAACAAATCTCCTATTGTCGTCCCTACAATAAGATTGAAGATGTGCTTTTTAAAGAAGACATTTGGGGCAAGAAGCTAAATAAAAAGTATCTAGATGTCTTGACAAGAAGCGGCGCATTAGATAGTCTTATGGACGAAAGGTTTACTGGCGACAAGCATTTCTGGTCATGTGTGGCGGTTATTCGTCCTAAAGACCAAGAAGACTTTGAAGAAAATATTAAATTGTATTCTCCAGAAGGCTCCTTCGCGGAAAAAGAAAGACTTATTTATCGCTCTCAGTTAACAGGAGTTTATCCTGTTGACCAAATTGTTTCACCTAAAGACGTAAAAGCTTTAAAGTCTCTTGGCGCCGTTCCGGTGAGCGAATGGGAAGTGGGCAAATATGTTTGGTTTGTATTAAAGAGCGTAGAGTTTAAGCAAACCTTAGCAAACAAGAAAGATTATGCTGTTCTTACGGTGGTTGATAATACGGGTGAAGAGAACAAAATTAAGTGCTGGAATGTGAAAGACTATTATCCTCTTGTTGAAAACTCAGCTTATGTTGGCGTCGTTACCAAAGATGAGAAGTGGGGTTTTTCTACGAACAAGAAGATAAATGAAGCATTTAGAAAGCTATAACTATGCCCAAAAGATATCAATTATTTGTCGATGAGGTAATAAGACGCAGAAAAGAAAGTTCCAACGCTTATTATTCTCGAAGAGAAAAAGAAAGAGACCCTAACAACTTTATACATGACGATTTCATGTATATGGATACAAGAGTTCCGGGAATAGCCGTTTCCTTTCAGAAGTTTGTAAGGTTTTTTCTTTCTCTTGACAGATTAGACTTGTCTCATAATTGGGTTTGGCTTACGGTGATGGACTTAATTATAGAAGAAGACATTGAGTTTATTAAGTTTCTAAGAGATTACGCTACAAAGAAATATAGTCAGAGCTATACGAGAAGAGGGAACTTCTTTGATTTGCCTTCTATTAGAAAGGGTGTTCTTACTAAAAATAAAAACCCTTTTCGTAAGATTTATAATTACAGACACCCAGACGTGTTTTATCCAAACGAAAGAAAATTAAAGGAAATAGAAGAACAACTGGAAAAAAGAAAAGAGGTAGTCAATTATTTGGTTGGAAACATACAGCAAGAAGACGAAGTGGACGATTCTTTTCCTACTGTTTATGAAGATAAAGTAGAAGATTATTTAAATTTTGATGAATTACTAAAAGACTTCGAAGAGGACGAAGAGGTTGCTTCTTTGACTTTAGAAGACTTAGAAAAGGCGGATGAAAATGATGATGCAGACGAGGAAAAAGATCAATAATTTAAGGGATTTACCAGAATGTGTACAAAAGTGTCATTCCGAAGAGTGTCCGTGTTCTTCTGAAAGTTGTAGGATGTGGATAGAATTTCCAGAAGAATATAACTGTACTTATTTTTCGATAAATGAAAACGGGCCTATGACTTTGCAACAGATATCAAAAAGATTAGGAATTCATTATACTGCAATATCTAGGATTTTGGATAGGTCGTACTTAAAATTAAGAAAAAAACGAGATTTCAAAGAGTTTCGTCAATTTTGATACTATTTAATAATGAAACCGCCGAGTGGCGTAAGAATTGTTATCAAGGAGATTGAAAAATGGCTAAAAAGCTACTTTTGGAAAGAGATGAAACTATTAGATTCATGCGTCTGGCTGGTCAAGAGAAACTGACTGAAGGCTTTCTGGCTCGTCTGAAAGAAGAGGACGAAGAGGACGAGGAAGGCGCGCCCGAAGGTGGCGATATGCCCCCAGTTGATGCCGGTGCCGAGCCTCCTCCGCCCGCTCCCGCAGGTGACATGCCCTCCGATATGCCGCCCGAGGAAGGCGCTCCTGTAGAAGACAGCGCTCTTGCTGGTCTGCCCGAAGAGGCCGTAGCAGAACTAATCCAAGACATCGCAGACGTTATTTCTGCTAAGTCTGGAGCGAATGTTAATGTCCAAGTAGACGGTGGCGCAGGTGGCGAAATGGAAGGTGGCGAAGGCGGCGAGATGCCTCCCCCGGCTCCCGAAGGTGGCGAAGGTGGCCTGCCCCCGGCTCCCGAAGCGGAAGAAGAGGAAGAGCCTCCTGTGATGCAAGAAAAGCTTGGCAAAGGCAAAATGGTTCAAAAGGGCAAGATTAAAGAAGCCGAAGCACCTCCTGCTGCTGCTGGCGCCGAAGTTGTGACCGAAGAAGACGCTCCTGTTACTGAAGGAGAGGTTTCCGAAGAGGTTATTAACGAGGTTTATCGCAGAGTGGTTTCAAAGCTTCGTTCTGCCGTCAAAGAAGCGAAGTCTCGCAAATCTTCCAAGACTAAGTGAAATAAAAAATAACCCCTTCGGTCTGTATGACCGAACCCGGAGAATTCATGAAAAATTCAAATAAACTTCGTAGTGTATGCGAAGTAAATAAAAAGGTTTATACTAAGCTATGCGACCATTGTGAGCAGGGCGAGGATGATGAGGATAAGGGACTTTTTGTTTCTCCGGAAGACTCTAATCCTTTAAGAGTTGTTGGTGTATACGGACAGATAACAGAAGACGTTTGTGCTAGCGCAACGTTTCAAATGCTTTCCCTCGCAGCAAAAGGTCTATATCTTTACAAAAACGAAGAAACCGGAGAAGAAGAAGTAGTAAAAGAGCCTTTTGAGATTTTAGTTTCTTCTACGGGTGGGATAGTGGAGGGAACTTTGGGTGTTTATGACATGATGCAGATCATAAAGAGACAGGGATTTGAAATAATCACTACTGCTATTGGCACATGTCAATCTGCTGCTACAATACTTTTAATTGGCGGTACAAAGAGAAGAGCTACTGAAAACTGTAGATTTATGATTCATAATGTAATCGCCTCTTTTGAAGGTTCATACCCGGCAATGAAAGAACATTCTGCAGAAATTACTGTTTTGCAAGATACCTATTGCAGAATTCTTCTGGAAAATTCAAAGCTTACCGAGAGAGACTTAAAAAAGTTTCTTAAGGTGAGAAACCACTACTTCTCTGCACAAAAAGCTCTTGAGTATGGGATAATCGACGAGATTATTTAAGGGGCTAGACATCCCCTTCGAGACTTAAACTATGAACTTCTTAGTTAACACGGCTGCTCGATTCCTGCCCATGAGAGAGTTTCGTTCTGGCCGTAAGGCCAGAACCAGAGCTTTCTTGACAGCAGGCTATCCCCGCCAGGGCGGCGGTTCTAAGATTAATGGCTGCGTTGATGTCTCGGTCGTGGACAACCCCGCAGGCTTCGCAAACCCATTCTCGGACAGACAAAGGCAACGGCTCTTCTCGTCTTGTTCTGCAGTCGGAACACAGCTTGGAAGAGGGGAACCAGCGGTCTGCAACAACGATTTCGCTGCCGGCAAGCGGAGCCTTATACGTGAGCTGACGCCTAATTTCCGACAGGGAAGCATCCGCAATCGACTTGGTAAGATGGTGATTTGCCATCATTCCCTTGACGTTCAAGTCCTCGATTCCAATCCGACGGAAGTCTCGGACCAGCCGAGCGGTAAGCTTATGCGTTACGTCTTTGCGGATGTTGGAAATCCGTTCATGCAGCCGACTAAGCTTCGTTTTAGTCTTCTGCCAATTTCTTCCTCCTATGACGCGACGAGACATTTCCTTGTTGAGTCGTCGCAGTCGGGTTTCATGAGCACGCAGAATGCGTGGAGCCTCGACCCGTTCTCCAGTGGAAAACACGGCAAGGTCTCGAAGTCCGAGGTCCACTCCAACCGTTTCTTGGGTTTCGCAGCGGTGAGGATAAGACCAGGAGTCGGAGACTTGAACTTGAATCGAGACGTACCAATGACCGGCATGTTTCGTAAAGTGAGCGGACAAGATTTTGCCGGGGAATCTTATCTCTTGTCGGGTGCGGACCCAGCCGAGTTTGGGAATTTTAACTCTTCGGCCGTCAAAACGAAGGGCTCGGCCCTCGATGGCAAAGGCTGCTTTGTTCCGTTTCTTCGACTTGAAACGGGGATAACCGGGCTTTTGGCCAGATTTAACACGACGAAAGAAGTTGGAGAAAGCATTGCCGAGGTTGGACAGCGCCGTAGAGGGAACAGCCCACGGCAGCTTGATCATCCAGGGAAATTCGGTAGTTTTACAGGCATTCAGTTCAGAGCTAAGACTAACCCACGACGGTTTTCCACCAGCCTCGTACTGAGCTTTCCAGCGGTCCAATCCCCAGTTGTAGACGAAACGGGAAGCACCGGCGCATCGTTCAAAAAAAGATGTTTGGACGTTATTAAGATCCAGCCGAATGCGTTGGCCGAGGATAGTTGTGGGGAGGTTATTTTCGGAAGTTGTAGAATGATGTTTCGGCACACTATAATTATAGCACACGAAGTGAAATATGTTGACTTTTTTTCAAATTCATTCTTTTTAACAGGAGGAGAAGATTTAAACCCATGTTAACTAAGGAGTTCATGGTTCAAATCTCGAATGCGATGACAAAAACCAAAGAAGACCTCTCAGCTCTCGCGAGAGAGAATATTTCCAACTATAATCTGGAGAAAGGCATAACCTATGTGCCCCAGAAGCCTAGTTTAAAAGAGGAAAATTTTCTTATCTATCGGAGAACAGCTTCAGTCCCCATTGCCTGGCCTGTTGTCGACTTCACAGAGCCAGGAGGAATGAGGAATAAGAATGTAGTAAGTGTTAAGGGGACCAGAGAGATTAATTTATTTGTTAACCATTGGGATGCTTGTTTGTCCTCGCGAGATTGCTATTCTGTATTGGAACATAGAGGATTGAGTGTTCATTTTTCTATTGACAACGATGGAACGATATATCAAATGTGTGACATTGCGGACATTGCTCAGCACGCAAAGCCCTATAATGCAAAAAGCGTTGGAGTTGAAATAACAAACGCTGTAGAACTAAAATACCAAGATTGGTATGAGAAGAATGGATTTGGAGCACGACCGATTATAGAAACCCAGGATAGAGTGAATGGTGTTAAACTTGGGAAGATATTAGGATTTTATCCAATACAACTAGAGGCTTTAAAAGAGCTTTGGAAGGCTTTTCATCTTTTCTTTCATCTTCCTTTGCAGACTTTGAATGGGAATAAAGCAACATTTATCCATAACTCTTGTAAGGGGTTTATTCATCATTATCATATCAATAGAGAAAAACAGGATTGTTATGGAGCTTTAGATATTGAACAACTGTTGAAAGAGGTTTGAGAATGAATTTTCATGAAATGGATTCTCGTGAGCTTAGAGAAAAAGTTCTAAAGGCGATAGAACTTATTTATTTTCCTGTATCGTCAACAATGGGTCCTGCTGGTAAAACGGTTCTTTTAAAGAGCGGAGATGGTTCGCCCGTCCAAACGAAAGACGGTGTAACTGTTGCGAAGTTTGTTGAATCAGATGACCCGATTATAAATGCCATAGTACAAATATTAAAGCAAGCTGCAATTTCCACAAACATCAACGCAGGTGATGGAACTACGACAAGTATTGTGTTGGCCGCGAATATCTTTTTCTCTTCTTTGAAATATCTTGATCTTGGCGACAATCCCAACGAACTTAAAGTGGGAATGGAAAAAGCTGTAGAAAAAGTTGTAGAAGAATTGAAAAAGAGTTCTCTCAAGGTTGACTCAACAGAACAAATTAAAAGTATTGCGACAATTTCTGCAAATGGCGACGAAGTTATTGGGAATCTAATAGAGGATGTTGTTTCAAACATAGGGAAAGATGGCTCAATTGTGGTTGAAATGTCGAAGTCTTTTGATACCGTTGTTGAATATATCGACGGATTTCGATTTAACTCAGGCTATGTTTCTTCGGCGCTTGTAAACGACCATAGAACAAATTCCGTAAGATATAACGACGCATTGGTGTTGGTAACAGATCAGAGAGTTTCTTTTGTTGAGCAAATAATGGGTATTCTGACCATGGCAGCAAAAGAAGGAAAGCCTTTGGTAATTATCGCGGAAGAGGTGGAGGGTCAGGCTTTATCGGCTGTTATATTAAACGCAATCAACAACACAATGAAAATTGCGGTGGTAAGTCCTCCCGCTTTTGGTGAAGAAAGAAAAGAGATACTTAAAGATTTGGCTCTTGTCACTGGAGCAGAGTTTATTTCTCCTTATGATAGTGCGATGCTGACTTTAGAAAAAACCAGAATGGTACATCTTGGTCGAGTCAAATCAGTAGAGATTTATAAAAATGTTTCTACTTTCGTTGGTGGAGGAGGAGAGCAAGCAAAGATACTTGCCAAGACAGAAGAATTAAAAGAAGAGCTTCGCCGAGAAGAGAGCGAAATAAAACAAAAGATTCTTGAAGGAAGAATTTCTAGACTTTCTTCTGGAGCTGCGGTTATACGTGTTGGAGGGTATACAGAAGCAGAAGCAATAGAAAAAACGCACAGAGTTCAGGACTCTTTAGAGGCGGTTAAGTCTTCTCTAGAACATGGGTATCTTCCTGGTGGAGGCATCCCCTTGCTGCTTCAATCCGAATCTTTAAAGATGTGCGATTTTAAAACAGAGGAACAAAAACATGGTGCTCAAATCATTAAAAATGCCCTATCTTCTCCATTCAGAAAGCTTTGTGGCAATTCTGGCGTTAGCTTTGATTCTCTTTCTTCAGAGGTGCTAAAGAGAAATAAAAGAAATAAAAACAAAAGTTTATGGAAAGGGTATAATTTCTTGACAAGAGGTTTTGTACCTGATATGATTGGGGCCGGGATTCTTGATCCTACGAAAGTAGAAGTGTTTGCGCTTCTCAACGCTCTTAGCGCCGCCTCCATGTTAATTACGCTAAGTTGTGTTCTCGTTAAAAAATAGCTATTGACATCCTCTTTTGTTTTTGTTATCCTCGGCAAGAATTTAGCTTTTACCAAAGGATATCGCCATGCCGTTCTTTAAGATTCTTCACGACAACGAGCGCCACTATGGAATGAAGTATAAAACGGGTCTTAACGTCGACATTTTGCCGTTTAATCCTAGCGGAAGTTGTGACCCCGGAGGTTTGTATTTCTCCGACGAAAAGCACATCTGCGATTTCCTTAGATATGGCCCGTGGATCCGAGAGGTGACGTTCCCAAACGACAAGGATTTGCAGATTTATAAGGACCCCGGTGGGAGCAAGTGGAAGGCAAACAAGATTCTTCTTGGTCCTCGGATGTCTTTGAAGAAGGCGTCGACGTGGAGAACTCTTTTGGATTGCGGGGTTGTTCCAACGAACAGCGCACTCCAAAAGGTTTCGTATAGTGGTTATGTTGAAGCTGTGAAGCTTTTTCTTTCCGACAAAAGGGCTAATCCAGCGGACGATAGCAACGCTGCCATCCGATGGGCTTCGAAGCAAGGTCACAGTAAAGTTGTGAAGGCTCTCCTTGCCGATAAGAGAGTCGATCCAGCGGATTCATACAATTGTGCCATCCGATGGGCTTCGTTAAAAGGACATGCAGAGGTCGTGAGGATTCTTCTTGCCGACGAGAGGGTTGATCCAACGGTCGACAACAACTATGCCCTCCTAGTGGCTTCGCAAGCAGGCCACTACGAAGTTGTGAAGCTGTTGTCGAAAGCGGGTTGCCATGTTTAATCCGATTCTTTTTAAGAACATGCCAATTGAGCCGGAATATCCGTCTAGTTTGGATGAGGTAACAAAACAAAACCTTAAGTATTTGAAGACTCTAAATGAAAACCTAAAAGGAAACAAGTCTCCTCATTGGGAGATTTGGAAAAATAAATATCAAAGCTATTATCTTGATCTGCTTAGCAAAGCGAGAATCACAACTCTTTCCGTTGGGCAACTTTCGTTTATTAGTGTAATGGCAAACGATTTGTTCTCAAGAGAAAAGGTATATGATTGCTTTGGCGGTAAAGGCTTTTCTAAATGGTTTGAAGAAAACACCGAAAGATGTAAGGAACGGTGGGAAGCTTGTTTAGGGTATTATAATTTCTCGCTGGGTGCTGGCAACAAGTCTGCAAACTGGAGTTTGTGCGCTCAATATCCCAACGCTAGAAGCATTTTCTCTAAAACACAACTTTGGGATGCGTCGAGTAATAAATATTTTATTCGTCCTCCGCAAAACTACTCAGACTATCTTTACATTTGTCATAACAAGTGGTCTAATAGAGTGTGGAGAGTTTATCTTGAACCTCCGAAGTTTGAAGAGGGACAGTTAGTTAGGGTTTATCGTCCGAACAATTTTAATAAGAACAGAAAGTATTACGCTTCGCAGGATAAAACCAAGATTACAACAGAAGATGTTATCGTTTTGGATAATAAAGATCAAACAATTCAATCTGTGTCGAAGGGAAGTCGACCTTATCTGGTGATTTCTCCCAAGACAAAGAAGCAATTTGTTGTGAAAGAGAAATATCTATATGACACAAAAGACATCGGCACTTGATATCTTACAGAAGATGGAGAAGTTGGGCGTTGGAGAATCTTCCATAAGCCTTCCGGAAGAAGAGCAAGTAGAAGAGGATTCTTTTGAAGAGACAAATAAGTTTTTGATTCCTTGCGACTTCTTGGAGATTCCAGAAAGAGGATTTTCTTTAAGCTGTTCAGAAGAAAAGAAGAAAGCAAGATATAGCGCAACGGTGCTGAGCTTTGATAATTTTCGCTCCAACGATAAAGGAGGAAACAAGTGGTATGCAATTGTAGGATATTTGTATCCACTTGAGAAAATGCTTGAAGAATATCTTGCAGAATATGACGTAAGTGTGTTCTTGGACGGGTGCATGAATTTTCTTAATCAGATTCCTAAGAGAAAGAAGTTTCAAAAATCCAAGCCAAGACCAAAATATGGAACTATAAGTGCTGCTACGCGACATCCATACAAAGTCTTTAAGAGAGATAATATTTCTGTTCTTTCGGGTTATTTTGTTGTATGGGAAAGAAAAAATCCGAACTTTTGGGGTGAAGGACTAGATTATATAGACTAATTAAAATAGTGGAAAACAAACTAACAGTGTACGAAGAAAAGATTTTAAAAGCCTTGTTGAGAGCAGAAGACAAGAGAGACAAAAATATATTAAGAACCTGTGCCGCAAGGTCTTATCTTTCTCAGGAATATATTGTAGAAGAGTCAGGATATTCAAACGCTATGGTAATAGACTCTTTAATGAAGCTTTGGGCAAAAGATATGGTAAGTTATATCCATAGTTCGACATATCCAGGAGACCTCATGTGGTGCTCTACCCCAAAAGCGAGAGATATAATTAAATAAATATATATATGCGTATACACGCAGGAGAATGTACAATGCCCTTGTTCGAGTTTGTTTGTCAGAAATGCGGGAAGAGATTTGAAGAGATTGTGACGAAAGGGCGAGGGTCTATTAAATGTCCCGATTGTTCTTCTGAAGAAACAGAGAAGCAAACAAATTATAAAACTACCTTTGTTCTAAAGGGAGGCGGTTGGGGTAAGGATCTTTATTCTTCTTCTATTGGAAAGAAAGATGGTGACTAATGAGCTTCGAAAGAAAGATAAGAAGAAAGAAAGTTAATCAGTTTGTTAAGAAGATTGCAAAAGAAATTAAAGCTTCTTCTTCTTTAATGATGAAAACCGACCATTGTTCTGTTTGTAACAAAGAATTTGTAAAGACTAAAGAATCTGTAAAAGAGTGGTACGTCGAGGTTTTTTCGCAACCGGAACCAAAGGCGATTCTTTATTGTCCAGACTGCTGCCCGAAAGACGCAAAAAAGAAAATAGAAGAAAGCGGTAAAGAACCCGCTTGACATCTTCTTTTGTTTTTGATATCCTCGGTAAGAACTCAATCTTCTAACAAAGGACATCCCCATGCCGTTCTTCAAGATTCTTAATGACGACGAGTGCCACCATGGAATGCATTACAAGACGGGGCTTAATGTCGATGTCTTGCCCTTTAATCCTCAAGGAACCTGTACTTCCGGAGGAATATATTTCTCCGACGAAAAGCATATCTGCGAATTCCTTAATTACGGCCCGTGGATCAGAGAGGTGACGTTTCCAAACGACGAGGATTTGCAGATTTATAAGGACCCAAGTGGGAGCAAGTGGAAGGCAAACAAGATTCTTCTTGGTCCTCGGATGTCTTTGAAGAAAGCTTCGACGTGGAGAACTCTTTTGGATTGCGGAGTTGATCCAACGGCCGATGACAACTATGCCATCCGAGTGGCTTCGGAAAGAGGCCATGTTGAGGTCTTGAAGATTCTTCTTTCCGACAAGAGGGTTGATCCAACGGCCGGTGACAACCGTGCCATCCTATGGGCTTCGGAAAACGGCCATGTTGAGGTCGTGAAGATTCTTCTTTCCGACAAAAGGGTTGATCCAACGGCCGGTGACAACCGTGCCATCCTATGGGCTTCGGAAAACGGCCATGTTGAGGTCGTGAAGCTGTTGAAGAAGGCAGGTTGCCGGTTTTAATTAAACCCTTGGAGAATACAGTGGAAAAACCAGAGCTTGAGATTTCCAAGGCGTTTGAGACTTGAACTGTAGTTAATAAACTGCTGAATAAAACAACGAATTTGCAAAAAAAGTCAACATGTTTCACTTCGTGTGCTATAATTATAGCGTGTCGAAGTTTTGTACTACGACTTATGAAAGAACCGCCGCCTTGGCGGGGATAGCCTTCTGTCAAGAAAGCTCTGGTTCTGGTCTTACGGCCAGCACGAAACGTTCTCATGGGCAGGAATCGAGCGTCCGTGTTAACTTGTTAACTAAGGAGTTCATGGTTTAAGTCTCGAAGGGGAATTCCTAAAACAGGGCGAACAAGAGAGAAAAAAATGAACCTTGACGCAGAGAAGACGGCAGAGCAGATTGCAAGCCTTGTTAACAACTGCTGCTATGATGAAAAGCCATTTGTTGATGCAATCACTCGTCAGCACAGGACGCTGCAACAGTCTGTCTTTGGTCTTTTTCTGGCTTGCATCAAGCGTTGGTCTGAGATGGAGGACCAGTGTGATCTCAGGAATGAATGGACTGTGAAGATGTCCAAGAAGATCATGGAAGCTTTGAAGGACGATTATTTCGGCCGCGCTCCGATGATTTAATCTTGACTTTTAGAGAGAGATCGAATAATATAGTTTTTGTCTTGGACAACAAACTTGAAAGAGAGAAGTAAAATGGACAGCGATAACAGCACCCTGACCGTCACCGACAACACTACGACCGAGGAGAAGCCCAAGGGCTTTGGGCGAGGCAAGGCCAAGAATGGTATGCCTGTGGTTTGGTACAAGATTTTTCGCAAGTATGGCAAGACGGATACAGATGCCTTGAGCCATTGGGACGCTGGGTATCGCACGCTCCCCGACGAGTTTAAGTCGGAGAAGAAGGTTTACGTGAGAAAGACCGCAGTCCTTAGTGGCGCAGAGGTGCGCATTGCCATCCCCGACGAGGATAAGGGAGATTACTTCCGAGAGTATACGGTGGGAGGTGAGGTTTTCAAGATCGGTAGCAACAAGCATTGTTTTTCGCTTTCAAACGGCAGTTTTTCAAAGTTCTATTCGGATTTCTCTGGAGTTCTTGGAGAAATGAGGAGGGTTCTTACAAAGAAGAATCTCAAGAAGGTTAACACCCTTGATGATCTTCTGAATCTTGAGACTGCGGCTGCAGAGGAGATTAAGAAGTTTTCCGATCTTCTTCCCAAGGACATGACGCAGACTCGCAAGGAAAAGAGGGCAAACGAGCAGTCGGCAGAGGCAACTGCTTAAAAGATTTGTTCTCTCGGCCACTAACCAAATCCCCCGTGGTGGGGCCTCTGGTTGTCTCTCTTGAATCACGGCCGAGAGAACAAATAATCCTAAAAGGAAAGGTGGTGATGCTCTCGCTGGGCTCACAAAAAAACAACTTTATCTAGTAAAAAAACAAACTGCCTTGAAAAGTAGGCGACTTAGAAAGAACCGGCGCACGATCTAGGCCGGTTCTTTATTTTCCCCTTCGAGACTTAAACCATGAACTCCTTAGTTAATACGGCTGCTCGATTCCTGCCCATGAAAAAGTTTCGTTCTGGCCGTAAGGCCAGAACCAGAGCTTTCTTGACAGCAGGCTATCCCCGCCAGGGCGGCGGTTCTTTTTATCGTCGTAGTATAAAACTTCGACATACTATAAATAGAGCATACGAAGTGGAATTTACTCCTTTTTTGTAAATTCGTTCTTTTTAACAGAAGGAGAAGGCTTAACCCCATGTTAACTAACGGGTTCGTGTCGTGGTTAAGTCTCAAAGATTATGTCTTGTTGGGCAATGGGACCAGGGAACGAAGGTGCGGCTTTGGATAAAGTTTTTCGTTCTGGTGTTGGTCAAGTAATGGAACCAAATCCTTTAATTGTTGCTATTGGAGATAAGCTTCTCAATAGGAACGGGGCGATGAATAGGCTGGTTTAAATATTATGAGAAGAAAACGCAATCTCCGTATATCAAAAAAGCAATATGAAAGGCGGCTTAAACACCTTGCGAAAAGGCAGGCAGAGCAAATCGCCAAGGAAGTAGACGAAAAGTTCTTGAAGTTTATAAAGCACTTGGCTGAAACACAAGAAGAGTTACCAAAGAATATTTCTGATGTTCTTTATAAGAACCTTTGGGATTTGCTTTAAATGTTTTACTTTTTTCCATTTGGAGTGTTGTTTCATGAAGAATTTCAAGATAAAATAAACTCGTTGGGAGATATTTTGTGCTATTGTGAGATCGGAATGGCGACACCAACAGATGAGGGTGAAAGACACTTTACAAATTACAGACTTTATCCTAAATTTAACAACAAGTTTAAGTCTAGGATTGCGATAAAAGACAAAAAAGAATATCTTTTCGGACATAGGGTTATGGCTCATTATTTTAGAAGAACTAAGAAAGATCCCCTTAGCGGAGAATCTAAGTTGGTTGGATTAAAGATTCCTTTTACAGAAGAAACTATCAAGATATTTCATTCTAAATTTGTTTTGTTTGAGGAGGAGGAAGAAGATGGAAAGAAAGTTTTATTGTAGAGTTTGTGCTAGTGTTTTGGAAGTCCAAGAATCCGGGGAGTCGGGTAGCTATTATCTTCTTCCTTGCAAAATGTGTATTGACTCTGCAAAAGTTTCAGCGAGGAATGCGGGATACGACGATGGATACGACGATGGGTATTCCGATGGATGTAAATATGTTGAGGGCTTGACAAGACAACAAAAATAAGATAAGATGGCTCCATCTTCTAACAAAGGACATCACCATGCCGTTCTTCAAGATTCTTAATGAAAAAGAGCGCCACAACAGAATGCATTACAAGACGGGGCTTAATGTCGATGTCTTGCCCTTTAATCCTCAAGGAACCTGTACTTCCGGAGGAATATATTTCTCCGACGAAAAGCATATCTGCGAATTCCTTAATTACGGCCCGTGGATCAGAGAGGTGACGTTTCCAAACGACGAGGATTTGCAGATTTATAAGGACCCCGGTGGGAGCAAGTGGAAGGCAAACAAGATTCTTCTTGGTCCTCGGATGTCTTTGAAGAAAGCTTCGACGTGGAGAACTCTTTTGGATTGCGGGGTTGATCTAACGGCCGATGACAACGCTGCCATCCAAGATGCTTCGAGTTGCGGCCATGTTGAGGTCGTGAAGATTCTTCTTTCCGACAAGAGGGTTGATCCAACGGCCGATGACAACCATGCCATCCGATGGGCTTCGGCAAAAGGCCATGTTGAGGTCGTGAAGATTCTTCTTTCCGACAAGAGGGTTGATCCAACGGCCGATAACAACTATGCCATCCTATGGGCTTCGGAAAGAGGCCATGTTGAGGTCGTGAAGATTCTTCTTTCCGACAAGAGGGTTGATCCAACGGCCGATGACAACCATGCCATCCGATGGGCTTCGGCAAAAGGCCATGTTGAGGTCGTGAAGATTCTTTACCAACACGACCCCGACCACTATAACAAAGAAATGCCAGAAGTCGTCAAGAAATGGAATTTGGACAAGAAAGGATAATTAAAATGTCTAACAGGATCTATTTCGAGTGTGGAGTTGACAAGTATTTTAGTATGTCTCGGCCGCTTTATGCAATGAAGACGGAAGACAAGGATATCGGTTCTTGCATTGCGAAAGCTTTTGAAAGGGCCAATAAGGGTAAGGCTTTCAAGGTTTTTTCGAAGGACGTTGGCAATTCTCGATATGAGCTTCTTTTCACCCGAGAGGCAAGAAAGAAGTTTGGTGGTGGGTATGTGGTGATTGGTTCGATTCACGTTGAAGTGCTAAGAGAAGAAAAAGAAATTGTGAAACCAGTGAGGAGCCATTCTAACGGAGTTGGTCCGGTTGGGTTTATAAAGCTGGGGGTTCTTCCCAAGTGACAGAAGTGAAAGACGATACGGGAGGGTATGCTTTTTAATATTAGCGCCCGTAGCTCAGTTCCCATTTGAGACTTAAACCATGAACCCATTAGTTAACACAGTTGCTCAATTCCTGCCCATGAGGAAGTTTCGTTCTGGCCGTAGGGCCAGAACCAGAGCTTTCTTGACAGCAGGCTATCCCCGCCAGGGCGGCGGTTCTAAGATTAATGGCTGCGTTGATGTCTCGGTCGTGGACAACCCCACAAACCTCACAAACCCATTCTCGGATGGACAAAGGCAACGGTCCTTCTCGTCTTGTTCCACAGTCGGAACACAGCTTGGAAGAAGGGAACCAGCGGTCGGCAACAATGATTTCACTGCCGGCAAGCGGAGCTTTATACATAAGCTGACGCCTGATTTCCGACAAGGCAGCATCCGCAATCGACTTGGCAAGATGATGATTTGCCATCATCCCCTTGACGTTCAAGTCCTCGATTCCAATCCGACGAAAGTCTCGGACCAGCCGAGCGGTAAGCTTATGCGTTACGTCTTTGCGGATGTTGGAAATCCGTTCATGCAGCCGTCCAAGCTTCGTTTTAGTCTTCTGCCAATTTCTTCCTCCTATGACGCGACGAGACATTTCCTTGTTGAATCGTCGCAGTCTGGTTTCATGAGCACGCAGAATGCGTGGAGCCTCGACCCGTTCTCCCGTAGAAAGCACGGCAAGGTCTCGGAGCCCGAGATCCACTCCAACCGCTTCTTGGGTTTCGCAGCGATGGGGATAGGACCAGGAGTCGGAGACTTGAATTTGGACCGAGACGTACCAATGACCGGCATGTTTCGTAAAGTGAGCGGACAGGATTTTACCAGGAAATCTTATCTCTTGTCGAGTGCGGACCCAACCAAGCTTGGGAATCTTAACTCTTCGGCCGTCAAAGCGAAGGGCTCGACCTTCAACGGCGAAGGACATTTTGCTTTGTTTCTTCGACTTGAAGCGGGGATAGCCGGGCTTTTGGCCAGATTTGATACGGCGAAAGAAGTTGGAGAAAGCATTGCCGAGGTTGGACAACGCCGTTGCAGCAACAGCCCACGGCAATTTTGCCATCCAAGGAAATTCGGTGTTTTTGCAGGCATTCAGCTCGGTGTTAAGACTGATCCAAGAGGGCTTTCCTTCGGCTTCGTATTGAGTTTTCCAACGGTCCAATCCCCAGTTGTAGACGAAGCGAGATGCACCAGCACAACGTTCGAAAAAGGTTGTTTGGATGTTATTTGGAACGAGTCGAATACGTTGACTGAGGATAGTTATAGGGAGGCTTTTTTCAGAAGTTGTAGAAAGACGTTTCGACACATTATAAATATAGCACACGAAGTGAAATATGTTGACTTTTTTGTAAATTCATTATTTTTAATAAGAGGAGAGAGCTTAAACTCATGTCGGCTGATGATTTCGTGGTTTAAATCTCGAACGGGATGGTGTTCTCCTATTGCCCTGGTAACGGCCACGGCTTCTACCCGTGTGTACCGTAATTGGAATAATGCAGGTTCGAGCCCTGCCCAGGGCGTTATTATAAATAGTGGAGTCGAACTCGCTTTTGTATAAAAAATACAAGTCGGGAGTTCAAGCCTCTCCGGGCGCGTAGGAAACGGAGGATAAAATGTCTCTTTATGATTGGTTTGATCTCACAATTATGAGCATATACGGGCATATGATATCGTGCAAAAGACAGGAGTGTGGCCAGAGGGTTTTCTTCCAGACTATATTGAAATTCCTGTCTTATGGTCTGTAATGTTGGCTGCCAAGATGGCGGATGCTTGGGTAGATTATATGTTACAGAAGCAGTCGGGCGCGTAGGAAAAGAAGTGCGAGCAGAAAGAATTAAAAATGGAAACAGAAAAACAAATTCTTGAGTTCACTGTTCCAGAGTCTTTGTTTCCAGGTGATCTTGCAGAAGCAAAAAAGAAATTTCACGAATTGGCTCTTTATTGGCATCCTGATAAAACAACTGGTGATGCCAAGGTAATGTCACATATTACGGAGCTTTATAAAGAAGCAGTAAGGCTTCTAGAAACTGGGAAATGGAGAGGTTCTAGTTTTCTTGATTTGAAAAAGAAGGGTGGTGGGAGTATTAGGTTCAAATACCTAGTTAGCAGAAGCTTCGAATTGGGGTACGTTTATATTGCGAATACCCACATTTCATATTTAATTGATAAGAAGTTCGAACAATTTTCAAAAAGAGCAGAGAGAACTATAAAAAATCTTCATTATGCAGATGATAAAATGAAGAAAGAGATGTCGAAAACCCTTCCAGAGTCAATAAAAGTATTTGAACTTGAAGATGATAAACTTCTTTTAACGATTCCAAAGTCAAAAAACCTTGTTCCGTTGCGAGAAGTTTTTAGCTATTACAAGGGAAAGATTGAACCAGTTCATGTAGCATGGATTGGGAGTGGATTGCACAACATAGCGTGTTATTTGGAGTGGGCTAAGATAGTTCATGGAGATATTTCTCTTGATTCCGTTTTTATTTCTCCTTCTGATCACAGCGTGTCTTTGTTGGGAAGTTGGTGGTTTGCTGTTCCAATAGATGAAAAGATTTCTACGTTGCCAATTAGAACATACAAGTATCTGCCATGGGAGGTGAAATGTAACAAAATTGCTACACCTCTAGTAGATCTTGAGATAATTAGGGCTACTGTTCGAGAGTTGTTGGGAGATATTACAGGACGTTCTTTATCGTCAAGCCCCATGGTCGATCTGGTGCAGATTCCGGTGGACGACACGGCTCAGCGTGCTTACAAGTTGTGGCATGAGGCGTTGCAAAAAACATTTGGAAAACGCAAATTTGTCAAAATGGAGCTTCACGTCGATGAAGCTTACAAACAGGGAGAATAATCATGGGAAGCGGAAGATTTTCACCAACAGACTGGGCTTCTTATTCTAGCTCGCGTGGTTTGCACAAGGCTTCGACGACTGCGGCTCACATCTACAAGTCCTCTTCAATGAACGATGATTTAGATCCAAAGAAAATAAAGAATGGGCTGCGAGAATCTAGGGATTCCGCAGACAATCCCAACTCTACTCCAATTATCGTTGGACTAGACGTTACGGGTTCAATGTCTCGTATTTTGGAAATAATGGCAAAAAAGGGACTGAAAACCCTGTTCGAAGAGATTTATAATAGAAAGCCGGTGCGCGATCCTCATGTTCTTTGCGCTGCAATCGGCGATGCATACTGCGATAATTCTCCGCTTCAAGTTTCTCAATTTGAAGCAGATATTCGTATCGCAGAACAGCTTGAAAAGCTTTATCTTGAGGGCGGCGGCGGAGGAAATGATTCCGAAGGATATTCTCTCTTGCATTATTTTGCTGCGAAGCATACCTCGTGCGATGCCGTTGAAAAGAGAAACAGAAAGGGTTATTTATTTACTGTTGGCGATGACGGACCAACTCCAAAGATTCTTGTTGAGCATGCCCAATCAGTCTTCGGGGATACTATCGGCGAAGACATTTCCGGGAAACAGCTTTTGACAATGCTCACACGAAATTGGGAGGTTTTTCATTTGAATGTTGCTGAAGGTGGCTCATATGATAGTTGGGTTGTAGACCGCTGGAGAGCGTTGCTAGGAGAGCGTTCTTTGACTTTGACCGATCACACCAAGATGGCTGAAGTTATTGTTTCGGCAATTCAAGTTGTGGAAGGTTCTAAAGCAGACGACGTTGCTGATTCGTGGGATGGCAGTACGGCCATGGTTGTTCATAAAGCAATCTCTGGCCTAACAAGCTCCGCATCCTCAGACTCTCAAGGGCTGATTACTCTATAGAAAGAAGGGTGCAATGCGACTGTCGGCTGTCATTGGAACTAATTATGGCGACGAAGGCAAGGGACACGTTGTTGATTGCTTGTCGGATAATAAAAGCCTTGTAATTAGATTCAACGGCGGGGCTCAAGCTGCTCATACTGTAATTAAATCTGATGGCAGCCGACACGTCTTTCATCACTTTGGCTCAGGCACTTTTAATGGGGCTGCTACTTACTTCTCCAAGCATTTTATTGTAAATCCTGTTTTGTTTTCTCAAGAGCTTCTATCTCTGCCACCAGACCCAATTGTTTTGGCAGATCCACGATGTCTTGTAACCACACCAGTTGATATGATTTTAAACCAAACAATTGAAGCTTTAAGAGGCAAATATAAACACGGGAGTTGTGGCCTTGGTATCAACGAAACTGTTACCAGGAGCGAGGCAGGCTTTGCTATTGTTTTTAGGGATCTTTCAAACAGATCCCTTTTGAAGAAAAAGATCGAATTGATTGTTAATTTCTGGCTTCCCAGGAGGATGAGGGAGCTTAACATTATAGAAGATTTAGAGCAAGTTGACAATAAACAAATGTGGGAACAGTATTACGAAGACTGTGCCATTATGACTGCACGATGTGAATCTTTCTTATGGCCTCAATCTTCTACAAAACTACCAAATTACGAACACTTTATTTTTGAGGGGGCTCAGGGTCTTTTGTTAGATGAATACGGTAAAGACTTTCCCCACGTTACGAGGTCTAGGACGGGGTTGACAAACGTTTTGGCTATGTTAGAAGAAGCTAGAATTAAAGAGATGCTTGATATTTATTATGTTACGCGACCTTATCTTACAAGACATGGGGCGGGACCGTTAGAAAACGAATTAAAAGAAGCTCCATATGGAATTGTTGATATTACAAACCAACCAAATATGCATCAAGACATATTAAGATATGCGTGGTTAGATATAACCAAAGTTGGAACAACTATTTCTCACGACTATAAACAAACTACTTATCCGCTGAATGTGATTCTAGCCATTACTTGTCTTGACCAGATGCCGCAAGAGCTTCAGGCACTTTTGTATGGGAAAATGAAAATGTTTACTCACGAAGCTTTTATACACAACCTAGAAGACGCTGTACAGGCAGACTGTGTAAGGGTTTTTAAGTATTGACATCTTTCGTTTTTCCCGGTAAGATGGAGTTTTAGAAAGAAGGTTAGATAATGCCAAGAAAGAATTCCGATCTCGCAATCCGCATGAAGGGATACGAAAATATCTCGAGACTTCATCTAACCCCCAGAATGCCGATGATTATTCGAATAGATGGAAAAGCTTTCCATAGCTATACAAGAGGTCTTGAGTTCCCTTGGGATATGAATCTTCATTTTGCCATGACGGAGACAGCCAAGGCATTAATTAAAAGTATTCAAGGTGCGAGCTTGGCCTATCTTCAAAGCGATGAAATCTCTGTTCTTTGCACAGATTACGAAACTTATAAAACTTGTTCTTGGTTTGATAAGAATGTGCAGAAGATAGCTTCTGTTTCGGCTTCTATTGCAACACTTGCCTTTAATAAAAACGCACCACACAAAAACAAAGACGCTCATTTTGATTCAAGGTGCTTTGTCTTGCCAAGAGAAGAAGTTGTGAATTATTTTATTTGGAGGCAACAGGACGCAACAAGGAATTCTATTGCCTCTCTTGCCCAATCAAAGTTTTCTTCAAAGGCTCTTCACGGAAAGAATACGGGAGAGATGCAAGAGATGTTGTTTTCTGGTTATGGAATTAACTGGAACGACATTGAAACGTGGAAAAAGAGGGGCTGGTGTGTTGTGGAAAGCGGCGTATCAGATGAAGAAATCCCAATCTTTTCTCAAGAACGAGGATATATCCAAGAGCTTGTGGACGTCGAAGAAGAATAAATATATATAATTATATATATGTGTGTGTGCGCAATGAATTACTTCTTGCCAATAAGCTATTTTAATGAAGCAAACGAAGGGTTGTATTGTGCCAAGAGACAGTTGAAAGGGTTTATTATTGGTACAGGAACGGCGAAAAAGATTTCTGATAAGTGTTACAGCGATTTTAAAGAATGTAATCCTAACTTTGTTGGAGTATCCGAAGAGCAGGAGGAAATTGCAGATCTCTACGGTTGCCCCTATGGTCTTGCAATAGAAATGAACAAGCTCACATACAAACTTTCCTCCGAAGGACATTATAATTATTTGGGACTAAAAGGAGAAGTAAAGAAAACATGGCCGTTTCTTTTGGACAAGGAAGAAGAAAATAAAGATTGACAAGTCTCCTGTGCTCTGCTATTATTATCTTGTTCGCGACTAGGACCGATAAGCCGGGAGTAACGGCAAGAAGCGGTCCCCCCTGTCGGGAGACGCGGGAAGTCTCAGGGCAGTCTGCCTATACCAGGCTGTGTAAGTTCCTGAGCAGGCATGTGGTGTATCACATAGCACGCACGCTAGACATGAGGCATTGGGTTCCCATAGTTGCTAGCTGAAGAGCCGGGTGAAATTCCCGGCTTTTGCCGTTTTAGGGGATTGACTTCTTTTTTTAAGTATGCTATTGTTATTTTATCTTCTTTCGGAGGAAGAAAAGATGGAAAAGGTGATTGTTTATCGCAGTTCTCAGGAAGCAACACAAGATTTTTATCTTTGGGAGGAAGGTGGAATCGTTTGGGTTGGGGCAACGATGGTTTTTGTTTTCGTTGCTGTGATTGTTTGGGCAAAGATCTCAGAGTGGATGAACCGTCGAAAGCGGAAGTGAGGTTTAAGAAAGTGAGCACCAAGAAGAATCGGAAGATGGGGAAGATTCGCAATCAAATTGCGGTGGTTGCTCACTTTCGCAAGGCGGGTTCTTTTGTGGACAAGAAGAAGAATGAAAATAAAAACGCTTGCAGAAACTGGAGGGATTGACATGTTCGACAGCATCCTCTGGACGCAGATTATTTTTTTTGTTTCTTTCTTTGCTTCGATGTGGAGTTTTCTTTGGTTTGTTGTAAAGTTTGTTGACGCTGTGCTCTATAAAAAGCATGCCATTTTCAATGGCCTTAGTTATTTTCTTTGTCTGTCTACTGCTATTTGGTTCAGCATCCTTGTTTGGAAGTAATTTCTTTATTGACTTCTCCGCAAGTTTCTCATATAATGCTCGAAGAAATCGAGAACAAGGAGAAAAAGATGAGCATTCGAAACAATCCTCGTCGTTACACCATCCGAGAGACCGAGGAGACTCTCGTGGAGGTGACTTTCTTTTTCGAGGACTGCGATGGGAAGGACTATAAGACCACGCAGGAGTGGTGGGCTCCGCCAGGTGGTGGCTACGTGCGAGAGGTGTCAGATCGTCGTCCGGGCACGCTTGGTCAGCAGCTTTACGACCAGATTTCTTCGGTTCGTGGGAGCACTTGGTATTGGCATGGACAGATTCCTCTTGTTGACGTCGCCCGTCTTCAGCTTCGGGCTCTTTTCCGCAAGCATCCGGACTATTGTGAGCTTTTGAGTCTTGAGCACTACAACCAAGAAGATTTTCGTTGCGAGGAGAGATAATTTAATTGTTGACTCTTTGCACAAATTTCTGTTATAATCAGCTCATCAACTTCGGAAACTAAGGAGAAAGAAAATGTCTCATAATCTCGATAGTCTCAAGTATCGTCTTCGCTACTTCAATTGCATCGAGAAGATTGCTGCAGCAACCAATAACGAGAAGACCGCAGCTTTCATGAAGCAGATTGCGGTTCGCCACCCCGAGATCTTCATGCGGACGGTGGAGGACATTTACGGGGCAACGTCTTCATCGTCGCTTCTTTCCGAGAATGACCGGACTATTCTTGGCATGGCTACTAATGACCATGCTATCCAGGCCATTAAATATCGTCGCGAGAAGACGGGAGAGGGACTTCGAGAGGCGAAGGACTATGTTGTTCGTCTGTGCGAGCGCAACGGGATTGATTGCGGAATGAAGGTTTTTGTTGACTAAAACGCTTTGCTCCAATAGGAGGATAAAATGCGCTTTTTCTTGAGCAAGAACAAGGACATGGACAAGACCTACACGGCTTCTTGCAACGATAGCAATCTGCCGCAAGAGAGCTTCGAGGTGGTTACGATTGACGAGATGAAGCGGCTTGTGGAGCTTGCTTTTAATCGCGGATACGATAAGCGCATCGAGGATGAACAGCTTGCCCGATAATTGAGTTTAAGGGGCGGCTGTATTTTTACAGCCTACGTTTACGAACAGCGTGATTGTGGTAGTCGCCGAAGATCCCACAGCCTCTTAAGTTTTAAGTATCTTCCCAACAAAAGAAAGAAAACAAAATGAAGAAGCTTTTTTTAGATGACGAAAGGCAATGTCCTTCTGGCTGGGAGCCGGTGAAGACAGCAGAGGACATGATTTATCTTCTTAGAACCCTCCAAAACGTTTCAGAGGTTTCTTTTGATCATGATTTGGGCGATGGACTTAAGACGGGTATGGATGTTATCAACTGGATGGACGAGTGGATGTTTTTTCATCGAGACTGGAATCCTCCGACTGTCAACATCCACAGTGCAAACCCAAAGGGCGTCGAGAATATGAAGCGCGCTCTCTTGAGAATGGAAGAGAGATACGGAAAGAAGATTTTTGGTAGAGTTTGGTCCACAACGTAATCAGAAAGAAAACAAAATGTCGTATTATCACAACGGATATAATTCCGAAAAGACTCTCGATTATGCAACAGGCTTTCTTGTTTTTTGTTTTGTTCTTGTTGTTCTTTTCGCTTGAGTTTTGTTCCCGCCGATTATAATGGGGAAACTTTCAGACAAGAGGTAAAAAGAAAATGGACACCATAACCACAGACTACGAAAAGAAGGCTTTGCTGCTTAGTGAGAGGATTAACGACCAGGCAAATGTTTTTTTTAAGATGGTTTCGCATCTTTCTTTCAAAGAAGAGGAAAGGAATTTGTTGTTGAGCATTCTGCATTCAGCGTACTCCAGCGGGTTTTTTGATGGTTCGATGGAAGCATCTTATCCTGGGGTTGTTCTCAAGGCAGAGGAAAAGTAAAATGAAAGCGATTTATTATATTGTGGCTGCGGCTATTGCCCTTTTCGTGTCTGTGCTTCAGGTGGCTTGGAATTCATGGGTGATCATGTGTATTTGGGATTGGTATAATCTTTCTTTTTTCTTTCCCTTTGTTTTGAATTTTTATACAACGGCTGGAATTCTGATGATTGTTTATATTATTCGGCAAAAGCCATATAAGAAGCACAAGGAAGAAGAACTTCTTGCAGAGACGGCTCCGCTTTGGTGTCCATTTCTTGTTGGGGCAAGCTTTCTGTCTATTGCTTGGCTTCTTCTGAAGATTTTTTAATTGAAACTTTAAGCTAGAAGAAATCGTGAAAGGATATAAAAAATGGGAAACGTTACAATTAAGAAATTTCAAATTCATAAGCCGATTGGACTTTCTTGGCAGGAGTTTGGGAAAAAGATTCGTTTACTGTCAGAACAATGTTCAGACATAAAAAACACTTATGCTGTAGAATATTATTTAGCAGATAGAAAGAATTTAGAAATAGAAAACAAGCTGCTCTCGTCTTTTGAATTTAAAAACGGCAAGTATGATAAATCTTCAAAGGAGGGGTGTCTTAAGTCTAAAACCTATCATACTCTGGTTAAACCAAAATATCTCTTGATTTCTACTCCGATTATGGAAGGACTTAAAATACAAGTTGGAGACTTTTATGTGAGACACAGGTTTGCAACTTTAGTAAAAAAAGAAGAGTCTGTTTTGTTCTTTAAAAGAACAAGCCCAGTTCCCTTCCCCAAGGGCAGTTATGAACTCTTTTTGTCCGAGGAGAAAGAATTTTGTGTTAGGCTTACAACAGGGTCAAAGAGTGTTCCCAAAGAGGAAAGAAAAATTAGCTTTGTTTTAAAAAGTTCAAAGCTTCCTGCTTTTCTCAAAAAAGAAATGAAGAGTATGTGGGAAGGGAGGCTTGGAACCGGAGAGTGCTATTTGCAGATAAAAGATAATAAGATTTTCTTTCTTGTGTCTTGCAAACACCCTCCGGTTGTCACAGAGCTAGACTCAAATGTTATTATGGGAATTGATTTGGGGATAGCGCATCCGTGGACTATTGCTTTTTCTAATTCCGAAAAGCGGGACTTTTCAATGGATGCTTCTTTAATACGAAAAAATCAAACCCAATTTCGGGAAAGAAGAAGAAGTATTCAAAGAGGATATAAAAACTATGAAGAGCGCAAAGGAAGAGGACGAAAGAAAGCCCTAGAGCCAACGCTTTCAATCGAAAACAGGGAGAGTAGTTGGGCAGATACAATGAACCACAAAATGTCTAAAGCATTGATTAACCGAGCAATAAAAGAAGGAGCTAAAACCATTCAAATGGAAAACCTTTCTGGCATTACTGCCGGGAAAAAGCCAAAGTTTCTTAAAAATTGGAGATATTTTGATCTTCAAACAAAGATAGAATATAAGGCAAAGATTGTGGGAATTAAGGTTGTGAAGATAAATCCTCAATACACGTCTCAAAGGTGTTCAGAGTGTGGAACGATCCACGAAGATAATCGCAAGACACAAGAAAAATTTGTTTGTGTTTCTTGTGGATATACTGCAAACGCAGATTATAATGCAGCAAAAAACATTGCTACAAAAGACATAGAAAATATGATTAAGGAATATTGCATAAAAAACAAACTTCCTTACCGTGGATTAAAGGATGATGAGTATGAATGTGAGGAGACTGGTACGTCGGAGACGGAAGAGTCTTCAACAAGACGAGAAGAAGAAAAAGCTGTTGACAAAAGCATAGAAGATGTGCTATAGTTATGTCATTCTTGGGGCGGCAATAGCCACAAGATAAAGTTCTTTGAAAAACTGAATAAAGAATAAATTTGGGAATAGAATACAGTTTTGTATTCTGGGCGTGGTCCCACGCCCTAATCTGAGAAAGTGGCCCAAGAAAGTCTTAATAAAATAAGACTGGTATGGCAATACTCTCGGAAAGCCGTGCGGAGTTTCCGCCTACAGAAGCATGTATAGCAAAGAATAAATTCTTTGACGGATATGCTATTCCCGCATGTGGCAGGGGAGCCACAGTTGGGTATGACTTCGATGTCATAGAGTCTCCCCCGCGTGTGCGGGGATGGACCTGGCAAAAGCGTGGTCGAAGGCTAAAAAAAGATGTCTCCCCCGCGTGTGCGGGGATGGACCAGCCCCGGTGCCAACATTTTTCCCCCGTCCTACGTCTCCCCCGCGTGTGCGGGGATGGACCTTCTGCCAAGAGCACAGAAAAAAGATCCTGAAAGTCTCCCCCGCGTGTGCGGGGATGGACCTTCTTCTAATGTGCAGCCTAATAGCGTCAACGTGTCTCCCCTGCGTGTGTGGGGATGGACCCCGAAACTTCCGAACAAGAGAGAAAAAAGAAATGCTAGCGACAACGGTTTCGATCCACGTCGACAAGACCTCGATGAAGATCGCCAAGACTCTTTCGACAATCAATCCTCCGGGGTCGGAGATTTTCGGGCTTGTGCGTCGAGGTGGGGCGATCAGTGGTGCGGCTCTCTCGCTTGCCAATGGAGTTCTGGTTGACGCAATCAACGGATGTTTTCGTCGCCTTCCGTCGAGCTATCGTCTGACGGCAAAGGAGGGGTGAGATGGACTTCACGAACTTTGACAGAGATTCTCAAAAAAAGAAGATTGTTGAAAACGTAAAGAACAACTATGCAAAGGCGATTGTAGAATCCCTTCGACAAGCGGCAAATGCAATTGATTTTGCGAGAAAGAACAGTTCACTTCCGGCAGAAAGAATCATTTCTGTTTTGAGAAACTGTAACAATGATTGTTTGAGCCTCGTAGAGACATACTTGTCTGTGGACAACGGGAGGGATTAGAATGTTACTGATTGAAGAAATCAAAAAGCTAAAGGAAATTATTTGTTTGCTTGCGAAAGCGCATCAGATTGTTTCCAATCTTTCTATAACAAATCAAAAAGCCTCCGACGAGATAACTTTTCACATTATTCAGATGTACATGAGTCTGTGTAGTAAGGAAGAAACCGAAGAGCTTTACAAGATGATTGTTGGGGTTTTGGGAGAGAAGAGGGAGAAGTAAATGTTTTTTGAACACAAACGTTCTTACCGACATGAATATAAGGGAGAACGCGAGTTTGAATCTTACAAAGATAAACAAGGAAATCAAGTTTACGCAAAGGTCGTGGAAATTAATCCTCGTTTTTGGAAGTCTGGCGGATACTTAGAATTCCGGTATCTGGAGAAGTTTCTTTCCAAAGAGGAACAAAAGGACGGTTCTTATCTTATTTCCGACCAAGAACGAGAAGTTACTCGTTTTACGATTTATGACACCGATTCCTTCCACAAAATAAAAAGAAGCAAACCCAATCTTTTTTTCTTTATTCCTTCTGGGTTTCAATCAATGATGATTACGGGTATAGCAAAGGAAGAGATCACGGGGGAGGCTGCAGATTCTGCACTTTGGGACATTTTTTATAGTAACATCGTGAAAACAAAGGCTTTTAAAGAGTTTCTACCCTTGGTCCACGAGTATTATATAGATTTTGAAAGAAAGGCAAAGAAGAAAGATTAAAAACAGCTTGCTTTAAAGAAAGAAATTTGATACTATTGGTTTTATAGGGAGGAACAAATGGACAAGCAGAAGTATCAAATTCGAAATGTCTCGAAGGCCATTGTCAACGGACAGAACAGAAAGATGTTCCAGCTTTGGGCATTTATGTCCAAGAGCGGCTGCTGGGTCTACAGCGGGACCTTTACTGCGCCAGTGAGGACCGCAAAGAAGAACCTTTTTGATTTTGTGTGTCTCCATGGTTGCGAAGATTAAAAAGAAAACTTTCTTCTTGCTCTTTTATTCGGGTTTTGATAGTTAGGGTTAGAGAGCAAGGGGAAGGCGATGTCACGCAGCTACAAGAAGACGCCAGTTTTTAACAATGCCCGTACCTCCAATCGCAAGGAGGATAGGACAGATAACAACCGGAGCCGTCGGCACAAGGAAAAACAAATTATTAAGAGTGCCGATTTTGATCCCGAAGGGGATATTTTCCCGGAAGCCAATGAAATTTCCACACCTTGGGAATGGGGGTGCGACGGATGGAGGTGGGTTGATCTTGATAAGTGGGCTGAACCACACCACAAGAAGATGGGGAAGTAGTTTTTTATTGACTCTTGGGGAAAACTCTTGTATAAAGAGAGATAACTTCCGAGCAAGAAAGAAAAAAGAAAATGTCGAAGACGAACAGCACCACCGCTCTCATCAACTTCTGCAACAACAACAACGGGGGGTTCAATAAGACTGAGCTTTCCATTTATGTTCAGAACAACGGAAACCCGGAAAGATTGGGGGTGTTTATTCGGGACATTATTGGAGAGTCGAGCTTCCCGAATTATCTAAACATTGAGGCGGGAGCACGATTTCTCGAAGATCTTTTGAATTCTGAGGAATACAGGGCTCATACTGTTAAGGCTTCTTGGAAGTCGAAGGCGGATTACATTTATAACATCTCAAGGACGTCCCGCTATTGGGCGATGGACGTCTCGCACGAGGGCGAGGAGGTGTACAACGGAATGGTTTCGGAGTTTAAGGGAGAGGTGGAGATCGTTTCTGTTACGATCCCTCTCGATTCCTCTTCTTCGTTCTAGACAAAATCCTAAAAGCCTCAAGTTTTTTCTTATTGACCTTTCCAAAAAGTTGTGTTATTATTCTTTTGTTCAACACCACAAGAGAAAGAAAAACAATGTCAAACACAAATCTTCGTGAATCTCCGGTTCTTTTCGAGTGTGCTCGTTACCTTAAAAGGGAGCTGGCAGATTATCCAGGACTTAATGTTCTTGCACAGAGCCTTTACGACGTTCTCTTGATTGCCCTAGAGGAGGAGAGGGCAAAGGCTGTCCCGGAGCTGCCCAAAACCGAGGAAATTAAGCCTGGGCCAACCTCAGCAACGGAGGAGATGTTTCTTGAAGGCAGGGATACTAACGTGAATTGTTCCGATTCCGATTGGATTGCTGGTCGTTTGGGACACAATCCTTATTGGAGAAATTGTAAAGAAGGGAATCACAATTTGACGCACGAGCCGGATGACCAGGGATTTTATCAGTGTGTAGATTGTGGACGGACTTTCTTCTTGGATGCAAACACAAGAAAAATCATAGAGAGACGAAGTTTCGAAAAGTAGAATTATGTCCAACACACAAAAAAAAGAAGATCTCTACCCTTCCAGTGGTATTCTTGGATATCTTTTTTTTGAATTTTCTGGACATTATGCTTCAAACACCTGGAATAACAAACTAAGACGGTCTATTAATTCTTTTGTTCTTGATTATGAAAAGTCTATTGTAGAGTCAAAACTTTTTACTTCTGAATTCAATAAAAACTTTCATTTGGTTTCCGATAAACACAAAAGACGAAATAAAAGAAATCGAGCAAAGATTGTTCTTTGTCAAGTTTTATCCGTTAACAAGCTTTATTCCAAAATCAAAGAATATCGGCATGTTTCCAATTTGTGCAGCGATTTAGAGCACAATCTTTATCATTCTTCTTTAGGAGAACTTGACGTTAAAAATCCGGGTGTTATCTGTTTGGCAGAAGATAAAAGGTTTGGCATTTGCCTTCCGATGAATAAAGAGGTTTACGATTATTTCATTGTCAATAAAAACACAGACTATGCAGCAACAACGAAAAGAACTTTATCTTCGATTGGAACGGGAGGAGGTATTTTTTCGTCCACAAGGGATGTGGGATATATTCTAAAGCTTTCCGGGCATTTGATTATCCCCGAGAGAGAAGAATAAAATGTTGTATTATTTCTTGGAAAGTAGGGAAGCTCCACACGTTCTAACCGAAGAAGCAAAAAAGAAGGTAGCAGAGTTTTTCTCGAAAGGGCCAAACCCCTATGGAAGTAGATTACCCATATATACCGATGAAATTGTGATTTTCTTTCTATCGCCAAAGAATTGGCCAGTAGACATAAAGTATTTTGCTCTTACAGGTTGGGCAAGAAAGGTCTCAGGTGTGAGGTTTATAGAGTGGAGAGAATACGAGTTGAAAGCTCCACTATCACAGGAAGGGCGTGACTGGTCTTTGGGAACTAAAATTCCAATCACAGAGGAAACTTACAGTGTAGTGAACAATAAAGAGATTTTCCTAAAGCCGCTTCCTTTTCTAATTGTTGAGGAAGAAAAAGATTGACAATGCAACTTAATTCTCGGCAAAGACGACAAAAAATGGAGAGAGAGCAGAAAGCCGAAACAATAGGGCATTTCTTTATTGAGTTCTCAGAAAGAGAATACAGCAAGTATCAGCCTGAAGATTCCCAATATTATTACTATAACAAAGACTTTCTTGAGTGTTTGTCGACAGTTAGAGATGTTATTTTGTTTCCAAAAGACTTTCCTCTTATTCCAAGAAAATATTATAGCAGAATGATGTTGATCAAAGTTAAAAAAATCGGGGTTAATCGGTATTTGTACAGAGAAAATCTTGTTAAGCCGTGTTTTAACGAGTTCCGAAAGAAATACTTTGCCAAAACAAACGGCTTTTTCCATGTGGCGCACGATGAATTTCTTGGATTGTCAATCCCAATCACAAGAGAGACTTACGATGTATTGTTGGGAAGAAGAAAAGAAAAAGAACCAGTGTTTGTGTTTAATAACAACGTATTGAATACTGGTCTTTTGATTTTACCAAGATAAACAAAATGCAAAGCCTAAAAACAGAAGACTTGACACAGACAGATTATTTCTTTTATGGTCCCTATTTTGGGAACAATACAAAAAATTCAATAGTTGTAAATTATACTTTAAGTAACTCTAGCAGTTGGGAGTTTTTTGATCACTCGTTTGAATTTTTAAAGTGGAGTCGTGCTATTCTAGCTTTAGTGCCTCAAAACCCAATTCTTGATAGATCATGTGGTGGGTTTTCCCAAGACACAAGAAATAAAATTTGTCGAGGAGTCGTAGAGCAATTAACCGAAACGCACAAAACGTTCCTATTCAAGAGATTTTTTGAAGAGTCTGTGCAGAAGGACGGAATCGATAAGGAATACATAGAGTTAAACGCACAAGAGCACGTAGGTATTATAATTCCATTGACAGAAGAGACCTATAATGTATTCTATAAAGAGCCGGATTTAAGAAGAAGCGTATTTCCTCTTTTTATTCCAAAGCCATGGAGACTGTAAACTAACAGGTATATAAAATGGAAACCGATTATTTCTTTTATGGTCCGTTTTTTGGTGGTAGTCATGAATCTGGGCTACATAAGTTCCAAAGAAAATGTTATTACCACAATCACAGGGTTCAATGGGATTATCTCAATGAGACATGTTATATTTTAAAAGGCGAAAGTTTAGATAAAATGCGTTTTGATAAAGTAACAATTATAACAGATGCAGAATGGAAGATGAACTCTTTTTCCCAAGACACAAGAAATAAAATCGAAAAGATTATTGCCAAAAGAGTGTCAGAGACAAATAAAGTTTATGAGGCAATGAGAAACTTTGATATGTCAATTTACGAAAGAACTCCTTTTAGCGAAGAAAAGAATACAACAGTTAATCCTGTGGTCTTTCTATATGAAAACGAATGCACAGGAATAATGATACCTCTGGTAGAAGAGACTTACAATGTATTTTATAAAGACTCAAGGTTAAGAGAACCGATTGGAACTTTAATAGTTCCCGACCAGCAGCTATTAACGCATAGCGTTATGGAGCCACCAAGCAAATGACAGAAAACATCGCCAAGACAGAAAAAGAAAACGAAGAAAGCCTCGGCCACATATTTATTCCAATAGAAGAAAACAACGATAAAGCTAGAAGTTATATATTTCTTGACATTTTACAATACTTAATAAAATTCCTCCTCTT
>Ga0208957_1000085_pt1 | contig 78626 bp, 145 predicted proteins | sample RifOxyA1_FD_184029 | JGI IMG/M metagenome (GOLD analysis project Ga0208957, IMG submission 184029) | Groundwater microbial communities from Rifle, Colorado - Rifle Oxygen_injection A1 (SPAdes) | ecosystem: Environmental > Aquatic > Deep subsurface > Groundwater | place: Rifle, Colorado, United... | reverse complement strand
CAAGTCAAAAATATAATTGATAAAATTTCAATGCCCATTATTCATTCCCTCCAATAATCAACTTCTACTAAATATTCTTTGATCCTGTTTTTAACTTATCAACTATTCTTTGCTTAAACATTATTGCAGTTTTTTTGCCTATTAATTTTTTAATTTCAGTATTTTCTATAATTTCTCCCTTTGCTTCTCTGAAAACATCTTCGATCATAAATTTTATTATCATTCCCGCATCTTCGATATTACATTCAGTTAATTTCCCCAAAATATGAGAAAGTCTCATCTCTGTAACAAATTCATTAACGGCGGATTGCGCTTCTTCGTAAATTTTAAGAGATTCTTCACTAATTTTCGGTAAATGTTCTCTTTCTTTAAATGTATCATTTTTGTGTTTTGAAATTATACGGCTTCCGTTGTTTTTGATAAGTTCAACAAGAGGTCTCAGCACAATACCTTCTCTTTTTTTCGGTTCTTTTATGCCGTTACGAATAGATTGTATGGAATAATCATTTGCCAATTTATCTAATATTTCAATTTCAGTTTTAACTTTTTCGTAATGAACAAATTCTATATTAAATTGAGAACAAATATCGAAAGCATCGGGAACACACAGCCAAACATCTTCTATTTTTACATCAAAAGCTATAAATTTTAAATTTTTACCATAAACATCGCTCATTTTTTGGCAAGCACCACCATAAACTTCTCCGTAAATGATTATATCGTTAATAGCTAATTCTGAAAATTTACTTTTTAAAAAATCATTATTAAAAATTTTGACAAAAGATTCCAGTTTGATACCGCCAGGAAAATAAGTAATTAATTTATCTTTCCATTGAATATGGGCGGAACATCCATGTATTTTTTCCAAAGCATAACATTCTTTAAAAAGTAATATATCTTTGTTTTTATATAAATTTTCTATATGTAAATATCCCATTTCCAGACTACTCCTTCCAGTAATTAACTTCGATCAAATATTCTTTAATTCCATTCTTCCATTCTGTAATAACTTTCTGATTCCAATACTGATTTAATCTTTCATCCAAGCATTTGATTTCTTCTGGAAATTTCTCCATAATTTTGTCCCAGCCGCCCTCGATATAATGAGAATTTATGTTATAAACAGCATCAAGAAACAACCACTCCCCTCTTTTTATCTCAAGGCTATCCATGTTTTTTGTTAATTTGCTTTTTTCCACAAATCATATAATTGTTCATCTTCTGCCTTGCTAAAAACCCTGCCTCGATTTTCAGAATAGCCACAACCACACCACATTACAGAATCGTATTGTTGTGGATTGGCTGAATAAATCATTACTGGTGGTTTTTCTATCATATTGCTTCCACAATTTGGACATTTGTTATTGCACATATCCTTATCCTTTTTTTCTAAAATTCAACCTTGATTGCATCTCGAAACCATTTCGGGACAAATTCTACGACCGAATCAAAAGCAGCGTCCAGTATATGAACAGTGGAAAAGTCGCTGGCACTGTTTCCACACAAAAAAGGTTTACCATTTCTCCTCATTATAACATTTCCATGATTTGTTTTAACACACCACACCTTAGACATCCCTCCGTCTTTTACATCATTATTTTTCGTACAGTCAATCATGGAGGGACAACAAAAGGAAACTTCGTATTGATTCCTTCTGTTACGAATCAAACTTCTATATCCTGTCAATACGCACAACTCCTGAAAAGCATCTATTATGATTTTATTTTTGTTGTAAAAACCTCCAACGTTTTTATTATATTTACCATTAGTTTTTTTCCAGCTTCCGTCGCTGTCAACCAAACCATGAATTAATTTAATAAGTTGGGATTTCGACCCCTTCTCCAGACACCATCTTGGTATGATTTTTTCCACTTCTTTCCACCCATCTATTTTATGCTTTCCCCCTATTTTTTTACTAAAAGAAAAGTGAGTTCTTTGTACGTATGTTACTGTTTTTGAATACCTTCTTCTTTTGCCATTATTAAACATATCCCTAATCATCGAAGAAGACTTACCCGTTATTTGAAAATTTATCATATCTTCTTTTCTTGAATACTCCTTATCGTTTAAATTTATTTTTGTTCCTTTTACTTGTCGTCTGTATTCTGAATATTCTATTTTAAGTATACCAAGAACTTTTCTGATTTTTTCTATTAAGTCTATGTTGGTTTCCGATTGATGTATTGTTACGACGTTTTTGTTTTTATGAATATGTCCATCCCCTATTATGAAACCTATCAGCCAGAACCATTCTTTTTTAGCACGAGATTTGTTTTTGCGTATAATTTTTCCTGCTAGTGGTATTTTAAATCTGTCTGGTAATTTAGATGCTTTTATTTTTTCTAATCCATGACTATTTGTACGATGACAGTATTTCCAATCATAAACTCCATAAGGTTTTTTATACTTCCCCCTATAAGTTTTCTGTTTTCTCATTTGAACAATCATGTCGTGGTCTTGAGTAACTAAAGCATCAATGTTTTGATTTTTAATATTAATAACTTTTTCTTCTTTATCTGATGTATAGACATCCTCTATTTCTCCTTCTACTAATATCGAAGAACCCTCCATAACTGGACGTTTAGTTTTATTGTTAAAAGATTTCTGATCAATACAATAAGTTTTATCGTGCATATTTACTTCGTTGTATTTTTTCCATCCATGTATCGTTAAGATTTCTGTGTCTGTGCTAAAACATCGAGTAGTACGCCCCGCCATCTGAACAATGGTTTGCGCCGTTACAGCCCTGTACCATACCCTACCAAAGGGAGAGCTGTACAAACGCTTGGAGACCACCTTGTCCGTTGTGTTCGGGAACGGAACTTTTGGAATTATACAGAATCTTGCTAGATCGCCGTGCAGGTCAAGTCCACGATCACACGATGGGCTTACCAATATCCCATCTTTTGAGTCTATGAATTGTTTTATTTTTTCGTTTTTATCGTAGGTATTATGAGTGATGCAACGCTTGTCCAGTCCTGCTATTGCCTTTGCACGGGTATAGCTCACAGCATGAATAATCCCTTTAATTCCTTTGTACCCTTCTATCAATCTTTTAATTTCATTATAAACATCTTCTTCTGATTCACCGTATTTTAGCTTTTTAATTGGCTTATAAACAATGGGACGATTCGCTACGGGTATAGGTGAATCTATCTCGTGATAATCCACATCGTTAATATCTAATCCCAATAATTTACACGCTATAACTTTCGGGAGCATGGTCGCAGACATCATAACGAATCTTTCCGCATGTTTGAGTAAATATTGTTGGGTAAGTTTTGTGTCTAGCCAGAGAGGTTGAAAGCGAAATTTTTCGGCATGGTCGAATATCCACTCTTCCGTTATATCGTTTTTTAGCATATTTAATTTCAGACACATTCTCAACAATTTACTTAGTTCTAATTTTGATTCTCTATCCAAGTGGTCTTCGGCGGCTCTTAGCTTTTTAACTTTTTCTTCTAATATTTTTAATGTTTTATCCGCCCATTCCTTCCATGAATCTAACTTAGTCACATATTTGGGCTGATCCAGCTTGAATTTTTCCAATGTTTTCGGATGGACGTCTAGTGCGATAAAATCTATCAAAATATCTTCTAATACATCTGCCTCGTCAATTATTACGGTTTTACGCTTTGAAAATCTACCGACAAAATTCGTTTCGGTCTCGTAATAGTGCATGTTGAGAATGGTAAAAGTTGATGATAAGGCTTCTTTTTTCGCATCTTCATAAGCGCATGAAATTTCACCGCACTTATATTCATCGCATTGTTGGAAGCATCGGTCTGCATTATAGGTGGGTAGAAGTGTGCACGGATAATTTCCCCGCCCTTTTAATTGATACGCTTCTGTAAAATCCCCAGCCAATTGATCTTGTAAAATTTTAGAACTACAAAGATATAGAGATTGGTTCGGGTAGTTTATATGGTGGGCAAGGGTCATAGCTGTCGGAGTCTTCCCGAATCCGGTGGGAGCATTAATCATCGTTATTGTTTTTCTGCTTGATAGCACGTCCGTGACGGTTTTGTGCTGTAGCGGTGTTAATCCTTTTTTAAATTTAGGATTAGAAAATGGGATTTTGTTCGAGATTTCCATTATTATTCCGATTTTTCCTCACTCATCAATGATAGTAAGGTATTGTTTTCGTTGAATAGTTTTTTCTGTAATGTTTTTTCGTTTTTAGCTAATTCCATATTTTTAACGGCTTGTCTGTAATAAGATGGTTTCAATTCGATTCCTATGGCTTTTCTGCCATTAATAATAGCACCATAACATTCGCTTCCAACTCCCATAAATGGTGTCAACACGACTTCGTCTATATTAGACCTTAAAACAACGCATCTTTCAATAACATCTAATTGTAATGGATGTACGTGTTTTTCGTCTTCGCTGTCTCTTGCTTCTTTATATGGCAATGTTCTTTCAAGTCTTATATCGTCCCACATAGAAGAAGCGTATTGTCGCCACATCCAATGCGAGTATGAATTTTCTGTCTGTTTACCAGTATATCCCTTGTATTGTAATATGTTGGAAGGTATTGGCTTTTCTCCAGCATAATTACTTAATCCGGTTGGGTGAGATATGGGTATTTGATTCTTGCCTTTTTTCGTAAAAACTAACAAGTAGTCAGCAGATGCCACTCCACATGCAATAGAATCTTCTACTAATGTTTTGTGCGCTAAATTTTTTTGCATAGTTCTCAATCTTACCCCTAATGGTTCTTTCCAAATACAGTGTCTTGCCGCATATCCAAATCCATATTTTTCGTGTAATCTGATTATATCTCCTGGAAAATCCCTCAATAGATCATTACCGGAATTACTTTTCGGCACATCCATACAATGCACGACAGAACATCTTCCAGGTAATGTTAATCTTGCTATTTCTTCTACGACAAAAGCGTAATGTTCAAAAAATTGTTCGTAACTATCGCAATTAGAAAGGTCTCTTTCGTGGCTTGAATAAGTATAAAGCCCGCCACCGCCAGTAGCAAACGGAGGAGAGTATACAGAGAAGTGAATAGAATTGCTTTGTAGTGTTTTTAATACTTCTACAGCATCTCCATTGTATATTGCATAATTACTTGTTATTACCTGATCTTTAACTGTCACGATCCTGACCTCCTCTATTGTTTAGAAATTAGGAAGTATTATTTTTTGTGAATATTCTTCCATTCGATTTATATTTAACACATGATTCATTTCGCTAATTAATCTTTCAAACATTTCATCAGCTTGTTTAGATTTTCTTTGTAAATTGTTTATAATTCTTGACTCCCCTTCCGTTGTTATAATATCTACTGTTACTGGATTTTTTTGTCCGAAACGCCAACACCGGCGGATTACTTGATAATATTGTTCGTAACTATGGGAAGGGAATAAAACCATATAATTACAGCATTGGAAATTTAAGCCATACCCAAACATGACAGGCTTGCTTATGAGGATGCGACGTCCTGTCTTATGCCCGCAGATACATGGCGGCATTTTCGAGCCGTTTAGGGTCGTCACCAAACTTTCCGAGTCCTTGATTGCATCCTGTACACAGTACCCCTCTGAATTTTCCAGTATCGTGGGAGTGATCGATGTGGAATCGGTGTCCTCGAATATCTCCGTTTTCTTTTCTTCCGCAGATTGCGCATCCTTTTGATTCAAGTTTTCGATATTCTTCGATGGACACACCATATTTTTTAAGACAATATTTGAGCCGAGTGTCTGGGTTTTTTCTTCTTGTTTCTTTTGATTCTTCAATTTTAGCGAGACGAAATTTTTCGTCATTTGCATATCGCTCTCGTCGTCTTCTATTTCTTTCATCCTTTTGTTTTTGTGTCCGCACCCATTTCCCCCTGTTGTGTTTGTAATATTCTGATAGATAAGATTTTCGTTCAACTTTATGTGCTCGCTGGTATTCGATGGATTGACGCAATCGTTCCTCTCGATGTTCTTGATAGTATCGGCGATGGTATTCAAGATTTGTTTTTCTCTTTTCCATGCTAAAAGTTTAGCACGAAACATATTATCATTGCAAATACATTTATTTCCAACGAACCATTCAGCCGCTGCTTCTTTCCATTCAACAGAATCAGACCCTTTTACTTGTATTGAATTAGGAATAAGTGCTTCTAACAAGTCTCCTTCGTCGTTTAAATGACACCAAACCAATGCTTGTTTACCAGTATTGACCTTGCTGGCGACCATCTCACATCTTTCCATTATAGTTCTTCTTCTTTCTTCTCTTTGTTCTTGTAGTGTTATCGCTGGCATAGAAAATAATTTACCCTTAGGAAGACTATTAGATTTTACAACGGTTTGATTAATTATTAATTCTGGCAATATAAATCCATTATCGTCAAAACCTAAATCAGATGGTTTTCTCATTGCTTTAGCCCAAGAACATATCCATCTCCAAAAAGGTAATTCTGCATGACCTTTCAATCTCCATTTAACTTCTTGTCCTCTATATCTTCCCACTTTGCTATTGTGTTGATCGTTTTTGAAAAATTTATTTAACATATCCATTGCACCTAGATATCCCAAGGCTTCAGACGAAGTTCCCAATTCAATATAATCGTTCGGAGCTGGCGTTGCCGTAGCTAATAATCTATATTCAATTTTACGCATGAATATTGTTATTTCTTTTCTTAATGCACCTTTAAACGATTTTAATATTCCACTCTCATCACATACAATACCGACAAAATCAGACGGTTCAAACTTATGTAATTGTTCATAATTGGTAATTGTTATTTTGCTGTTAATTTTACCATCCCTTGATACCTTACATTCAATTCCAAATTTTTCCGCTTCTTTTGCGGTTTGCCAAGAGACGGCCAGCGGTGATAATATCAATACATTTTTGTTTGTTTTTCTTACTATGTTGTATGCCCACACAAGCTCCATAATAGTTTTTCCTGTGCCGCAATCAGAAAATATAGCACTACGACCCTTATTTACAGCCCATTCAACCAAACTTTTTTGAAAATCAAACAAATAATCTGGAACAAATGTAGGATCAAATCCATGATTAGATCCTTGCTGTTTTTTATGAGTAAGAAAATTATCGTAATTCATAATATATTGATGTAGTGAATTTTTTTAGATTAAATTTCTAAAGTTTCGACCCGCAGAAAACCTGCGATACGGGAAAAACGCTGCGGATCGATAACGAAACACTTAGACTAGATGTTTCGTTTGATTTTTTTATTTTTTAAAGATAAAATTTCTTTTTCTAATTTTTTGATACGTCTTAACAGTTCTTTCTTTTCTTTGTCTAGATCGTGAATATCATTCGGTGACGGTGTTGCAGTACATATATCAACATAAAGACAATCCAATATATTTTTCATATTTCTCGTTTTGCCTTTAAAGTTTTTTAACATACTCGATTCGTTTAATATCATATTATTTTCTCCTATTTCTTGTTTTATTTTTTATTTACTGTAAAAGTTCCATAATCTTTTTTAAGTGTGATTTCTATTTCGATTCCTTTTTCTTCTAATATTTTAAAATATTTATAGAAATGACTTCTATATTCTTCTTCGTATTCGTCTAAGCGATAAGGACGGTGTCCCCAGAGATACAATCTCAAGTCGTGATCCATATCGTGTTCTTTTTGCTGTAGAGCGGCTTCTGTATCCTCTTTGAATATTTCCATAAGCAGGTTGACATTTTTCTGGATTTTTTCATGGAGCAGGGCGTCTTCCTTCTTATTAAATATTTTTCCATCGAATGTTTTATATTTTTTTTCTGTAATTTCATTAAGAGCAAATGAGGAATAAGTATTCAAACACACAAAGCTAACCAACACCAATTTTATTATTTTTCCTTTTAGTTTTTTCAATATCATTCTTTCCTCCCCTCGACTTCTGTCCGATATTTTCCAGGTATCCAAGACAGTAGTTCTTTTTCTTCTCTGATTATTTGGTTTAATTCATTTTCAGCGTCTATTAAATATTGTGGCAATTCGCCACCAGAATATTCCGGTAATAAATCCGAATAAATCTCAGATAAATTGATTTCTTTTGGATATACAGGTTCGCAAATTATAAATCGTAAAGACTCTACAAGGATACCTTCGTCTTCACAATAATCAAAGATTTCTTCGCTATCGTAAAAATATTTATCCGCTACTTCTGAATATAAAAAATCAGCACCGTTCCATTCCTTAAACGGCATATTTCTGTATCTTTCCAATGCTTTTTTGTGTCGGCACGACTCACAGATAGTATAGCCTTTTTTCATAATCATTCCACATTCGCAACGTTGATGAGTGCATCCCATATACCTTGCAGATTGTTCATCGTTACCGTAAAAAAAGCCATTACCAGAAACCCATCCCGTTATAGTTTTTGTCTGTGCTGCCTCACCAGAATCGAACATAATTATTTTGTTTTCCATTATTTCTCCAAATTTTTTAGGAATTGTTCAGATTTTTACCGAGACGACCATGACAAAATAAAACTTACAGCAAGTTGTTGTATAGTCTCGGTATGATTCTTTTTTCTCGCTACAAGATAAATCTTTTTCGATAAAGCCGAAACAACCCGAACAGATTTCTTTTATTTTAAAATTTTCAATGTCTTGCGGGAGATACGGCATCTTGTTCTTTCTTTTGATTAGCTTTTTGTGATTTTCTTTCATTTTTCAATCTTCCATAAGGCATGAAGTAATACAAGCTGCAATCTTCTACCTGACAGTCAATTCGTCCTTCGCTCTTAGCACATATACAATCCAGACACTTTTCCCTAATTGCTTTTATAGCACTCGGTCTATTTTTGTCTCTGGTTTTTTTAATCAGTCCGGCTTTTAATTTTTTATGATATTCTTCCAATCCTTTGTTAGCCATTACACTAATTCCTTTTAAGATTTCTTGAATTCGTATTCGTATTCATTCAACACTAACTCAATTCCTTTTTTTGCAAGCTTTGAAATCGACAGAGTGCTTCTTCTCGCTATTTCTTGCAATCTTTTGTATTGATCCACCGGAACACTAATAGTAATATTTTTGAAACTTTCCACTTCCTCGAGGACGGACAGTACCATAAAAATTTCTCCTTTTAATAAAATAAACATAAAATATTCCAAACAAACAAGAATATAATTTGTTTTCTAGAAACTGTCAATAGCAAAAATTAAATAATTCAAAAACAATAACCAAATGTCGCCTGTGGCGGGGGTTTTGTTTATCGGGGTAATGTGCCGTTGCAACACAAACAAGTAGTCAACGTCGTGGGCGGGACACAACAAATGTTGCTGGCTATCGCCAGCCGAAGATCGCCGACATCCACCACAATCAAAAATAACACTGCCAAGCGTATCGCTTTTAATGAAATTTGCCACATGGACACCATCCCTCGACCCAGACACGCCGAAATAGAAAAACGGCTTAAATCGAATATTATAGCGTTTCCTTAGGTATTGGTTTTGATTTAACATCTTGGACAATTCTTCACCCCATGCCTGCCGCATAATTCTTTAGCTGTAAAGTACGATCCACAAAGACATTCCGGTACTATTTTGCCGTCAAGCTCAACGTAAGGTCTCAAACAGAAGGGACAGCATGTTGGCTTACCGTTACTCATTGTACTTGGATTTATCATTTTTAAGTACCTCGTTCTTTTTAGTCATTTAGCCATTTAGTCATTTAGCCACATAGTCATACAGCCATACAGTCATTTAGCCATTATCAACTTATTTAACAAAAACACAGGAAAAAATTTTCCTTACTACGTTACACGTTTCTAGCATCCCTTTATACTAGCCATAAAGTCATAAAGACATTTGACCATTCGGTCATATAGACATAAAGTCATAAAGACATAAAGACGTTTAGCCATATAAACGGATGAAAATTTTTGATTTCCATCCCTTTGTACAGCCATAAAGACATAAAGACATAAAGTCATAAAGACATAAAGACGTTTAGCCATTTTCATCCTTTAATATTAGAATAGACAACATCTTTAATATCAGACAATAAACTTGCCGAATAATATTCATCGTACTTTGGCAATGTACCATTTATTATCCATTTTGAAACAATATACAAACCTGCAACGTGCGCTCCACGACATATTTCAGATTTTGTATCGTTTCGCCTATAGTTAGTTCTTATTTTATTATTGATATGGCTTACGATTTTAGATATATAAATATTCACAACGCAATTTTCGCTATTTCTTTGCAATTTATACATATTTTCATTCAATTCTTTTTCGCAAATAGTATTAAACTGGAATGCGTTGATATTTATTGTTTTTCTGTTTTCCATATCACTATCATTTGCATTCATGTTCAGCATTGTACGCAAAATATTATTATATTTATTACCACCATACAAACTTGTAATATCGGTTAATTTTTCTTTTATTTTATCTGCATGTATATTTCTACATGAACAAATATACTCAATTTCTTTTTTCAATAATTCAAAACCTTTCCCCTTACTATCTTCTATGATTTTTTCTATCTGTTCATTGGTAATATTGTGAAACCTAGCCAAAGACAAAACACCCAAACTTGTTATTGCCCTTGTAATATTTCCAAACTTTTCAGTTCCAAAAATAAAAGATAATTTTTCTCCTGCTGCATAATGAAAATTACTAATTGCATATCTTATTCTTTCCGTATGACATTCTCTGTCTGTCCAGCCCATCAAGTTGAAAAAAACATCAGGGGTGAATAAGTTTTCAATCCCATGATATGTTGAAACTCTTTTCTCAGATTTTACTGTAGCCACATCACCGTTCCTTTCTTTTTATATTTTTTTAAATTTATCGCAAAGCCCCGAACGATCAATAACAAAATATCCAGAAGGTGGTGGCTTTTTATCACTCCAATATTTACAAAAAGAAACATAACGATAAGTAGCAAAGACCCTGTTGGTAGTCATTGTTTTCAACTCATTATTTATACAATATTTACATTTTCCACAACAAGATACCTGGATTAACCCATAATTGCCACGTTCTTTGAAATAATCATCGATTTCGTTTTTTGTTGTAGCCACGCCACCGCTCCTTTCATTATTTTTTAGATTATTTTACCAGAAATTGTCAACGGAGAATCGCCTACCAATTCAAACAATGCGTCTGGATCTTCTCGAAAGGATTTTATATCCATTTCTATCATTTGTTTTGTCGTAAGTCCTTCGGGATAATTTTCAGGATTAATTTCATATTTGTAAGTCAGGGTAATCAACACTTCTTTGTTTTTCACGATTCATCCTTTCTGAACATAAGGCTATGAACAATACCATAAATACCACATCTCCCAACAAGATATTTAATCAGTATTGTCATAGCCTTGTTTGTTTTTTTAGTAATTACATCCACCGGAAGCAGCCACAGCAATTTTCTCTGTTTCTTCAAGAATGACATTCATCTTTATTTTTGCTTCTTTTAATGTAATTTTCCCATTTTTCAATTCTCTTAATAATTTGTCAGTTTCAGTAAAATCTTTAACCGCTTTTGTTTCTTTTTTTGTTTTTTTCATATCTTCCTCTTTTTCGGCTTGCCAACCATTGTAAAAGTTACCATCATAATATAATACTTTTTTACTAATTTGCTCAGGATTTTCTGGAACAATTCTTTTCGTTGTTTGTAGACCACACATTTGTCTAAAATTTATTGGCATGTTATTTATTACAACATCTCTGATACATCCATTGGAAAAAGGATCATCGTTTAATCCGTATTTATAATTTAATATTTCAGCCATATCTATAAAATTTTTATCATCGTGTTTTAATTCTGCGAATCGCACATTATTTGCGCCAATATTTTTGGCAAATTCTATATACTTATTAACTTCATTTTCGTTGTCTATATATTTTTTAATGACATTACAATTTAATCGTACTTTTATATTTAATTCTTTTGCTTTGCTAATTGCACTACGAAACAGATATTCTTCTAATTTTATGCCAGTTATTTGTTTGTTCATACCTAAATGATAATGATGAATAGATATGTTAATTCCAGTCAATCCAGGCAGATTATTTTCTATATATTCTGCACATAACAAACTACCATTTGTAGTAATGTATGTATTTTTATTTACTAAATATAAATTTGTAATCAAGAGCCGAAGGTCTTTATAAAGTGTTGGTTCTCCGCCAAGAAATATGATATTTTTTTTATTTGATTGTATTAATTTTTCGAGTAATTTCTGCCACGTTGCTACTTTTTTCGGTTTATATCCTTCGTTTTCTATACACCACGAACAAGTCCCATTACATTTATCAATGAGCATTACTTCGATCCAATCGAAGAAATTACCACCACAAAAGTTATTTTTGTTTGGAAGCATTAAGGCTTTCCTCGTTCTATCGGCATCGGCAATCCGATACCGCCATCAAATTTTAATTTTATAAGTTCTTTTTCACCTTGCAATGCTATTTTGATGTTCGGCAAGTCTTGTATCATTTCCAGATATTTACCATTTATTATTATTTCGATTTGTTCTAAATTTCCATCTTTTCTTATAGGAACTTCTATAACAGGATTTGAATATTCTTTATATTTGCCAGTACCGTCACAATCTTCGCATTTTTCATCTTTAATATCTTTACCAAAACAAGACTTACACTCAACATCATAATCGTTATAATTGCTACTAAATTCTAAACTTCCAGTGCTATTACATTCTTTGCATATAATAATTTTGCCAGTGCCAACACATTCGGTACAATTTTTTTCTATTACTTCAAATTTAGGCAGATCAGTCCATATTTCATTTCCATTAATTTTATTTTTTTCAAACAGTTCTTTTGCTTTATTAGAATGAGTATCTTTCTCTGTCATTTCTTGAATTTTATCAACCCTGATTATTATAGAACCATCAGAAGCATAAGTATAGTCATTATCGCTAAACGGTTCATTTAATGTTCCTGTATAATGACTTTTTCTACAAAATTTTTCAAGGTCTATCATTTTTCGTTATCTCTCTCCTTGTTTCGTATTTATTTCCACAACAATGAAATGATTGTCTAAATATTTTTCAAGAATAGGCTTCACGTCTTTCCAATTCAACTGTCCATTACCACAGCCTGGACGAACCATATAAAAGAATGTATCGCTTGGTAACGAAACATTCTGGTCTAATTGCAATATCATCTCTTTGAGTTCTTTTGTGCTTTGTTCGATTAAATTAATATCGGCTTTTTCATACCAATTATGTTTGACTGGAAATGTAATAATTTTATATTGAGGAAACATATAAACATGGTTTCCGTTTCGTTTAATCATATCGCCAACACAAAACGGTAACGATGGATGTTTTTCTTTTGCCTGTTTCGCTACGCCACGTCCCATTACACACGACCCATCAGACTTAACAGTACCGTTGGTAGTTATAACAATCCATTTGCCTTGCGAATGGAAGTCCCATATATTACCGAAAGCAGCTTCTACCACGATTTAATTCCTTTTCTGTATTTTCATTGATTTGCTTTCATTTCATATTTTTCAAATGCTTCTTCGCACGTTTCAACACCAAACGCTTTAAATACCCAGCACCATTTAACTGCTTCTATCCGATCTAATCCATAATCGGAAATTAACTTGGCTACAAATTTCTGCTTTTCGGTAAATTCGTAGTCTTTTTTAGAACTGCCAGATTTATTTGATTTGATTATGGTCATTTCAAATCCTCATACCATAACTCGTATGATCCTATCGTGTTTTTGATTATTTTCAGTCCTGCCTTCCAGCATTTCCAATGAACATAAAAACTATCATAATCTTTTTTCGATTTTTTAATTACTCTGATTTCTCTTTCAGAAATATGTCTTTTATCGTCAATGTAATACATTCGCTGTTTACAGAATTGACATCTATCAGGTCTCTTGAAGGTTATATGTTTTTCCTCAAGTTTATTCATAATATATTCTCTGCAACATTTTCTTTCTTAGTTACTAGGTGCATATCCTTCAAAACTATACAGTGCTTACTCTCTATTTCTTTTTCGCCTACGATCTCGGCTACTAGCTGGAATCCCTTGTCAACCAAATATTCCTCAACTATTTTTTGTTGTTTTTCATCGAGAAGGTTAAATTGCTGTATAAATACATATTTTAATTCAGGATTGAGCGAGCTAATCAACACAGGCACTATCTTTAATAACTCACCCGTAGCGAAATATTGCTCTTTGATAGGTTTACCGGATAATAATAATTCACCATTTTCGTTTATTTCGAGATTGTCAAATGGTAGCTTTTTGGATCGGATATAATCTATGCGGTTCTTTATTACTTCGGATTGCTTCTCTTTATTATTATTCAACTCGGTTAATTTCTGGTCATGTTTTTGCTTCTGTTGCAGATAGTTTCGATAAGCAATGTTTTTATTATTGTTTTGGGTAGCTTCTTTAATTTCGTTGTCTATTTGTTCCATGCTTCTTAGTTCTTCGGGTCGAGGCATGGACGATATATGTTTTTCGCCAGCTTGTATTTTGTTGTCTAATTTTTCAATTTTTTGTTCTATTTCTATTTTTTGTTTTATCAATCCGTCCAGTTCTTGTTCGCACAATTTTAACTTTTCTTTATTCCTCACAATGTTTTGTTCTAATGCTATTTGTTTCGTATTGAAACTTACCATATTGTTTTTGGTTTCGATCAGAGATTCTATATCGACTTCATCGGTGGGTAGAACCGCTTCAAGTGATCCGATGCTTTTTAATTCTCGATTGGTATAGGTGTGTTCCGATTTAAGATTTTCAAGTTCAGCGTCAAATTTACTCGTATCAATACCTAACGCTTCGGTCTGTTTTTTACTATCTAAGGCAAGGAAGGATCGGGGAGAGATTAAAAATACATTGAATAAATCATTGAGCCATTCCTGATTTAATACTAAGCCTTCGGGAGCTTCAAAACTTAACGAAGTGCCATCTTTGGTCAATTTTCGTATAACTTTGATTTTTACTTTTCGCACCTCGTCTATCAGTACCATTTCACCTTTAGCCGAAGCACCATTTTCACCAATAAACCTGAATCGCTCCGCAATTAAAGGATTATTGCCTTTGCTACTTTTTTCAGCAATTCCACAAAATAAAAACCATATAGCGTTAAGACCCAGCGTGGTTTTACCAGCACCGTTGTTTCCTATTAAATAAGTGACATTTTTATCAAAAGATACTTCAATATGTGAATATTTTGCAAAATTTTCCAATTTAATACTTTTAATTTTCATTGGATATATCCTCAAAAATAATTGGTAATTTTGATTTAAACTCTGTTAGTATCATGTTTGTCACTTCTCTCATTTGTGGATGAGCAGCCCTAGAAGTTCTCAAAGTTAAGAAATGTCTCCATTCTCGAAGATTGAATTTAACAATTATTTCTGTTTTCAAAGAATTTGGAAGCACACTCCTCGCTTCTTGTGGAGTTGCTCCAAGTTCTATAAGTTTGAGATATGCGGCTTCTGAGGCTTTTATGACTAATTCCCATACTAACATCTTTTCATCGTTATCTATATTCCAAAAACAAGGTTCAATAACAGTGATTTCATTTCCAAATTTACCGCTTGCATAATTACAGTTATGCACAACCACACCGTTTGCTACAAAATTATGATATTGCCCTCCCATCTCAATATCATAAACAGGAATAGTATTAGGCAATTTTTCTATGGATACTACTTTATCAAAATATACAAATGATAGATTTTTATTATGGACACCCCCATGACAAGAGGGGCATAAGGTTATCAAATTGTCAGTACAATTATCCATCCTGTTGCTGTTTTTGTGGTGAACATGAAGGGATAAACAACCTCCACACAAAACACATTTATCTTTTACGGTTTTATGATAAGTTCTTATAGATATTGTTTTCTGTCTTTTTTTTTCTCCTTTTCTATATCCGAATTTTCGTAGGGCATCTCCTTGTTTTTTGATTCTTATATCATTGCTTTCGGTAAGTCCTTTATTCCAGGGTTTTCTTCCCTTATTCCAATAGCTTTTTGGTTTAGTATTCGCAAAGCCATGCAATCTTATCCATTTCTTAACGGCAGAGGTACTAGCTTTTAAATCATTGGCAATTTGTACTGCTGTTTTGTTTAACACAATATAGTGATATTTAAGCCAATCTTTATCTTGGTAGGCATGTTTTGTTGTACAAATTCCAATTCCATTTACAGCTATCTCCCTTCCCGCTAAACTGTCTGCCCTTGCATATCCATAACTGGTTTTTATTCTATGATCTGGCGTAACAATAAGAGAATACCCAAGAGAAGTAGTAATTTTTACTACCTCTTTAAATCCTGTATAAACAATATTTTTTATTTTGTCAAAAGTGATATATCCGGTGTCTTCGTTAAGTTGTTTAATAAACATTCTTTTCCACGAATTATTTTTTGAGTTAATTCGATTGTTATAAAGTTGGCTCACAGTAAATTTTTGATGAGGATTTTTAAAAGATAAACCCATGTCTCCCGATATACAATATCGTGTAGATTCCTGAGCATAGCTGGCTATTCTATGTCTAACTATTTCGTGGGTAACGCCCCTATCACATATTACTCTAACCGAAATATCGTAATGTTCAATTATGGAATGGTGTCCAGACTTAATAATCTTTCTGATAAACTCAACACAAGAATTATCGGTTATTTTATCTTCTGATTTATAGCAAGTCCTTCCAACTAATTCCAATCTTTTCAAAATAGTGGTTTGGTCTAATACGTCTAAAATTTCAATTGACGGTTTAATTATTTTCACTGTTTTTCTCCTAAATAACGATTTAAATACCAAATAGCCTTTTTTGTATCTTCCGTATCGTCTTCTGTTTTTCTGCCAGCTCTAAGAATGTATTTCATGGCATTACCAAGATGAAATCCAAGACCAAACGCCTCTATCACGTCAATAGCTTCCATACCGTTTGATTTGTAATGTGGCGGATGATTTATATTGTCTGTTGTCATTGTTTAGTTTTCCCTTTCTACGAAAAATATTCTTTCGATATTGTCTAAATCTCTATTGCATTCATTTATAAAATCAGTAGTTTCTTGCAACAATCTTAATCGTTTCATTTCTTGTTCTTTTAATTTTCTCGCTTCTTCTCTTAACTTTTTTACTATGTTATTCCAATGAATTACGGCTTGGGATTGTAAGTATTTATCAAATTCCATCTTGTTTATAAAAACCAAATAACAGGCAAAACAATTAATGGAATCAAAGCCATTAGAACTCTAACACGTTTATTGTCGTTCGTTTCAGAATATATTATTCCAGAATACGAAAGAATCGAAACGGTAACAAGTATTTGTTTTATTAATAGCATCAGTGGTATATCATTCCCTTTTGTGTCTGTTTTAATTTCTGAATTTCATTAAATGCTTCGATAAGTCCGTCCTGATTATTCATTAATCCTTCAACAGTTTTCATTCCGGCATCACAGATATTAGACATTTCTTCTTTTAAAACTGTTATGTCTTTTTCTAATTTTTTAATCTTTATTGTGTGATGAAATATTATAAAAAGTAATGTGAAGACAGAAAAGATAAAAATTGTACGGACTACGCTTCCAAAGATTTTATGAAAGTTTATTTTTTTAATCATTCCCATTTATTGTCTTTTTTATTTTGTTAATGTTTAAAATCTTATTAACTCTTTTTTGCTCTTTTCGACATTTTTCACATTTTATTCCTTCAGTTGTAAAACCAGGCTCTGGACGATTATGTTCATTACAATAGTGTAATCCGCAAGACGAAACCCATACCAAAGTATGAAGAAATGTTTTTCCACTACCAACAGTCCATCTATGTAATAACCCGACTCTATGGCTAGGAATAAGTCCCCATTCATAAATATCTTTCATTTTGTCAATGCCAAAAATTTTGATTCCCGTATCTGTTCGTAAAATGTTTGTTGTTTTTGTGGATTATAGGCATAGGGTAGAAATACTTCTAAAAATTCGGCTTGTTCCAATTCAATCATTGATATTTGAATATCTACCCAGTCAGATACCAATTTCCATGCTGTTCTTTCCGCTTGTTTCTCGACTTTTTCGTAAGTACCATCTCTGGGTCTTTTGATTTTTGATTTTAATATTTCGCAACAGGCGTCTATCTTGGCTGGTAATTTAAACGAAAGATTACTACCAGAGACAAAGATAATGAAACAGATACTTTCGAGTATGCCCACAGAATCGTATCTTTTCATAATATCTTTAGCACCGTGAGCGACTAGTTTAGATTCTATATGGCTAATTGATCTTTCTATTGGTACGGTTGATGTATAGTTTTTAATCATGTTTTAATCAATATCGTTAAAATCTTCATGTCTTTTTTCTTCATTAATTATTTGCTTAGATATTTCCAATCTGATGTATTTTTTAATCTTACAATAAATCTCTAATGCAAAACTTTGCGTATAAACAGGTGCATTCCTATAATCTTGCATTAAATTATAAAATTCCTCAGAATCTAAAAAGTCAAAATTTATGTTCATTGTCGCTCTCTCCTTGTTTATATTATAAAATTTAATCGACCTGGCGGGCTAAGGGATATAACCCGCCAGATCATCCTGCTTGATGCTGGTTTTTGTACTGTCTTTCAGGTGGTATCGGTATATTTGATACCCGTTTTACAACCAGCGAACCTGATTACAATTTTTTTTTACAATCAGGACAAAAATGTTTCCACTCGCCATCTTCTTTTGTTGTTTTCCAATCACACCCTCTGAGTTTATCAGCAATAAAATCAAAAGAAATATGGCCGCCAAAACCTTTTATATTTTCACAAAAACCGCAATTACTGCAAGACACATCTGCGTCACCAAATTCATAATTAATACTGATCATTACAATCCTCTCTTTTCATTCTATGGAATTTTATTGCATTTTTTGTTTTAATCCAATATTCTTTTCTGTAATTTGTGGTACACTGTTCATGTGAATAATTAATTCTTTTTTTGTCTTGCTGTATCAAGTTTTTTAGAGTATCCCATTTCTTACAATATTTACATTTCATATTATTTGCATCGCCAGATTCTTTCAATGCTTTTGTTCTTACATGAAGTAATCTATGATAATTTCTACTTTCACATATAACTAAATTATTATTTTTATTATTCGCTCTATTGTTATCTACGTGATGAACTTCGTGTTTAGGCATTAGAGGCTTTCCCAATACTTTTTCTGCAATAAAAACATGTTCATATCTATAAGTTATAATTCCTTTCTGATGATCTGGATTACGTATTCTATAATAACCACAGCAAAGACTTTTACCGTTTTTATAATTTTTACGATAAATACCAAGAATTTTTTTTGATCGTATTCCCCATTTTTTGTACCATCTTACCAAATGTCCTCTGGTTATATTTAAAATTTCTCCTATTCCTCTCTGTGACATTCCTTTGTTATATAATTCTAATACTTTTGGTTTTAATATTGTTTCGTTATATTTACATTTCATTTATAAATTCCTTTTCCACTTATAAAATTTTAATAGCCAGTGGGTCAACCTTTGGCGGCACTGGTTTCTGTTCCCGCAATATATATGGATTCCGTACTTAACCTGAAACGACACTATTGTTCCGTAAATTGAATTAGCATTAATATTTGAATAGCTAGTTTCAGGACATAAAAGCTCTTCCTCACTACATTCAATAACCAATCCGGCAAATTCCAACGTGCTTAAAAATTTAATTGTTTTTTCAAATCTTTCTCGACCTTTGCCGATGCTTCTGTAAAAATCGGACTGGCTTTTTCTTTCAATTCTTATCTTATCTTCAAATCCTTTAATAGAATAATCAGCACCAGATATTCCCAAGCATTGTTTTAATGAATTTATCTTTAAGTCGTTAAACGTATATGGTAATTGCTCTCTAGTATCATATACGATACAAAATCCGTCCGGTATCGGTGGTATATAGTTATGCTGAGTTCTTGTTAATGTTTTATTCGGTTCGTATCGTTTCGACCTAATGATTGTCAACGTTGAAAATTCTTTCTATTTTCTTGTTCATCTTGTTGTTTATTTATAATCAATTCATTATAAAATGCCACCATTTCTTTGATTGAGTTGGCAACCGGTGAAAACGTATTAACGAAGTTGGCAAGCATGATGATTACGTCTTCCTTGTTGTAGAATTTTCCCTCTATATTTCCGCAATAATTACCAGTATAAAGATTTGAGGCGACATCGTCGGGTTTTAATTTTTTAAATTCATATTCTGTCATCAATATTATCCTTTTTTTTATTTTATTGCCTTGTCTATACAGAGATCGGTTCCCTAGCACCCCTAGGTCTTTTAGGATGTCTTTCTCAGATTAATACCCTCTAGGACTCATTTACTGTTTACCCATACTCTTTTAATCGCTACACCAACCTCCAATATCAGCACAGTATTGCCTTTATTTTCAGTTGATGTGAGGTATAGACTCACACCTTAATAATCATTTTAATATTTTTTGCAATAATCGGCTTATTTATTTTTTATCTAAAATTTTCCTGGCAGGCGCAAAAACAAAACCTGCCAGGACTCCCAAGAAAATATGCCGGTTTTACGAGGATGTACCGGCAAACCTATTATATCCAAGCAGAATCATCTTTAGTAGTAGAAGTAGGCGCGGTAGTTGTCTGGCTGTTAGGACTGTACCATTCAGTAATCTCGTTGAATCCAGTCTTTTCATTGAACTGGACATTAATACCGACCATTGCGCCCTTCATTGCCAATCTGATCGTTGTGATAAATGCTTGCTTTACATCCACAGGTTTCCCGTCTTTTTTATTAAGGAAATTGTCATCATCCCATTCGAGATGATCCGCTTTTGGATCGTAAGGGAATCGGGTCGGATGCTGTTCAGATAATTTCTTCGCAATTCCTGACTTATCCAGAAATGTCAGAAAATTTACGACCCCTTTTACATGTCCAAAATTTGAGGAGAGTAGAATTGAATTATTAGACGCTTCTGGATTCGCCGGATCACGAAAAACTGTATTGTACTGTAGCGGTTTTCCTTGTTTGGTCGTTCTGTCCTCAGCCATTTCAAAAGTTTCTGGCGTAACGATATGCTTCCCTTCCGGCATTTTATCAAAGCCGATTGGAGCTTTTCCTTCTTTGTCTGATTTTACTATAGCCATATTACCTCCTTCTTTCTTACAAAAAAATAAAACACAATATAATCAGAACGACAAATCTAATTCATACGATACCTCCTTTTTTTAATTTAGTTTTTTATCATGCCAATGGTTTTTTGATTCATTATTAATTTTAAGTTTTAATTCCTCGACTTGCTGATAAATCCAATGAAGACGATACTCTACATTACATAATTTGAAAAGTATCAACATGGATAAGAAGCAACAGAGCCAAGCAAGGATTATTAAAGATATAAGCAGGTAAACCATGATTTATTTTTTTACTTTTAGGATTATCTTTTGTTTGTTACACCATATACTAGGTACGTCTTTTCTTCTTAAATAAACATGGGATACATACGCTATGATATGCTCTTCTTGGTGTTGTTTAGCAATGTTAAAACCCATCCACCCTGTAATAAATTTGTATTTTTTACTTTTTTTACAGCTTTTTCTTTTTTTTGTTTTCACAAATTTGCCACAAGCGCAACGATTTTCCCTGCTATATCCATGTATGGGGCAATTCTCATCAGGTTCTCTCGAACATATACAATATCTCATTAGCCTACAAATATGTTTTTTCAAGTTATAAACCCTTTTTCTTTAATTTCTCAACGTCCCATATCCAAAATCTAAGCATCATTTGATCGTATGATAAATATTCTGATTGTGACAAATTTGCTTTATCTATAAGTTCTAATTGTTTTTTTAATACCCAATTATTTCTTAAAAGAACAAAAATAGAAACAGAAACAAGAACCAAAGATATTATCATATAAATTACTCCAATCTATTCCAGCTTAAATATTTTCTTGAAATTTAACGGTAATCCATTTAATCGTTCCGGTCTTTCCCCACACCATTTACAGAAGAATCCAGGCTTGTCGAAACTAATCTGCGGAGGAAATACTAATTGTTCATTTATATACTTTTTTTCAACAATACCTGCATAATCAATCTCAGATTTTAAATCTTGCCCAATCATCTTACCCTTAATGTACGGAGCGCAAGACAGAGCCTTATTATACGATGGGCTGTTATCACCTTGAAAAATCAACACTACCATTACATTATATTGAGAGAATGGCTTGATTAGTCCCATGTAACGATTAACTATACCAGACAAACTTCCATACGCTCTTAAATCCATCTGTACTTGTTCGGTTAAATTTCTTAGCGTTTCTCCCCTTTTAAGGTTCTCGACCTTTGACTGGTACGCTTCATCTTCCAATCTTTTCGACAGTTCAATGTTAATCCAGTAACCGAAAGAATCGAATAGTATTGATTTGAATGGAAATGTACCTGCCTTTAATTTTTGATAGCAAGTATCAAGAAAATCGAAGAAATCTTCATGGGTTGTCGGATTTACTACTCTATTGCCTCTTGATGTCCAGTCCAGTACAACTCTTTTTATCCAATCTTCGTGCTTTTCATCTGGTAATTTTTCTACTTTTGTAATCGACTCTAAAGAACTGACAAAATTTCTTTTTTCGATGTAAATATCGAGTATTGGTTCGGGTAAAGACTGTATACATGACGTGCTTTTGCCGACACCAGCTTCATCGCTATAAATTACTATTATTTTGCCTCGTGATAAATTACTAAGCTCATCCGGTGTTGGTATTCTCATTTTCCGCTCTCTTTATATTTTATAATCCCTTACTATTTTTCTAATTTTTAATTTTTTCCATTTGCAAAACGCCCTAACTTCTTGTTCCGCTTCTTTAATTGTTTTGTAATAATTAGTATCGTAACAGAAAAATACAGGCAGTTTATCGCTATAATCATAAGTTCGTACCGATGCCCAATATCCATGAGCGTGTTCATGGATTAATATTTTTGCCGATTTCATTGTTTTCTCTCTCTTTTTTTTCGTTTATTAATTGATTGTAAAATTTACTAAGTTCATAATCAGAAAGTACCATTATTGGTTTTGCGATATTGTCTTCACGTCCTTCGTAAAAAATACATTTATATACCTCTATATTTAATTTTTTTACAACCATCATTTTTATCATTGTTTTATTCTTTCTTTCTTTTTTTATATCTATCTTCTGAAATTCCTATCGAACACGCCTCGTAAAAATCACACTTAATCGGAGAAAAACACGAATCTTTTCGCATCGGCCAATAATTTTCTTTGGCACATCGTTGAATATTTTGCGCCGTCCATTTACATAATTTTATTAATTCATTTTCATCAATTTCTTGCCGATAGAGTTTGATGCCAAATTTCTTTGTTTCGTAATTATAATTGACAAAATAATGACGAGGTCTGTTTGTAATGTCCGTTAAACATCGGTTGTAATATTGTTGTATCGTTTCTTTGTTTTCATTGTATTCCAATTCTGGCACTTTTATAGGAAGTATAACGCAGAACTCGTACGCCGGATTCGATAAAAAATACATACCGCACTGATCTTCTATTTGGAATTTGAACTTATCTTGTTTGTAATCGTCTATTCTTTTCGTAGTTTTAAGTTCGAGGAAAAATCTATTAGAAGTATGATGAAAATCTATAAAGCCATGTATTTGCGGAAGCCCGTCTCGTTGTATTGTAAATTCTTTTTGAGATTCAAAATCTTTATTAACGATGTGTGTTGTTATTTCTAGCATACCCATACCATCAATAATTGCCCTTGCCTTTTGCAACCATACAGTATTTTCTGCGCCAGTTATATTAAATTTTTTCTGACTCAGAACGGAATCAACATAAGAACCAATATTTAACGCATCAGGCTTTTCAATCAACTCATCGCCAGATATAGAAGTATGGTAGTATAATCTTTCACACTTTAGAAAATTTCTCATCGCTGAATATGATATTACTGGTTCGTTTTTAGCCATGTATTCGACACATCTGAAATAGTCAGGTTTACTGCAAAATCCTGTAGGAATGTAGAAATTGCAGGGAGCTTTGATTGAATCGTTTAAGTCTTTGCAGGTCATTTTTTTATACTAATTAATGGTATGTAGAAACAATAAAAAATTAACACAAAAGAAAACAAAACAAACAAAACAAATATCACATTACCGAACTTTGAATTTTTATATTTATTATAAGATTTCATAAAAATTATCATCAATAAACAACTATATGATTTGTGGCTATTGGTTTTATTGAAAGTTTATTACCGTAATTACTTGGTGCGCTATATGATGTTTTTTCTATTGCAACGCCTCCATCTTCTATGAAATGAATACAATAAACATTGTCTTCGCATCTAAATTTTATTTTCATATTTAATTCTGGTTCGTATTCGTACCTTATAAATTTTTCTTTTTTGTTTTTTGCCATATCACTTTCTACTGAATATAATTTTATGGTTTAAAAGAATAGAGCTTGTGATTATCCTGAACTAATTCGTAAAAATAAATTGAATCTTGACCGCTTGACCGACAGGGGAATTTAATAAGTCAACAATCTTCTGACCAAAGTATTGATTAACATTATCGCAAACCAATACATCGTTTACAAATTCATTATCAAAGTTACTTTTGCTTATAATTTTCATTTTTTATTCAACCAATCAAGGTTTATCGTTACTGTTTGTCCACACGAACATTGCATAGTAACCGTCATAACTTTAATATTATTAGATACTAATACTGATTTTGTATAAGGTAGCCACTCTTCAGATTCGTACGCATTGTTACCAAAAAAATTTCCTATGCATTCATCATTAAGCATTGAACACCAAGCATAATAACCCTCATCGGTTTTCTTGACGTAAAACGTCTTGTAAAATTTATCATTACGAGCCATACCAGTTTCTTTTAATGCGTCTAAAAGTCTCATAATTTTATTTTTATATTTTGAATTACATACCTGGGAGGGGCATCCCACATACCATATAGCAACTCTTTGTAGGATTATGCCCCTATTCGGCTATGATTATCAGAATTGCATTTAGAATTATATGTTTCGATTCTAAATGGTCTCTGCCCAGGCTAACTTTTTTATTTAAATCTATCTCGGAGAAACCAACCAAAGGAGGTAAAAGCAAGAAGATTAAAACCTCCCTTGGTTGTGGGCGCACGCCCTATTTTATTTGATTAATTTTCTATTATCGATCTGATTCCTTTTTCTATCAATGCAATACATATACCTGTCAAGGCGCATGGAATCCCCAAAATGGTGATATTTGGCATTTCGAGCTCAATTCCTATTACCAAAAAACAAATAGTCGCAACAAGCATTATAAAATAAGCGATATTCATGCAACGAGAAAACATATCCATAATTTATCAATTCCTATTTAGTTTCTGCATTAAGAATAAGCGGCATACCGTCTCTACCACCTATTACAACGATTTTAGCATTTGGAGACTTTGCTAATGCTTCCGTGGCTTCGATTCCTTTCCACTTCAAAAGATTGTCATTAATTCCTTCACTAACTATGTGTTGGAAATCAGATACACCCCTTGCTTCGATTCTTTTTCTTTCTGCTTCTTGTGTCTCTTTCATTAAGGTAAACTTCATTTGTTCTGATCTTTGTTCCGCTTCAAGTTTTTGTTCAATTGCATCAGAAACAACTTTCGGCAGCCCAATGTCTCTTAGCAGTAATTGCTCTGTGATAATTCCTCTGTGTTCAGTCATTTTCTTGAATAAGGAATATATTTCATTGCTTATTTTGTCTCTTTCCGATGAATATAATACTTTCGCCTCGTAGGATGATGTAATCTCACGAATTGCCGAACGGAGTTGAGGTTCTACAATAACTGATTGATAATCTTTTCCAACTTTTGTATATACCTCGAAAGATGTTTGGGGGTTTAATCGATACAATAGGCTAATATCCACATCCATGATCAGTCCTTCTTTTGATGGAACTTGTGCGCTTTCTTTCAGTTCCTGAGTCTTCACGCTCATTTTTTGAACACTAGTAAACGGATTTTTAGTTCTTAATCCATTTTCGAGTATGTTCTGGGAAGCCTTTCCGAATATAACTTGTATTCCAACGTTGCCAACCGGAATTATTGAAAAAATACTAAAAAAGAACAAAAGTCCACCAATACCGCCAAACGCTCCTGCGAATATTTTTAAAATTAATTTATCGCTATCATTCGTATCTTTATTCAAATTCTTTAAAATGATAAAAAAAATAACAAATGCAACAAAACATACCATAGACATCCAAATCATTTTGCCCCTCCTTTTTTAACTATTTTTAATAAAATCAGAAATAATTTGACGATCACTACAACGCTTTTGTAATTACTCCCAAAATCCTTGTTTTGTAAATTTACCATTTCTGTTAAATACTATTTTAGTATAAAAATCACAATAGCCGTCAAGTTTTTCATGTCCAGAGACAACATCTTTTGGAAGAATCATAAAATATTCATTATCAATAAGTTTGGGATACACAATTTCTATTCCAAATTGTTTGTAAAATTTTATAAATTTTTCCACATCATCATCGTTATTCATTTTGCGTATCGTTTTAAAAATCAATCAAAAACTGTTTTTTAATAATCCGACCGACCCGATACGGAGTATACGTTTTGACATACGCTATCCACCGTATCGAGGATGGCACAGGTCGGCTCGCATGATTACCCATCATTGCCATGCATAGTTCGGAACGTCACTTCTTGTTAATGCATGGAGTTTTACTTTCATTTCTTCTTTTTATTATCAATTGCTTCGTAAAGAATTGTAACAACCGTTTTATTAAATTGTAATATTCCTCTTTGGCACTGTTCTTTGACAATTTTTTTGATTAAGTCGTCTGGAAAGTTGATAAGTTTTTTCATATTAATTCCAAATATCCCATCCCTCGTTCATATAATCTTCATACCTTAATAATAATTCTCTGCAAACATCTACAGCTTCTTTATCCTTACAGTGCAATATTATATACGCCAAATTGCCAATTGAGGTTGTATTGTAGACTGTAAAATTTTCCTTATAAAGGTCGATGTTTTTACAAGAATTTATTAAAAATTTCTTGTTTACATTTTTAATACAAACTTCATCTGCGTAATCGGACTGTTCTTCTAATGTTAAATCGCAAATTGTTTTATACGCTTCATCTAAATGTTTTAATGAGTGTGCCATGTTGAACTTTTTATTAATTAGTTTTTTCATTATAAATATCTTTCTCGTTTCATTTCGTTGATGATATTTTTTGCCATTACAAGTCCATCCGCATGATGTTGATAAAATGGGTATGGACGCGATTTTATCGAAAGAATTTCTCTGTCAATTTCTTTGATACATTCCTCCAACGTTTCTTTTGTGATTTCTTTTATGATCGTTTGTCTGATTTGTTCGATAATGATTTCCATGTTATAGTTTTATGAGTTTTTTCATTTTGAACTCACAATTCGTTTCATTTCACTAATAATATTTTTCGCCTTTGTAAGTCCATTTATATAAAGTGGAGACACTGTATATTTTACTGATTCTGATTTTTCTTGTTCGATTTCTTGGTTAATTTTTTGAATGCACTCATCTAATGCTATTTCTATGATTCCTTTTGCAAGTGTTTTTCGGGATTGACATATCGTAATTTCGGTATTGGTTTTCATATTATTATTTTGTGGATTTTCCCTTATTTTGCAAGGCTTTTACGTATATACGATATTTGACATTCCTTGTAGTTGAAATCAAAAGATACTCAGGCTACCAATTCTAACATATCATTAGTTAATGCCTGACAGGACTGCCCATCCTGACTTATATTTATTGCAGCATTCAAATCTCTATCTATTTTCAAGCCACAAAAAGAACACGAATGTATACGAACAGATAAAGATTTTTGGACTTTTTCTCCGCAAGTAGAACATTTTTGTGAAGTATTGGCAGGGTTCACCTTAATTACTTTCCTACCAGCATTTTCAGCTTTATAAGAAAGAAACCGAAAGAAAGTACCCCAACTACTGTCTGAAATAGATTTGCTCAAATATCTATTTTTAACCATATTTTTAATCTTTAAATCTTCAATATAAATAGTTTGAAAATTATTAATATATTTATTGGTAATCTTATGTAAAAAGTCTTTTCTTTGATTTGTTATTTTTTCATGCACTTTAGCAACTAATATTTTTGCTTTGTTCCAGTGGCTAGAACACTTTTTTCTTCTGGAAAGTTTTCTCTGTTTACGTCTAAGTTCTTTTTCAGAATCAAATAAAAATTTAGGGTTTTTAACGCATGTTCCTTCGCTGTCAACACAGAAATTTTTAATTCCTACGTCTATTCCTATGATTTTATCGGTTATTGAGACTTGCTTGGCAGAAACATCATCACAAGAAAAAGATACATACCATTTACCTGTAGGCATCTTTCTGATGGTAACGGTTTTGACGTTTCCTTCAATCGGTCTGGAAAGAAAGAGTTTGAACCTGCCAATGTTTTTAATATATAAATACCTACCATCAAGTTTATATCCATGCTGTTTAAGGGTGAAGGAATTATAGCTGTTTCGATTCTTAAAACGGGGAAATCCGGCTTTTTCTCCAAACTTTACTCTACGAAAAAATGCTTTATAGGCTTTATCGAGACGTTCAATCACATCTTGAAGTGTTTGAGAGCTAACTATCTTAATACTTGGAAAATCTTTTTTAATTAAAGGTAATTGTGTTACTTGATTGTTTTTGGTTATAGATTTTCCGGCTTCCTTGTACGTATTAATTCTTTGCCCTAATGCGGAGTTATAAACATCACGACAAATTTCAATCCATCGACAGCAATTAGATTCTGTCTGTCTGTTTATTTTCGCACGATAAAGAAATGTCTTTTTCATTTTGTTATATATTCATCTATTGCTCGGCGAATAATTTCAGCAACCGACAGCCCAACTTCTTTTGATAGTTTTTTTAATTGTTTGATTTGAAGATTTGTTAAATGGCAATTGATACGTTTCATATACAGCGAATATACACACCTTTTTCAATCTTGTCAACAACTAATTTAAAATAATTTTATGATTTTTTATACCGTACTATCTGTTGTGTTTTTTGTGTTTTTTTGTTCATTAGCTGACAATTATTTCATTTGCTAAGGTACTGATTAATTTTGTCTGTATACTATTTTTCCTGGTTGATTTCACTATTTTAAGTCTTCCATCTTGTGTCAAAGAAACGAAAAAACTATTATCCTTACCCACAAATTCTATTTCTAGGTCTGGGCTTATGTGTGTAAGGTTTCCTCCGGTGGATATTGTTAATTCTCCGAGTGGATCGCTGATAAATATTGACATTTTGGTTTTTCCTTTCTAAGATTTGGGTGGCTGTTTAATATCGTAATGCTTCATAAGCTTTTGAAAATTTAAAAGCAATATTTTGTAATCTTTCAATGAAATTCCGGCAAGTTCTTTACATTGCAAAATCTTCGCAATGTTGGTAACGCCATAATAATCATACATATCGGTTGAGCCCGTTTGTCTGATTCTTTCGTATTGTTCCATCATTTTTTTAGAAATAATTTTCGCTATAAAATGATCGACTATATTACTCATCAGCTACTCCCATCTGTGCCTTCACAGCATCATCTATTAACAATTCCAGCCTGATCTTTTCGGCAAGTTCATCGCTTGTTTTTAATTCTCCAATCAAACAATTTTCGTACTGTTTGAGCAGTTTTTTTACAGCACTGATATCAACCATTAGATTTTCTGCTTGTATATTCGATACTTGTGACTGAGTCGTTAAACTTCTCAATGCTTCTTTCGTTTTTACCTTTCTATTCTTCGATTGTGTATTTATGGATCACATAACAGGACTCTCCGATTCTTCTTTCTTTACGCGCTGTTTTATCGGCCAAGTCTTGCGATTTATACAAACTGTAACACATTGCGGAAAGGTCGTTGTTGCATGTTTTATTAGGATAAATATTCAACCACCCCTCCAATATTTTTTCTACTTTCCTTTTTGGTTTTGGTGGGGGCGTAATTATTGCTTCGTCCCAAAAAACAGAAGGATTTATATAGTTGCTATCAGACTTTCCATTGTAAAAAAACCACGAAGTGATGCGCTTATTATTTTTATCTGTAAATACTACCCCAAAAGTATTCGAATTTAACTCTGATATTTCTCCCCATCCATACATTATATGAAATACTTTATCACCAATTCGTGCTTTTCTAAAATCATTTTCCATTTCATACCAGTCCTTTCATTATTAATTTTTTAATTTCTAGTTCTTTTCTTCTCTTGTAAATTTTATCTTTATTAGCTATGAAGTATTGAGCATTATATTTTTTTACCTTGCTTTTGTTTTTCTTGTACCATTTCCCAAAGGCTAATTTTCTTTTCTCTGGATATTTCCGGTTATATTCTTTGGCGTGAACGAGCCATTTTTCCCTATTTTTAAAATAATATTCCCGATTCCTTGCTATTATTCTTTTCCTATTTTTTCTGTAATATATTTTATAGTATGGAGTCATGGTTTTCCGATTCCTCTCTCATTCCAGACAAGATACCCTGGATAAGCTTCCGCCAGGTTTCTGAAAATATCAGGACAAAGATTCCGATAATTGAAAAGGCTAGAGCAACGGTAGCAGCCATCCACATAACACCTAGTAAAGAATATGCGATGTATTTCAATTTATTTCTCCCTTTTTATTTCATCAAACCTTACATTTCCGTCTGGCCACTTACACTCGTCATTACACCTCATGAAATAAAAAATATACCAATCGTGACCATTTGAGCATGTAACTTGTTCGGGAAATCCGCTATAAGAATGTCTATGTAAATCTCCTTTTGAATCGTAATATTTTTTGTTTATTATTTTAACCCCGAACTTACCATAAAGCCATTCTTCGTCCAGGACGATACGATTGACATTCTCGGATGTACTTATATAATCTTTTCTTTCTTTTAGGCATTGGTGGCACGTAAATAAAGCATCATAGCCATAAGATAAACTACAAAATAATAATGATACACAAGCCAAAAACACATACTTTTTCATATTAATTCTCCGAATTAAGTAAAATATTTATTAATTAATTTTTGAAATTCCCTGCTTCCGTCTTTTATATCTGATAATTTGCACCATTTAGGTATTTTAATTTTACTATTATGAATAAAAACTGAACGAACCGATCTGCCTAAAAACCCAGAATTATCAATGGCATGGCTCGTACATCTAAAATAACTACCCTTAGCGTCTGTTTCTACTTCACACAGCGGGCAATCTAAACAATCCTTAATGATTATTATTTTCATTTTTATTTCTTCTTAACTGCTGGCGACAGCCAGCCATATTGTTTCGTATGCCCAATGGCGTTGACTGCTTGTTTGTATTCGTACCGTCCCATTACCCCGACAAACAAAACCCCCGCCACAGGCGACATTTAACTAAGGTGGTTCATCAAGAGGACAATTCTTCGATCTTTTCTAATTGTTCGTCTAGTATTTCCCATATTTTTTGTTTGGATTGTAAGTCTAATTTTTGCAAAACTTCAACTGCTATTTGGTGTTCGATCTTTTCATGGTCTTTGTTTTTGTAGTATTGTATTACCGAACCAATACACATACCAAACGATAACCACAAATATTTTAAATCTGTAATGTTTTCAATGCTAATGTTCAATATGAACGGTTTAAAGTTACGAGATTTTTCTTCGATTATACTTGCTTTCATTGTGCTTTTTCCTTTCTATACATTTATGTGGGTTCTGTAAACAGTGTTGTTGTCCCAAAGGTTATCATTGATTATGTTGCAATCAGAGCATACATGATTGACTTTTTTACTACGAGTTAGAAATTTGCGTTCGCATTTAAGACAGATTGTTTCCTGGTATATTATTTGTTCTTTTTCTGATAATTCTATTTCTTTTTTTATGAATGCGTATTGCCAGAAAGATTCACGGTATAGTATTTTTGTTTCAATTGCTTTGTAAATTTTACACTCATGTCCACACAAAGAAAGTGCGGCGTGTTTTACGCTGTTGTATCGATTCAGTAATCTACCGTCAATGCTTAGCCTCAATATTACTTTTTCCGTATCCATCCTATATCTCCTGAATAAAATGAATAGTAAGTTGGTCGATTTGGTATTTATTCTATTACTTTTTCAGAAAAATCATACCAATAAGAAAATCTACATTTCTTGTTTTTACATTCAGCTTTATAATTAATTGTAAACACACCATCAGTAATATGTGGGTATTTCAAGACATATTCAAACAGTGAATTTTTCTTGTTACATTTAGGACACGTTATTATATTATCCGAACTCATTAAATCCCTTTCTTTTTTTTGTTTTTATGTTGATGTTCCTTCTTTAAACAATTCAAACATCTATATTGATTCGTTTCGCTTTTATCATTACTGGTATGAACCAATTTCCAAAATATTAATTTTCCGCATTTGCCACATGGAGCATATAAACAACAACACGACTTGCACACATTTTTTGTCCAGTGGAAAAGAAAAGATTTTGATATTCCGCAATGATTACAAGTGAATTGGTCTTTAGTTTCTATTTCCATTATTTGTCTTCTCCGCAAATCGTACATTGTGATTTGGCACATTCAATCGGATAAGTTTTTGTCATTTCGTAATTATGATCTTGTCCGTTGAGACAATCCGCTTTAGATTAAGTTTTGTCTCTACGACCCATACGATATTGTTTTATACCGCTACAATATCTGCAATTTTCTCATGGAATTGAACCTCCTGGTACACTTCCCATTGATAATCTTTCAGCCATTCAATCACTTCTTTTGCAAAGTCGGATTCGTTTTTATACATTAACTTATCGAAAAAGAAAGCCCCTTCGATTCCGAACTAATAAATTCAATACCTGCCGGTAAGCTACCCGTAGATTTTACATAATCAATTATCGGTTTTTTTAATAAGCTAATTTTTTCCTTACACGCCTCTTTTAGATTTTCTTTACACCAGTCTATTGCTTTTTCTTCATCTTTGATTTCTACTGAATCTGGACATTTTCTTAATCCAAATTTATGTCCATTCGGCAATATCAATGATTTCGATCCACACCGCTCCATGTAATTTAACATAAATCCTTCGCAACATTTTTCGATAAATTCCTTCTGTTTTTCGATTCTGGTTTTTTCTGAATCAAACCAAAATTTTAATATATCCAATCTTTTGTCCAGTGATTCATACTTATCTGTTAAGGCGATAGCGTGATTCAGACTCATTTTTACAGGATCGGGTAGCTTTAATTCTGTATTGTCTTTACTGTCTTGATCGCCTTCTAGTAATTGATCTAATCCATCCTTTAGTGCTTTTAAAATATCATCCATTTTTCCCTCCTGGTTTTATTAATTTTATAAATTTATTATTAAATTCTTCATTGTATTTCCAGAACATATAATCATTTTCTATGTCCCACCAAAAATCACATTTAAGCATGAGTGGGTTAAAATATATGAAGTGTTGAAAATCGCAATATTCTTTTAGACAAAATTTATTATCTGCAAGACCTTCTATAATTTCTGATAATTCTTTGGGACTTTCTATCAGTTTGTTATCATAAAAAATACTGATTTTTTTGTTATTTATATCAAATGAAGATATGCAATAGTTAGATATATTTTCTCTGATTCTTTTTAGGCTTTGTGGTAATGCTCCGAATTCAAATTCTGCGCTTCCCATGTAATCAAAATCTAAGATTGAATCAATGCCTTTACGATTAGGATTATCCTGGAATTTTGCTCTTTGTATTAGATATGGTTTCATCCACAAGCTCCTTTTTGTCTATTTGTGAATAGTCATGTGTTTTGATTATAAAGCAAGTAATTTTTTAATACCATTTTGTATGGTTTTTTTGGAATTTCTTTCAAATTCATCCAACAGTATGTTAAACCAATCTGGTAGGATGCTATATACTGGTTTTTGTCCAGACGGAAAATATGTAATATAATATTCTCCACAATAACTTTCTTCGGAAATTTTTTTATTTTCTATTTTTTCTATCCAACATTTTGTTGACAGAGAACCATAAAGACCGAGACCTTCTTCATCAACTAATTTTTTAAGTTTTTTAGATAATACTTGAAATTCTATTTTTTGCATATTCCCGAACGATGCACATGATTCCTTTTCTGTTTTTTTCAATTTTATTGGTGTCATTTTTTATCTCCTTTATATTTGTGCCAGTTATTGCGAGCATTTCTTCTTTTTTCCCATTTATAATATTGCCAGGCTCTTCCAATTGCTATTTTTCTGTTTGCATAATCTTGTAAACTTTGATTGTGTTCAGACCCAGTAGGTGAAGCGTATGTCCACCTTCCCGCATCATTATATAGTATTATGTATCCGTCCGGTGATTCATTCTTACCATAATATATGAGTCCTATGGTAATTATAGCTGCTATTGATATTGATACTATTATATGGATTATTAATCGCTTCATTATTTATTCAGTTCTGTGATAATGTCCAGAGCTGCCGATCCTTCTATTCTTTTCTCTATCTTTGATTCTTTTATTTTTCTTGGTACATTTTTTACAGAAATGTCCAGAGTCGATTGTTTCGTTGCATTTTAAACAGGTTCTTTTCATTTATTATTCCTTACCTGGAAGTCTTATTTCCAGTTTATTGCCAGTTAAATAAGAAATATAAACGAATTTGATTTTCTCTGCTTTTAATATTCCATGATTTTCTGCATTGCTAGATATTGTTCTTTTACAATTTGAACAAGTTTTTAATTTTTCAACTTCTTTTAATATCAAAGCAGTTCCGTCCCAAAGGCAACGATAATAATTAATACCATCAGTCGAAAAATAATCTCCACGACATTCTAGATTCATATACTAAGTTCTCCTTTTTTATTCTTTATTTTTACTTTCGAGCGCACGAACCAGTTGCTCCGCATACATATATCCATGTTTTCTTGCCACATCGTCTGCGTACGGTAATTCTATCATTTTACCGTTTCGGTATAAAAGTCCATTTTTTGTTGTTATTTCACTTGTTATTGATTCTGTTTCTTTTTCCATTAGCAATTGAAAAGCTATGGATGCGCCCCGAAGCATTGCTTGTTCGATTAAAAAATAATCCATTTCCATCGGAAAGGCAATATTATCTTCTACCAATTTCTTTGAAAGTTCTTTTATTTTGTTAATCAGAATGTCGTCTGTGTTTGTCGATACTTCTTTCCTGTCTATCGTTTCGTTCTTGTTTAATATGTTATTTTCAATTAAACTTACTTTTGATAATAAATAATCGAGACAATCTCTCCATCCTTGTTTTTCTTGTTGTATGTTGCACAAATCACATCTGTAAATTTTTTCTATCACAACCACCTTCTTTCTTATGAAAAAGATAGATAGTAACTATTGAAAGAGTCGTAGCCGGTTTTATTCTAGTTTATTTCCGGCTAATTCTTTTTAGTATCTCCCTGCATCACGCAATGCTTACCTTATGATACGTTCTTGCGTTTTGGATGACAAGTTACTATCTATCCGTTTTGTATTAGTTCTGTTAATAATTTTCTTTTTTCTTCTTCTAATGCACCGTACCTTACCATTACCTTGCGCGACCACACCATTCTACCGTACATAACACCACCACACTGAAACCATATAGAATTTTACCGCACCTAACCCTAGCCCCACATCGCTTTACCACACCATTACTGGACTTCACTGCACTATACCCAACCATCACCCTGCCAGGACGAACCACACACTATTATTACCTTGCTACATTAAATCATACGCCACAACACCAAACCATTACACTACCAAACAAGACCTGTCCTTGCCTGACCATTACTTCGTCCCGCTAAACGACACATTACTTTTGCCGCACTTTACCTCATCGTACTAAACCTAAACCAAACACCACAGCACCGTACCATTACGCAATAATTTTAAATCTACCATAACCACCGTTTCTAAATTGTCCAAGTCCTTGATCTTCTCCATACATCCACAAAGAATCTATCACTTCCCAGGTAAGTTCTTTGTGAGGCAATAATTTCAGCTGGAAGGTAATCATTGTTCCTTCTTTTACAAAATCACTCCGTATGAGAGTTACTCGCTGTCCTTGTGCCGTCTGTCCTCTTAATGGTCTTTCGAGAACCCCGTCCACTTTCTGTCCAATGTAGATTTTTCTAGGCTTTACGAAAAGAAAATCACTTATCTTGCTTCTTAACGCTTTAATTTTAAGCTCTTCCTTCAAAACATTGCCAGCATTTTTAAGGAATCCTTTGATAAAATAATCATAAACAAACAGCCCTTGTTCATCAGAATGAAATCCCGTCCAGCCTTTTTCTTCAATTTCTTCAATAGTCTGTATTTCTTCATTATCTATACCTGCGGGATTTTTCGTTGCGATAAAATCGGCGTAGATTTCTTTGTTTTTTGGGATTGTTCCCAGCATCGGAGTAATTAATTCTATCGTTACTGTTTTTTCCATGATTTTTGTTCCTTTCTTTCTATTCTTCCTTTTATTTTTTGGATATTTTTTAAATTAAAATTCTATCTATCGTTTATATTAATTTTTAAGATTTCGTTGGCTTTGTTTTGTATTTCAATTAAGCATTCTTCGGTGTCTGTTTTCATTTGCATGTTTCCTTTAAAAGTATTAATTTACCTCTATATCGCATATTGTTTTCTTCCAGTTTAATTCTTTTCCCAGTTGTTAAATCTGTAAATTCAAGTGCAATTTCATTCGTACCACAAAATAATATATTATCTTTTGCTGTTGAATCAAAACGATAGGTTTGTGCATTGGGAAATGTTTCACTTTTTAGTTCATAAATTCCTGGTCTCGTGGCACAAACATGAACACCAACCTCACAGCCTAAAAGGAAAAAGATAATAAATAATAATATAAATTTGATTTTCATAATTTTTATTGCCTCGTTTTGAATTAAAATTCTATCTATTCCTCTATCGGATCGATCAATTTATCAATATTCTTTATTATTTATTATCCACGTTAATCACGCTTAATGTGGATAAGCCGTTTCCTTCGTTTAAATTTTTATCTTATCTTCTGCCGCATTTTTAAACCTGTTTCTTTCTTTAATATAAATCATGGTAGTTCGAGGGTCTTTATGTCTCATTAGTGCTTGAACCTCTTCTATGGTAGCGCCAGCATCTATAGCGAGTGTTGCCGTTGTATGTCTAAGCGAATGCCCCACAATGTCTTTTCGCTTAATACCGGCTTGCTTTAGCCTTGTCCACACAATATATCTGATAGCGTTTACGGTTAGCCTCCGATTCGTCTTGTTTGGATCGTTTACAGAACCTCGAATACTATGAGAAACGAAAAGAGGTTGATTGTTATTGGTAACTGATAAAAATTGTCTCGTATTTATATAATTTTCCAAAGGTTTGTACGTTTCTTCATTAATAATCACAAACTCGTCTTTCTGGATACGTCCCTTGCCTTGTACGTACAAAACCCTTCTATCATTTAAAAAGAAAAAGTCGTTCACATCTGCTCTGTTCAATTCAATCATTCTTAATCCAGTTCGCACCATAAGATTTATCATAGCAAAATCTCTACTTCCTGTAAAAGTGCTGGTGTCGATACTGTTTAACAGTGCGTGAATTTCTTCAAGAGTTAATTTACTTCTGGTATGCTGATCGACCTGTCTATGTTTAACCTTGATTCCTTTTGTAATATCTTTATAAATACCTTCAATATCGAGCCAATTATAGAATTCTCCAACAACAGATAAGTAAGCTGCCTGAGTATATCGAGATTTAATATTTAGTGAATTTTTATAAATCAATATGTGTTCCCTTGTCGGAGTAGTAACGTTATTTTCCTCACACCATTCATACCAATATCTCAATATTTTTTTGTAGAATTTTTTAGAATTTGGAACAATGTCTGAGACAGCGAGAAATCTATCAACCAGATCAAAATAAGTTTCCTTGTATAGCTTTATTTGATTATTTTGCTGATTATCAATCGGAATAAGATTTGTCATTATTAATAATTGGTAGTGATTTTATTTGTTTTAGTTCTGCAAAAATTGAACCAGAGTAAAATAGTTCTTCGTTTATCACGGTTAGACAGTCATTATTATAAGGATTAGCACTACAACCCAATTTAATATAATTCTTACTGTTTATTTTTTCTACTGACTTGGAAAATTTTCCAATCCATAAAATTATTTTAAAGCCACATCCATAACTATAAGTTTCAACATATATAGAATCTATCTTACCTTATTGTTTCTCGACAAATTTCCGCAGAGCTTTTCTAACAATACTATTCCTGGTACATTCCGATCCGAGCGCAATCATTTCTGGTCTGTCTCTTCTAACGATCCGATCCACTTCTTTTAATATGTCGGGTTCAACTCTTATGCTTATTTGTATCAATTTCATTTTCATTGATTTTCCTTATTTATTAATTTGTTTCTTGTTCTTCTATTGATTTGTTTTCTGTGGGTGTTGTTTGAATCATTGCAGACAATAATATGTTCAATTGCTCGACTGTTAATTCTTTTAATTTTAGTGATTCAAACTTTCTTTTGGTTTTTAAATAAAGTTGTTCGTATTTGTATCGAGCTTTAATATCTTCGTTTTCGATATAATAATTTGTCTTATTCCAAGCACTTCTTCTTATTGCTTTTAAACAATAACCTTGATTCTCTCCATACATTTTTATGGAATCGTTTCTAAGCTTAATCCCATTTTCTAAAATTATCTGTGTCTTGGTAATTCTTTTTACTTTGATAATAGACAAACTATTACAATATCCAGACAACTTGAAGGGTTAATAGTTATGATTTTATAATATTTAGCAACTCGCCCCAATAGGCGACCGCTTCGGCTTCAGTGTCGAAAATTTCAATACTGTAACCATTATAAGAATGGTACAGTTGGTCGATTTTCTTTTGGTTTAAAAACCGGATTCTATGTCCGGTTACTATCTTACCGTCAGTTCTTTTCATAATGTCTATCATGTTTTTCTTCTTTTAGCGGGGATAAGAGTTATAAATTAATCTTTTAATCCAGGAGTTGTTGATACAGTTTTGATATATCCCATCAGCACTTTGCCCTTGTACAATACCAAGTCGCCTCTTTTGTTAATTTTTATTCGATAATTTTTTGTTATCTTCATCTTATGTCTCCTCGTCTCCCTCCAATATCGTTTTGCTTTTAAATTTTATGTGATTCACTGTATCACACTATATCACATAGTCAAGAAAAAAATTTAATTTATTTAAAATTTATAAACAGGTCTTTTGGAGTAATTTTGTTTCAAATACAGTTAAAGACTTATGAATATTAATACAATTACTCATTATTTCTATTGTTTCGGAACGGGTAAAACTGTCTTTTTCTACATATTTTCCAGCCTGTTCTATTTTATTAATAAATTGTTTTAAGTTCTTGCAGATTTGATTTATAGTTTTAGTTTTCATCTTTGTATCATTTTCCTTTTTTATTATCTGTGTGATTCACTGTATCACATTATATCACAAAAAAAATTCAAGTCAAGAATATTTTTAAATAATTTTTTCTATTTTTAAGTCTTTAATTACTTCTTCTGAGAATGGAATATATAATTCGTTTTCGCTTTCACTACTGAACGGATCAGACGAATTCACAACAAACATTTCAATGCTTCGCTTCCAGTCAACATTTTTTCGATTCACAATACCAGACAAAATATAATTATTTCCTGCGTGAACACCAAACTCAATGGCGGAATCTCTTTCCCACGACCAGCTTTCCCCCAGATCGTCTTTTCTCAGAGATTCTATATTTTTGAAATATACCGTCCTATATACTTTTATTTTTGATGGAAATGATTCAAAAATATCTTTTACAATATCTACCCATTGAATTGCTTGTTTTTTCGTATTAAAATAATAATCTTTTCCGTTTATTGCTTTCGAGGAATAACCAGGATACAGATCATAAAAATTTGAATAATCAATCAATTCAAAAAGATAATTCCTGGATAGTTTCATATTTTATTTTGATTGAATTTTAAACACATTATAATATCTTAAATTCCTGCTCATTTGTGGCGTTTCAACCGGATATTTTCTACTCATGCACAGTTTTACATTTTTATCTTTTTCCAATATTCTTAAAATCTTTTTCTTTTCATCTCTGGTAATTTTAACAATCCCATACGAAAACGGATTGGTTAGATATTGGAAAAATTCTCTCTCGGTTCTGCTTTCTACCCAAATAATACCTTTTTTATCAATAGTAGCGAACAAGACAAAATCGTTTTGTTTGAATTGAACTATAATATTCATTACACTAAAAAAGAAAGGAACGAGCGGTTTGACTTTATAAAAATAATTTGTGGCGATTCGCCAAATATTTTAAGGATGAAACCGCTCTTTGTCCCTTCCGAAATTTACTTTTTCCTACCTAATTTTCTCAGAAATGGCAAGCTAATCAACACCGCACCGCCTATACCATAATATAAAACAGGAATTTTCAATATCCTTTTTTTTGACAGCCTTGAAAGCAAATCCTTAATAGTGAACCGACCCTTATAATTTGAACCAGTCGTTGGAATGGCAGTGCCGGAACTGGCCGGGACACGTCTGGAAATTGTTCGACCCGAAGGAGTGGTACTTTTTACAGTTTTCATCCCACCTTTGAATTGATCCAGTGCGGCCTTGCCAGCCTGATACTGAGGCGATACCTGTTTTGCCATCTCAGTTCCCTTCGATACGGTATCTTTTACCTTATCAGTAACGCTCTTGATACTAAACCCTATATCACCTAAAAAACCATTAATTACATCATTGTCTGCCATGATTCTTCTCCTTATTAAAAAGTTACTATTGAATTTTACCTTTTGTGTCTGGATTTAAACATATTTCTTTTCCATCTTTAAAAATAACTATTGGAAGTTCTCCTTTTGGGACTTTTACATTTACAGTATCAAATAATGGAACGGTCTTGTCTTTTTCTATTCTAATACATCTCTTAAAGATTGCCATTTATGTTTTTTCCTTAAAAAAAGTTAATTAATTTTTGGATCTGTCATCTTCTTATTTATTTTAACTCCGAAATCAACTTCGCACATTCCATCGTTCAGCATGTGCCAAATCATAAGTATCATATCATTATTGTTTGAATCTATTGTCGAAACCACGATTGCCCCCACATTGATAAACATATATTGTTTATCTTCTGCAACTTCTATTTTTACCTTTCTAGTTTGTGTCACAGTCCTGCATAGTTTCGGTACTACCATTCTTACAGGTTTTAGAAATTTAAGCGGAAGCGTAATATTCATTTTGCTATAAATTTATAAGAATTGACAACATTTGCAATTGTTCTCATAACTGTATTTGGAGGTAATCCAATTTCTTGCGTACCGAGCAAAAATTGTTTATTAATAAAATCATTAATTTTTGGTACGATAAATGCTTGGAAATCATTTTCAACTTCTATTTCAAATTGTTGAGTACAAATTTTTCTAATAGACATATCTATTTTTAACTTTCTTTAAACGATGATCCCACGAACGGTAATCTTGCCAACCTTTTCCTATATTCTTCTATTTGTGCCTGAACCTCTACCATCTTTTCAGTGCCGTAGATATAACCATAATACAATGCAATAGAACCAATCGTTAATAATCCAATCTTTAAAAATAAATCCAACTGACTGAATTTGACGAGCTTTTCAATGTTTTGTTCCTGAGTTAGCTTGATTTTTTCTTTCATATTATATCAAAATCATTTGCTTAATAAATTTACCATCTCTACTAAAAATAAGAACTGTATAAAATCCATGATACCCATAAATTTTTGAATTTTCTGGCTGATTAAATGGATGAATATTTACCACGATTTCATCATTAATTATAAAGTCATGAATTGTTTCACCTTTTAATAATTTTTCTACGCTATAAGAAATACCAAATCCCTCGTACAAATTTGTAAACTTTTTCAGGTCTGTCATATTATTCCTTAAAAAATCTCACATCTTTGCCAGAAGTATCACTACACTTACCACATCGTAACAGAGATTGATAAATTTTATCGTCAGGATGAAGAACAAAGCTTAATCTATCAAAATATCGAAACAAAGAATCAGGGTTGTCTCTTTCGATATAATAATTTTTAAATTCAGCCCTGTAATCACCAAAACAAAAAATTATTTCATTGCAAATCTTACCACAATTCACACATTTTTTAGCATCTTTTAATTTTCTTCGACTGATCCATCCGTCACTCATAATAGATAAGATATAATATACGCCGTTGTAAAAATTAATGTAATCAAAACAAATTTTCCAATTCTCATAATTTTTTTATCAGTTTTTAAATCTTCTGGTTTTATAGAAATTATAGTTCCTACACAAAGAATGTCTAAGACAATACTCGTTACAAATAAAAATTGTAAAAATTCAGCCATTATATTAAATGTTTTTTAAGTAATTTTAATAGTTTGTTAAAGTCGTTTTTATATCCATCGACATTTTCTTCTAATTCCTCATAATCAAGACATGCATCGTCTAATGCCAACTGTTGCGCTTGATAGTATTGTTCCAACAATGTATTAAATAAATCTTCCAATTTTGCAATGCTTTCCTTTTTTTCTTTATCTTCTTTTGCAAAATCAGGAGGCACTGAACGACAACCATCGCACAATACATTATTACTCCCGCTATACGGAGAAACATTAGTCCATTGTGGATTAAACGCATCATCCCGATACGATTGTATCAGCTTACCACATTTAGAACAAATTATTTTTTCTTCGATTTCAATCATTTATTGCACCATTATATTAAACGTTTTCAAAAAAGCACTTTGGATATTTTTTATCTCTATGCTGGCAATCTGTCCAACGTTTTCTTTCATAAATTGCGCTATCTTTTCCAACGGTATATTTTCAGGAAAAGTATAAATAAGTTCAGTATCGTAATTTGTTTTAAATCTAACTATATTCTTATCATGCTTTCCATAAACTATTTGTTCGTGTTTTGTAAATGGAATTCTTCGTTCTAAATCTTTTTCATAACCATACAGATCGATACGCCCACTAAAGTAAATAGCGGATAGAATTGTACCAGTAAAAAAAATAGTAAATAGTATTATTCCAATACATCCGTCTGTTTTTACTGTTTTTACTACTTTTACTGTTTTATTTTTTTTGTTTCTATACACTTTTCAAAGCTGTAAATTTAATGCGTGGCACACGCAATAATTCTGATTTAATTCTAATAATTACAGAACCATCTTCTTCGTATTCTAATGATATAATCTCGAAAAGACCAGGATATTCGGTACGAAACCCTTCATACAAACATCTGTTTTTGTATTGTTCGTTTATAATTTTCATTACTTTTTATTCTTAAATTTAGCGCATTTGAAATCTGATCCTTTTCCCAACTTCTTCAACTTATTTCCCGATACATATTTCTTCATAAACGATGCAACACTATATTTTTCACCAATATCTATAAAATAAGCATAGATATTTTTAATTCCAGTTTTATCTTCCAAATCTTGTAACGAGTCAGCTTTTTTATTTGCATGAACATAAACAAACGAAATTATCCCACTATCTTTACCAAATATTTCATACCGAAACGACCACACATCATTATCGAACGATGGTACAGTTCCTTTTGATTCACTGCCTAGAGCCTTATCAGCGACCCATTGAATAGATTTATCATCAAAAAAATAATAGAGAAATCCCTTGTTCCAACTTTCCCTACTATCTGTCCAGAAATTACCAGGTTCAAATTTGTCATGTTTCTCGTTTTCATATTCAACCATTCTTTTCCAGTTCCAGTGAGAACTAACCATCAACAACCCATATCTTTTCAAACTATCCGAAGCGATTCTTAATCTAAACTCAAAATATCCCGTGTAGTCTATCGGCATTCTATACTCATATTCCATCGAATCGAGGTTGATAAGCAACGCCTCACAATGCCCACTCTTATAGTCAAATTCTTCATTATAGTTTATCGGTAAATTACTTATCTGTCCTTTTATTTTCCACGTCCAACCAATATTTGCTTCCGATTCGACTCGATTCGTATTGTATATTGTATCGAGCCAGCACAATTTATCTTTATCCAAATCTAATGTCTTAAACTGTGGAGCTAATTTTGAATAGTTAATTTGCTCATTATAAAAACTATATCCAACATCGTCTTTTCTTTCCTTTCTATATTCTGTACTGTATGCCGGATACTCATGATCCAATCCAAAATTATGTAATAATTCGTGTTTTAGTGTGTATTTAAACTTTGCATCGTCCTTTACATAACTATCAGCGATTGATAAGAAAATAAAGAACCAATTGTTTTTATATCCGGTGCTGCCCGCCGTAGAACCGTCTCGATTCTGGTAATTACATAGAATACTCCCTCTCAACTCAGGCGCACTAAAATATAATGTTCCGCAAATATCGCCATTTGGTACTTTAATTTGCCTGTCATAATTTACGGAAGCATCAAGCTTAAATTGTAATATCGGATTCCCTATTTTGTAAGCATTTATTTCTTCAAGTGTTTCTTTTATAAGCTTGATTATGTCTTGTTTCGATCTATCGTTGATAGGAAATTTATCTAGCACCGACTCAGTTGAATTTTCGTCCGTATTGAAAAAGATTCGATACGAATAAATACCCCCACACATTCTGCAATAAAATCCGTCACCACCTTCATATAACGCTTTATTGTTTGTCCAGGCAATACCTTTTTGATTGTATTTTCGCCCGTCAGCACTGAAATCTTCAGAGATACCAGCATTGTTCTCTTTCTGTTCCGTTCTAAAATTTATGCTTGGATTACCCTTTCCGAAGGGGTTAGACATTATGATATTTTAATCTAAAAATTATTTTTTTTAAAATAAGTGTATTTATCAAACAAATGCTTTGTATTTTGATAACTTTCCAATAAATTATTAGCTAAAAAATGCTCTATTGCGATAGCAAAATTCTCTGCATCTTTTATATGTCTACGCAATGGAAGGCTTCTCAATACTAATATATTTTCGCTGTCTATCCAGGACTCTTTATCGCTTCTACCAAATCTCGATCCAAGCGATAAGAGGAATGTGATTTCGGTTGTTAATTCTGTAGAATATTTAAGATGGGGATATTCCGAAAAAAATTCTTTTTCTGTTTTTATATACTGTGAAAAATCGTCATTGTTCGGATACGGTATTGAATACAATGGAATTATATTTCCGTTTTTATCTCCAAATCTGTAAGCATATTTATTCTTATAATATTTAATTTTCATATTTTATCTCCATTAAATCTTTTTATCTCTTTAAATTCACCGCTTAACTGATAATAATTATTTTGATAAATATTCCATCGACATAATTCAGCCGGAGTAATTTCAGAACAATTCGTATCCGGTATTGCACCTGATTTTTCCAGTGCAGCCGCCACCAATTCGGAACAAAAAAACTTGTTAAAATCTTCTTTATTATCAAGTATGAAATCAAATCCAGAACCAATGGCCTGCCACGAATCGTATAACTTTCTTTTCTGATTCTTTAACCACGAATAAAACACGTCAAAATCCATCTTGTTTCGTGTCTCATCGCTGAGAGGCAACCACCAACATTCACCGCTATAATCTTTCAATCTCTTACTTAGTCTATTCACAACAACACCGGCAAACCCATCCAGTGTTGTTGATTCTATAATATCGTTTACAATCGTAACAGTTCCATCGCCTAATATATGTTTCGATTTCATCACTACCGCTACATGAGAAACGGAAGACAAGGTAAATAATTTAATCAACTCAGACACGTGACCCTTACCGCTAAAGGCTATCACGTCCCCTTGCTGTATCTGTTCTCTGATTTCGTTGTATCTTTTCTTGATTAACATATCTTTATTTCATCAAATTATATTATAATCCGCATCCTTCAAAGTATCGTAACTTCTCGACTTCTTAACTTTAGTCGTTAATATCTTTTTAGCCAGAGGGAAGAAATAAGGACTGATCAAATATTTATATCCGACCCAACCAGCAGCGATATAAATACCAACTTTAAAATATCCCTTATAACCTTCTAACCTAAATTGTCTACCTAAAATACTGATAGGATTCTCATATTTCTTGACTTGTTTTACTTCTTCGGGACTCATCAATTCAAAATCTTCCAACCTGCCCAGTAACGATTCGACTTCTCCAAGCATAGCACCACCAAGATCATCATCCATGCTCAATTTCGTTTTATTCTTAACGGTCTGTTCTTTCAATTGCATGTACCGATTATATTCACTGACAATATTATCAAAACCTAATTTATTCTTAAGCTTGATAAGTTTGTCTTTGATTAATTCGAGCAAACCTTCAATATCATCGGTAGTAGTCTGTGTCTGTGTTGTTACTTCTTTTGGTAATTTTTTATCCATAATTGTTTTCCTTTATTCTTCCGTAAATTCCGGCAATACCCATACTTTTTTAAATCCATCAGACATTTGTTCCGCTTTTATAATTCTCATCTCGACAAGATAATTAATTACTGATTCACCTATGCGTCCCCTGCTTCCAGTAAATTTAAAAAATCCATCGTCTACCATTTGTTTGAATTCTTCGTCCCACCATTCCGCAACTTCTCTACCCTTAGCATCTTCAACCCAAATATTCTGTCTGTCTCGTTCAAGCCATGTATGAACAATATAAGGAGCTTTAAATTTTATTTTTTTAGCCATAATTTCAACCTCTTATTTAATTTTCACAAAAGTAAATGTAGTTTTTTCCCTGACATAAATGCCTCGTTTTTCCAATATTACTTTAATCACATGTATTAACCTGTCTATTCTTTCTTCTTGTTCGTAATTATCAGCGTTTTCTAAAGTTTTATAAAACATGCGTAAATATCTTTGCAATTCTTTAGTTGACCACGATTTCATAAAAGTTTCAGCGTATTGGCTTTTCATCTTATTATTTAACTATCCAAACCTTTTTTTTTTGCCTTCCCCAGTTCAGCGCATCTTGGTGCGCCGGAAACCATATATCAATTTTATTCTTTTTTATCGCCCCGCCTATATCGGTAGCCGTGAATATTGTACGAAATCCACTTATTTTTAATTTAGTACCGAGTGGAATTACTTTCGGATCGACCGCCACCGTTCCCCATTTTGCCACTTCACCTGATTTCGTAATCCCATATCCTTTATCACCAAAACTTTTGCCCGTACATTTCTCATCATTACAATATCCGGTTATCTCAAAAACTCCAAGATATTTATCCGAACCATAGACATATCTTGAAATTAAAATCAAGCCTATCGAACCGATAAGAATTGATAATAGTTTGTATTTCATGTTAATGCTGATATTTCACCCATTCCCACCTGTCGATATTTCCGAGCTTACTCAATCTTCCAATTAACACACAACCATCGTTATAAACCCTTACAATCTCATTACTTTTGATATGTTCTTTGAAATTAGGATCATTCTTATGCACTCCTAAATCAACTCTGGGCATACCGGCATAAGCAATGTTTCCCTCATTTCGACTCAAATTATCTTCTCGTTCCGGTTCAGGAATTATCTTTAATCCACTCGCCAATCCATCCTTCGATACTCGTTTCATCGTAACACACCCATCCTTAAACACCTGTATAATTACTTTGTTTCCGTTTTCCATTTCAATCGTTGTGGATTTTGAATTTTCTCCCTCAACGAAATGACTCCTTATCATGTGCTGGATATATTTCTCTTCGGAGTTTTTCGGGAGTCCAACAATGTCGTATTTTAATATGTCTACCCCTTTAGCCACTCCACCGATAGCAACAGGGATCATCGGCAATACTATTAACCAGTTTTTTAGTTTTGATATGATTTCCATTTTTTTACTTTTTATTAAGCTCTCATCCCTTCCAAGAACGCTCTCAACCTATTATACAAATCACGTTTTGTCGTATATCCAGAACCGAAAACATCAGCTACCCCACCTACTTCATTCGTCATTTGATACAAAGCTACCCCGCCATACGCCCAATCAATATAATAATTACCAACATTTGATTTCATTTTACCATTTTTATATTTAGTATAAGACGTTATTGGATTCTTAGTAACCTCATTAATACGATCAGCTAAATTGTTTAAAATTTTATCTGTAATTCTTTCCATTGTTTTTACTCCTATTTATTTGTTTAACAAAACGGAAAACAGCCCAAACCATTAACGATAGTCCAATTTCCAGAAATTTTAAATCCTTTTTTATTTTGCAAATTTCTAACCTCAGTTAAAATTTTAGTTCGTAGCGAATCCAATCTGTCGGTCATTTTTTCTTTAGATGATTTTAATCCAAAATATTGCATTTTCCCGCTTTCGTAAAAAGTCTTACCGTAACCTTCCACCCCTGTCTTTATCTCGCTTTTCAATTTCAACCACTCACCATATAATGATCCGTACTGACTCGTAAAATTATCCGCTTTTTGTCTCAAAATATTGAACATTTTCTCGATTTGAGAACCACGAACATTTAGTTGCTCATCCTCGAACACCGCTATGGTTTTGGGCGCAGCAACTAAATCCTTAAACGCATCGGTAAGCCATTTCAATCCTTTGAATAATTTGAATTTATAGACAAGATAACCAACACCGCCTATCGTCATTATTGTTGATACCGATTTTAGATTCGTACCGATGCCGCCAAGCTCAACATCACAGCCAATTCCCCTATTTCTTTTTTTTGATTTCATATTAAATTCCTTTTAAATATATTTACGCCGCAAGTATTTTCTGTATTTTTATTGGAAATCTTTTTGAATATTCCAATAAAATCTTTTTCGATAATCTTTTTAAATTTATTTCATCCATATCTATTTGATAATTTTTGATTGATGCGATATAAACCAAATCGAGAAAAGCCTTTTCTGGTTCTGCCACATAAATGTTTCCCGACACCACATATCCCCAAAACAAATCTTTCGGAATTTGTATAAACTCTATTTGTCTTTTCGCAACTACAATATTTTTCGATTGTTTGATAGTAGCAAATGTTATTATGTAAGGTATCTGATTCAATACGTCATATCTTGCCAATACTGATTCAAAAGATAAATAATTAGGTAAATATAAAGTAGACGCAATTTCCTCTATTTGATAATAAGAATAAAACACCACGTAAACATCTTTTGCAACTTTTTCGATAATACCAAGATTCAAAAGTTCATCAATTAATAATTTTAATCTTTTTTCCGATAACTTAGTAATTATCTCCAAATCCCTTTTCGTATAAAAAGACTTATCCATGCTCTTGAATATTTTTATCAATTCTTTTATATTCATTTTTACAATAAATCTATTACTTGGTACAAATTTCTAGGCAAATATTTTCTCATTTCTCTGACTATTTCTATCTTGTTAATTTTACTTTTAAATTTATATGGTAATCCAATTATTTGAGAAATATACCACAGATCGAAATAGTCTCTCGGTTTTGCTCTTGTTTTGATACAATCCTCTTTATCTTTATATATTTGATCTACTGTGAAAACATTCATTATAAATCTTGCCGGTACTGCGTCCGATACAATAAATCTTGGTTCGTAAGCATAGCTACTGATCTTTCTCTTTGATATTTCTATTTTTAGCCTAAATGGATATGGCAAAATATTATCAATTATTTTTAATTCCCCAAAGTATGTATTATATTTTTCACAAAAATCATCAATTGAAACATTTGGATATTCATTAATTATATCTACCAACAATTTCTTAAATTGGTTAATATTTAATTTGTCTCGTATTAAAGAAAAATCTAAATCCTCCGAAAATCTTGGAGAATTATAAGAAAGTCTTAACGCTGTGCCACCCTTGAATATCAACCACTTACCTACAGAAGATTTTGATATTTCATACAATATTACCATTTCCCAAAACTCTCTTACTATTTGAGAAATATCAATTTTGAATTTTTTAGATAAAAATTCTGCTAATTTTCGATCCATAATACTAATCTTGATTTGATAAGTAGCGATACACTATGCTAGAACCATTCTTACCATATATGTTTCTACCATTTCTTCAACTTTACTTATACTCATTTTATTATTCCTCTATAGTTCCCCAATGTTTAGATAAATATTTATTTAATTCAATTTCGCTTATTAACATTCTTCGCTCTCTGTAACGTACCGCCTTAACTTTTCTAGCATTTATCCAAGCATACACAGTCCTATCGCTTATGTTAAGCATTTCTGCAATTTCCTTTGGAGTATAATATTTTGTTCCTTTAGAGTTTTCAAGCATATCATGCCTTTAATTGAGTCAACCAAGATAATAGAATTAATGGACATAGTATACTCGATATACTTAATTTGTCAAATTAATTATTTTAATATTTTATTTTTTTACGGCTTGCTCTTATCTATCGCAGACCCCTTAGCAAATCTATAACTCACCATCATGGTCAATGTGTTCGACGCAAAAGTTAAGATAAGAATGAAAGTATCTTTAATGTCTAACTTTCCCAAATAAGCCAAATACAATCCTCCGAAGGCAAGTGCAGCATAAAAGAAACAGAAAAACACGACAAGAAACGGAGATATTAAATGTCTCACTACCGCAACGAACATTAGACTCTTTCCAGCATCTTGACCATCTTCTTTCAAATCAACTACATCATCTAATGGATTTTCATCTTTTTCGACCGGCATGTTACGCCTCCTTTTCACTTTCTTTTAATTTTTACAATCAAATCTAATAAGTATTGAGCGTGTTTCGACTCTAAAATATCATAATCGTATAGCGCATCAATATATCCCATGTAATAAGCATATTGAATATCGTTAAGAGGCTTTTTGCTTATCAAACTATTTTTTAATTTTTTGTATATTCCTGCACTCATTTTTTTTACTTAAACAATTTTCCCGCTACCGGAATCCTCGATAATGCTCTCGACACACTATCGTATTTTCTCCAAGCATAAAATGCTACAATCCCTACCGTTGCTAATTTAATATATATTTTGTATTTTGTCGGCATATTAGTTTTCCTTTATAATTTCCAATTTCTCCAATCAGATATTTCAATAAATGGTTCTTTTAGAAGATTCAGAATTGTTTTCAATCCACCCGCTCCTCTCGAAACAGATCCGTTTGGTTCGATACGAAAAGTTCCAGCTTTATACCCCTTTCTATCGTATACTCCACCAGTAATCGCTCCATCATAATTTTCTTTTCCAACTTCATAAAAATAATCTTTTCCCCTGTAATACCAACCATTCGATGGATACTTTTTTCCTAAATTTGCATTATACCGCGACAAAGAATCTAAAACATCTCCTGCCGCTTTAGCACAACTATATCCCATGACGTTTCTCCTTAATAAAAAAATTCTTTTAAATCTCTTCTAAATCAGCCTATCGGCTGTGGGTTTTGTCTATCGGGGTAATGAAGTTGCGCCGAAACAAACGTACTTGCAACGCCGTGGGTTATTCCAAGATGTAGCCTGCTGTCGCAGGCGGTTAATTCTCTTTTAGTCTTCGTATATCCAATAAACATAATTGATAAAATCGTTAACATTCTCACCTTTTTTCACAAACAACAACAACATATCTAAAATATTATACCCATGTACAGAGATCGGTTCCGACTCTCGCACCATTTCTTTGATATTTTTCCGAAATAATTCAAAATTTATCTCAAAATCACCATCGCATTTATCCAATAGGCGATCCGAAAAATGGTGAAGGTTCGACAATCCCATCGGAGAAAAATTGAGATGTTTCTGGATATGACGTTTAAATTTGTCTATAAAATTGTAAAGCTGTCGTTCTTCTCTGTTCATAAGATTGTCCCATATTATAAATGTGTATCGAGTCCCGTGTGCATGGTAAATACACTTTGTAATTGGTCGAAATAAACACCACGAACCGTATACTCCTTTTTTATATTAATGCCTGCGATGCTGTAAAAGGTGATGTCGTAAGTATCCATAAAATTCAATTCAATTTTTACATGAGTCACCTCGTTGCTGTTTCTCATTATTTTAAAAGTTAAAGCATTGTCGCTTGCGGCTAAATTTTTAGCACCTGTCATTGTTATGAATCTATTCCCGCCCAATTTGCTTTAATATTTCTTTGGCTATCCTCATATCGGTTGCCATTCCACGCCTCCTTGTTAATTATTTATTGATCTGTCGGCGATAGCCGACTACACTTGCATGGCACACGGCGTTATTCCCCACTAATCACCGCCACCGTCATTACCCCGATAGAAAAACCCCCCGAAGGCCTTTTAATTTAATCTGGCAAATCCACCCAAACAAAACAAACACAATCCCGAATAGTCCAATTTCTTATATCCATCAATCAAATCAAATCTTTTCGGTTTAAACATAGCGTCATAAATCGGCATATCTTTAATCATATCACAGTTTAAATAATGAATCAGCCCAGTCCTAAAATCAACGACAAAACCATAATGCTTACAACACCACGATCCGCATTCTTTATCATAATTTAATTGTTCTCCGTTACAAAGCCAGCACAACACATCATCATTTTTCCTATTCTTTATAATGGCTCTTATCTTGCTTGATCTAGTGCCATTTAGAATTACACAATCCGATCCGTGTTGAGTCGTTACCAGTTCTTCATTATTAATATCTTTAACGACAAAAAACAAAATATTCTCACAGCAGTAATTTCTACACGGCTTAATCTCTGTATCGTTAATTGGTGAATTTGAATATAAAAATATTCCCAAAGAAGCGAGTAGTATCGGTATCATTGTTTTATCTTTTCTTAGTTATGTGGTTTTTGTATCCATCCGATAACTATCCCTTTTATCCAGCTTCCCAGCAAAATCACGGTCGGTATAATGGTGGAAATAAGTGTCACGATCTTAATAGTTCTTTTTTCTTTTTCTTTATGTTCTGTTTTGTGTTCAATAAACGGCAAACAACCTTTCGTGCTAAGATCAGTCATTGTTTTGGTTAATTCGCTTATCTGGGTCTTTAAACATTTAAACTTTTCGTCTAGGTATTCATTAGTTTTTTCTGTTATTTTATTGAATTTTTCTTCGTGAGCATCGACTATTTCACGACTAATTTCCCTTATAATTGCTTTCGTACCTTCGTCCATGTACCGTCTCCTCTCAATCATTTTTTTATAATTATTTTAACTGTTGTTGTCCAAGAAGTCCCCAACCAATCTTTCTTTTGATTAGTTGGTGATGAATTGGTTGCATTTTTTCTTGACATATTCTTACTTATAAGATATACTCATATTATGAAAATTAAAATTATTAAACTTGCCTGTGAAAGATGCAAACATCTATGGACACCAAGAAAGTCTGAGGTTGTTATTTGCCCTAAATGTAAAAGTCCTTATTGGAACAGAAAAAAATAGATGCATAAAACTTACAAATTTAGAATAAACCCTACAACAAAACAAGTGAAGGTACTTGAACATACTCTTGAAATATGTCGAGTCCTTTACAATTCCTGTCTGTTTGATAGAAAAAGAAACTATGAACAATCGGGCAAAAGCCTTACTAGAATACAGCAACAAAAGATTTTGACATCCGACAAACAAAGGATGGGATTTCTCTATGATATTAATGCCCAAGTTCTTCAAAATGTTTTGTTTAGAGTTGAAAGAGCATTCCAGGGCTTCTTTCGCAGAATAAAAACAGGTGAAAAAGTTGGTTATCCACGTTTCAAAAATGAAGGCAGATACGATTCCATTACTTATCCACAAGAACCTGCATTTCAAATAACAGAACAAGGTCTTAGGCTTTCCAAGATAGGAACGGTCAAAATAAAAATACATCGTCCCATTATTGGAATTATAAAGACTTGCACCATCAAAAGAGAGATTGATAAATGGTATGCCTGCTTTTCCGTCGAATACGAGCCTGTCGCAAAGCCTATACCCAATAAGGCTATTGGTGTTGACGTTGGTATTCACTCCTTTGTTGTTCTTTCTGATGGTAAAGTTATAGACAACCCTAAATATCTTCGTAAATCTGAAAAGAAACTTGTCTCTAAACAAAGACAGCTTTCTAAAAAGAAAAAAGGGTCTCGTAACAGAAAAAAAGCAAGAATCAAGATTGCTAAACTTCATTGCAAAATAAGAAATCAAAGGTCTGATTTTCATCATAAGATTTCCCGCAAAATTGTAAACATCTATGGTTTTATTGCCGTTGAAGATTTGAATATCAAAGGCATGGTAAAAAATAGGCACTTGAGCAAAAGCATTTCGGATGCTGGTTGGGGACAATTTCTCGGATTTCTGAAATACAAAGCGGAAGAAGCTGGTATTCAGTTTGAGAAGGTTGCGCCTCATCACACGAGCATAAATTGCAGTCATTGTGGCAACCATGTGCCGAAAACACTTAGAGATAGAATTCATTTTTGTCTTGCTTGTGGTACTACTCTTGATAGAGACCACAATGCCTCACTAAATATTCTAAAAAAATCTACCGTAGGAACTACGGAAAGTTACGCTTGGGGAGGCAGCTTATGCCAGATGCTGCCTGAGAACCAAGAAGCCCTATCCAATCTCTGATTGGTTAGAGTAGTTCACAAGTTGGTATAATTCTTTATCGGTTTCTTTTTGTTTATCTAGGAGTAAATGTAATTTATCAGTGGCTTCATCATATTCTGCTTTTATTTTAAAATATTTGTGTGCAGCTTCATTTACAGCGTTCAGTTTTTCTTTAAATTCTTTATCAAAAACAAATCTGTTACTCATTTTTTATCTTTAACGGTAAAATCAACGTCTATAACTGTACCAGGATTGTTTTGCTTCTGTTTTACATTTTTTACATAGTTATCAATATCGTTTTTTACATGCCTGATCATAGTCTTAGTTATTCTTTTTTTTATCGGTGATAACTTTTCGACATAACCATCAACAATTTTACCAATCATGCCAATATCGGTTTCTCCATGTTTTATTATTAAGCTTTCTCCGTACTCTTTTAATTTTGTAATCAACAATTTTTTGATCATTTTCTTTTTTCTTTCCTTATCGAAAAATGCCGCAACGCTTCTGACTAGCTCAATCTGTAAAAGTTGAAGTATTTCCGCTGAAGGTTGAAGCTCCCCCAGAAAAGGTACTCCCAACCGGCTGGTATTCAAAAGCCCCTATATCCCTTATTCCAGACAAAGGATTACCAAGCACATCGGTAATTCTTGTACCAATTTCAATTCCGATATTCCGTATTGGGGAGCTCGATACAAGATTGTGATTGTACGTTGAAGACCCTACCCATCCAGGATCAAATTGTAAATCTGTGCCAACATAACTTTTAGCATTCCAGGTTGCAAATGTTTCATCAATTCCTCTGTCTGACGAAACAAGAGAATTACTATTTAATACATTATTGTCAAAATCACTCCCTGTTGAAAAATCAGACTTATCTCTGTGTACTGAATAAGTACCTTCCGAAATAAAAATATTGTTATAAGCTTTTACAGGACTAACAGCGGAGAATGTTGATAAAGAAAAATAGTACAGTGCAACACTACCAGTGCCCATTTCATGTACCGTATTATTTGACAAAGAAAAATAACTGTTTATATCTGCTGTCACATAACGAGTTATTAATGCAATCCCACCCCTGTCGCCGCGATGGTAATCGGTAGGTGGCAGATTATTACCATACCCGCTTGATTGCTCCAAATAATTATTGTAAACGTCGTTGTATTCAATCGTGGTAATTTGTGGATCTGTGTATGCAGTATTTGTTGAACCGAGACTATATATCCCTGCTCCTCCATTTCGATATATAGTATTGCCAGTCACAGTGCCGAAAAAGTTCTGTAATCTTATTCCACAACGATTATAGTCAATGTCCTGATTCAGATCAGTCGACAACAATCCGTTGTCATGGACATTGTTATTCCGTATAATGGCACTATTACAAAGAGGCCCCTCTCCTTTAACAGTAATCCCCACATTCCAATTAAAGGAAGATTCGCAATTCTCAACAACATTACCTGTATTTGTCGGCCTCTCATTCCCTGTACCTTCCAAATTTTCATGTGCTATTCCATTATCTCCTGCATACCTAGCAGTGCAGCTTCCAATATAACAATTATTCCCGAGTCCCTGAATACAGTTTTGCCCAGAAGTATATTGATTCTGTCCACAATGCTCAACAACACAGTCATAAATATATATATTGTCAGAAGTAGACAATCCCGTTATACCGCTAAACGGTGTCCATTCCACTTGCATGCCGACAACTGAGCAATTACTGTCCCAAAGATAAATACCGGTATTGATCGTGCTATTTGATCTTTCAAAAGTTGATGTACCAATACTAAAAGTATAAGTTCCTACGTTTAGATAAATCACATTTGAAACGGTACTCCATGATGCATTGCTCGGTGTAGTCGTAGCAGCAGCAGTGCGATTTATTTCTACCTGATCAGCCCACATGTTTGCATTATTAAACGTAAAGGTAGTTGTTTGCGTGGCATAGTAAGTTGCATCTGCTCTCTGTGTCCACGTACCTTCGACAGGAATTAAACCATGAATAATAGGTCTCCCGGAATCTTCTGGCATTGCCTTGTATGAGGTAATAGTTCCGTTAAATGTTGTGGTGTTTGGAACATCTACACGTATCGTATTGACATAGGTTGTCCCCTCCCTCTGTCGATAAGTAGTATTTGCTGCCCATACAACATCACTCCACGAATCGTACGGAGCATCTATTGTTCCATTTTGGGTAGGTGTGCCTGTTGATGGGTCAATATAAACATCTGCACGTGAGCAGTATTCAAATGACAGCATTATTGAGATTATTAATATTAATATTTTCATGGCTCTAGCACCGCCCTAAACCAGGACAACACAGTAGTTCCCGTCCCAGCCAACCATACTGATACCTCTAAATCAACTGCTGTGTTTACCGTTGAACTAAAAATTCTTTGCGATGGAGACAAAAATGATTGGAAATTCGGGCCATACACATTTGTAGACGTACTTCCAGTATTTTGAAAATACGGTATTTCCTTGAGAAATACATTGGTTGTCATCCCATTATTAAATATTGTTTGACTGCCTACATCGATTCTAAAGAGTCCTGAACTGTTTGCTGTATTTGTTCCACCTAAATAAAATTGTATACCACTGTCAATATCCATAGTTCCTGCTGGTATTGTCCACGAACCAACCATTGTAGCAGCAGTAGTAGTAGTACCAAGCACAACAGGAGATGATATTTTGAATAGCATCCGAGGCGTGCTAGAACCTACAATATCTCCCGACACACGGAACTTACCACCATTCGTCATTATTTGAAAATCTGAATCTGCGGCAAGAGTTATTGTTTTTGTTCCTGTGGTTGTTTCATTAGTTGGAAAAGTAGTATTTGTACCTTGCAATATTGCATTTGTTAGTGTTTGGTTCGTGGACGATCCATTGTTTTGTGCAACAATACCGTCCGAAGGTAGCTGACTTGCCGTAACTGAACCTGTAATTGTAGAAAAACTTTGCGTACCAACCTTAGAGTTGATTTGAGTTTGGATATTACCGGTCAAGCCATCGCTATAGCTCTTTTCAGTTGGGGATATATCGACTCCGTTTGTCCTCATCGTTGATGTGTCAGTTCCAGTTCCAGCTATTGTAATATCTGTGGCTGTTTGTGTTGTAGAGCTACCGCTATTTTGTCGCACATAACCAGGCGTACTCGTACCGAAACCGCCTTTACTTTCAGGCAAGATACCTGTTGTTTCCGTTCCTGATATGTCGATAGGATATGAAACATCGCCACCACCTGCGGCAGCAAGCAGTGAAGCACGAGTATCTTTTTGTCCCGTATCCCACCAGAGATATTTAATTCGTCCAGCAGGATTAAACATATCTTTTAGTCCAATTTTAACAGGTGCGGCCAGTCCCATCAATCCTGCGCATCCCAATACCGCCAAGACAATAATTAGATATTTTTTTTTCATATTATTTCTTTCTTGTTTCAGTTATTAATTTTCGTTGAATACGATTCTATAATACTCACAGAAGCAATGCCAGTTGCGGTCTTATTCAATCCAATTCTTACATTCCAAGGAGATTCGTCCAAAGAAAGTGAATAAGACGTTGCCGATCCAAGTTCTATATCTGCAACATTTGACCAAAACGTTGTTGATCCGACTTGTTCTTGTATTCGTATCGTGACCGTACCGTCAACGATGCTATTAATTATGATTGAGATTTCATTTGTATCGAAGCCTCGAATCGCCACGCTTCCACTCAATGTACCAGACCCGCCCGTATCGTCATAGACATATCCAGAAGCAGGCTCAAGATTATAGGAATTGAAACGATCCACAACCACTCCGTATATGTCTGTATATTTATCTACAAAATAGGTCAATCTTACATTATTGACGATTTCGCTTCGTTGCGCTTCAACAAATCTATCACCTGATTCATTCGTTACGTACAAATATGACTGCCAGTTCGTAGCATTGTTAAAATTTCCAACGATTAATCTTGCATATTTGCCTAAAACAGGAATATTAACCTCGCCCTTCCAATAAGTACCATCGTAATGAAATGAAACCGTATTAGTACCGAACCAAAATGCTGTAGCGGTTGCAATGATTTGATTCAAATGAGCTATCGGCGTAGTGTCAGAACTACTATCCATTACTATCGCACCTTTGATTCTTGTATAGTCTTGTAAGGGGAAAGAACCGCTTGTATATGTTCCGGTTGGACTGTTTACGGAGACATCGAGGATTTTTCTAGTGGTTGGGACACTGTTGGCAAAAACAAAAGAAGCGGGTAAGTAGAAAATAAATATTGCATAGCATATCTTTTGTATAATATTTTTCATATGATTATATCCTTTAATTCAAATTGTTGTCTTGTATGAATTGTTTCGCCTGATTTTTTATATTGTTTATTTTCTTAATCGTATCGTTGTAAAAATTAGTCAAGTAGTTATCCGCTTCAAGTTGTGAATTTACTCCTTGTATTCCGGTCTGATTGAATTGAACCTTGCCTGAATATGCAAATAATAACATGATAAGATTCAATTCATTATTTTCTAATTTATCTGATAATAAATCACTGGTTCTTTCCTTAGCAATTTTCCTAACCTCTTCCGCCGTTTCTACTTCTTTACCGAGAAAATAAAGAAATATTTTGTTCTGTTTTGAGATAAGAATATTGGTAGCCAATGCTCTTTTTTGTTTTATAGTTAATTCAATTTTTTTATGAGTTAATGGAAACGATTCGACATAATTCAAATATTCGCTTTCGGTTATTTCTATTCCTTTGTTTCCAGTATAATCAGAATCAAGTGTAAATCCGACAACATCACCAGTATCTGATCGATAAAAATACAAACCGCCATTGAAATATCTTTTATCTGATTCTGTATCTATATCTTTCAATTTATATATTTTAACGATAGCGGCATCTGCTGTGTTAAAATTACTGTTTAACACAAAAAACCATGCCAAGAAAAATAGAATAAAATTTTCGATATATTTCATTTTTTTATTCATCACCACGTTATTAATACCATGCCATCTGCGCCGTCTGCGCCATCTCCACCGAGATATGGATATTGAGCAGCCCCTCCGCCCCCACCGCCAGAGCCGTAAGTGTTTGTTATGGATACTGCCGTACCGTCTAGTCCGTCATTCTCATACCCGCCATACCCGCCAACGCTACCATCTCCAAACAAACTATCACGGCCTGGAGCACCATCGATAGTAGCTGACCCACTACCATTACTGCCAGATATACCACCAGCAGTATTAATACCTCCGCTACTGCTAGAACTAACAGCGTCTAATCTTCCCATCCCACCACCACCACCACCGACAGCAACAAGCAAGCTCGAAAAGGAAGAATTACCCCCAGCATTTGCGGTAGTACCCTGGGTCTGGGAAGTGGTTGCACCGCTTCCGCCAATTCCACCAACACCCACAGTTATTATATAAGAATTTCCACCAGTTACCACCAATGGTTGATTTACAAAAGCACCACCACTGCTTCCCCCTCCGCCGCCCGTATCTGTAGTGCCTCCAGTATTACCGGCAGCGCCGCCCCCACCACCCCCGCCCGCCCCCACCATTGTTACGTAAACGGTCGTAATGCCACTAGGTACAATAAAAGTGCCGGTTTCAGTAAATAATTGACTTCCGTGTTTGTTTGGTACGTTATATCCGGCAAAATTTTGATTACTTATCAAAAACAAGAAAAGACAAACCAGAAGAATCAATAATTTGTTTTCTTTTTTTATTATTTTTTTAATTATTTTCAAATACCCTCACTTCTGTTGTTCCCGTAGCCGTTATGCAATAAAATGCACCGGTATAAATAGATGCCATGCTTTCTTTTTCATACGAACCATTACCACCAGAAATGAATATGCGTGCAGTATTAGAATCAGCAGGACTATCAGGGTCTACGTACAAATCTTGATTACCCGTATTAATTATTAGTATATACTTTCGACTCGTATTAGCTTCTATCAATGTTATGCTTGACATTCCTACCGTTTTCACTGTACCCGAAGCAATTGGGGTCGTAGTAAGATTTAACGTAGTGCTGACAGACGTTTCTGGTGTTACGAACCAGTTAATAGCCAATAACGAGGCATCGCCAAAATTACCAATTACCAGCCTTGCATATTGTCCAATAATTGCAGAATTTATCGAACCTGTCCAAAGCTGTCCCGACCTCGAAAAAGTAATCGTGTTCGTACCGTGATAACTCAATGGCGCTGATGGATTGAGCGATTGTTCAATATATCCAGTAGGTTGATTTTCTGCCCCATTACTACCATCCGTTATGATATGTCCGCGAAACCAGGTATAACCGGTCGTTGGTTTTGGCGCGGACGTATATGTTCCGGTCGGATTGGTCGTGGTTGTGCCTAGTAATGTTTTAGCAATTTCAGCATTTACACCATGAATTAACCCAAAGAACGATACAAACAAAAAAAAATATGATAAGAATTTATATTTTTTCATGTTATTTGATTAGTTGGTCTTTATCAGATTCTAAATATTGCCAGTATCCAACCATTGTAACCTTGATTTCGTATGGCGCTACATCATCAATATTATATGCAATAACTTTAAGATTGGTACTATTCGATGGCAGTGGAATTTTTATAGGTCGTGGCGTATCAAAAGACTCAGTAAACCTTTGCTGGGACAGTCCTGGTTCAATCTTATCATTGACTAGGAAATTTAGTAATATTTTTTCTTGTCCGTTCGGAGTCACATATCCAATACCGAACTCATGTACAAACCCTTCACTCCTCAATGGCAAAGTATAATCTATTACTGTTGCTGTTCCATAAACACTGCCAACAGCTATAGGAACGGTTATTTTGCCAGATGTTTGAATAAATGTACGCTGATTCGCCAGAAATATGCTTTCTCTTGATGTGAATGTTTTCGCATTCTTTCTCAACACCATGTCGAAAACTTTATACAATTCAGTTTTAGATAGAGCTACTTCTTTTTCATACTCATTTATCGGAATTTTGTTTTCCGGTAAATTAAAAAAATCATGCCGTGTGCTTTTAAGTTTTAAACATTTATTCATGATCAATCTACCCTCCAATACAATATTTCTGAAAGTTCGATACCGAACCATCCAACGACTAGACAGAAAATAATTATTACCGCTACTGTGCCTGATTTTTTAAGAAGATTTTTATCCATACTATTTATACAATGCTATTCCACCAAAAGTAAGATATAGCGTATTTGCACCAGCCGTATCTCTCGCCGTAACGCTAAAGGTATTACCTCCGTATAGTGGTGTTGGATGCTCCAACTTCTTCGGATATTGTGCGCCACCTGTAACTGCTTGTAAATCTATATACAAGTCTGGTGGATGCAACGTCCTTCCGTCCGTAGCTTGTAATTTAATATCAATAGTTGTGGTTGCGTTTGTATCTGTATATGTCCACTGAGTCCATAAAAAATCATGACTATTAACAAGCGAAATATTTTTAGTAGCATCGGCAGTGGTAAGCGCAAAGGTAGAATCCGTAGTATAAAAATAAGGAATCATTCCTAAATATTTTTGTATGAGCGATTCCGTATCTTTTTCTTGATAAAGAGCTATTCCGTGAAGCTGAATCTCAATAGTATTAGCAGCACCGGAAAGATCGGAAACGTCTACTACAAAGCTACCGCTCCTTCTTAGTATAATAGGAAAAGGTAACGGATAGGGAAGATTGCCAGTGCCGATAACGGTAGAATTGTGAAGTGGTTTATTACTGAGTAGTTCAGATTTCCCACTGCCCAGAAAGTTTAACAGGTATGATCCTGTACTTCTGCCCGATATGGCTTTTACTAGAAAATCATAACGTGACGGAGTAACAATAACGACTGAACCAGCACCGTTGGCAACGGTCGAAATAGATGAATGCGGAAGTACGCTCCAGCTTCTATTTGCACCGATTTTGTACAAATATTCCTTTACTTTATCTCTTGTCATCATAGGTTTTATCCACCTTTTTGAGAAAATTTCTAAAAAAATAGGTGTGAGATTTTTTGCTTAACCCCACACCTATTAATAACAATAAACATAAAAAGAACGATACAACTCAACAATTACAACGATTAACCCTGACGAATCTCTGTCCACTTAATACCATGCAACGTGAAACAAACATCTTTAGCCGCACTCATATTAAGCGCAGAGTCAATCTTCAGAATAACGCTGAAATTTTCCTGCAATGCAATTCTTTGCGGAATCAAAACACCACTGTCAAGATCGAAAGTCCTCAGATCATACATCTCTTTGGGGCCTGTACACCAAGCAACGTTAGGAACTGCACCATTAGTACCGTCAAAAGCGGCATTAACAGAACTATAAAACGGTATCAACGAAAGTCTTAATGTTGCATAAGGAGTATTGCCGATATAAAATTGAACAGCACACTTATTTCTTATGTCATTTACGGCTGCAACGGTAGCGCTATCCATACACCAAGAAAGACCAAACACATCGAATCTTTGCGGCACAGGCAACATCTTGACCGCAGTCATGTTGGTATGATATTTCGATTTGGTTATGGCTGAACCGGATACGCTCGAACTCTGTCCTTCCGGTATTGCAAAGAACGTTACGTCGCCAGCGGCCTGTGTCGCACTCAGTCTTTCCGTATCATAGACAGGCTCGTTCTTCGGCAACAGTCCGGCGCAAGGAGCTTGAACACCACAAACCATACTCTTTCCACCAAACGACTTCATCTTTTTCCCAGCCTTTTTAGCCCTTTTCCTTTGCTTCGCTTTTCGATACAATTTTTTGGAAGGTACACCCCTTCTCTTCGCCTTGACCTTGATTCTCTTAGCTGCTCTGGCAAGCTTCTTCTTACGAGGGGAAGCTCCAATATCGCCAATAATTCCATCAAGTTCGTACCCGTCCATCACCATAAACGCCCCGACATCTTCTGCTTCATCATCGCTCAAATCACCGAGCAAATCATCATAATCTTCCATATCATCACTGATTTCTTCATAATCATCTAACATTCAATTTTCTCCTATTCTGTAAAAAGTTTTAATGGATAACTTTCGTAACCAACCAGATCGTATCGGCTCTGGACAACCATCGGTTTATTACAATTGGATTACCGAAAACCAATATCAGAGTTTGTGCGCATCGGACATCTGACATACCGAATCTCCGATTGATCAGATCGGAGACGAATTATTTTTTTACAATTTTTACTTAATCATCATCTCCTTCTTCTTCGCCACGACTGTCATAATCATATGAAGCGTAAGCACCAACCTCATCATTATCATCGTCACCTATTCCGTCAACGTCATCATAATCTTCCAAGCCATCAACATCGTCATAATCGCCTATCTCACCAATTTCATCATCGGAATAACCCAAACACCTGCCAACATCGCTGCAATCACCAACGTTTGAACAGTTTGTACAAGCATCAACACCGTCCAAATATGCTATACCCTTGATACTCTGTGCCGGAAATAACGACCTCTTGAATATAACGTCTTGGAAAATCTTAAAGATAAATCCAGCACCAACACCGACCGCTATTTCGTCAGAATTAGATTTCATAAACGGTACTTTCTTGCTAACCATTATCGTTACACCGCCAAGACCCAAATATGTTAAAAGCCCTTTCCAGCCAAATGTCAAATTCTTAGGCAGGAAGCGTTGCAATAACAAAGGTGTGGTCATACCGGAAACAACCGCACCGTATTTCTTCAAACTGTTAATGTTTAACGATGGTAGCATGGATGTGATTGAGCTTACCTTCGGCATTGATATTCCAATATTTCCTAATCCGAAAAGACCTCTCGACCTTCTTTTACTATGTCTCCTTTTCTTTCTCCAACCACCGTAACCAGCCCTAGAAACTCTGTGAGCGCAAGAATCAGCCCTGAACGCACCAACATTAGCTAATCCGAACCCGCCGACACCCCCGATACCTCTCATTGAAAATTTACCAGTTGAGTTATGTTTACGTCCTTTCGTATCTTTACGAATATGTCCTTTCCCCCTTCGAGTCCTACAAACTCTCCTTTTTCCAACCTTTTTACATTTCCCTCTGCGAACACCAGCCCTTCGTGCCAACGTTCTCCCCTTCGACCTTTTAGTCTTCCTTCGTTTCCGCATACTCATTACACCCCCATAAAGATTTCCAATAGAACTTACGTGACTAATAATTTTCCTCTTCTTTGCTCTTTTTTTTCTTTTCGTAGTAGCTTTAAATTTCAGTTTCTTTACCTTGAACCGTTTCATTATGCTATTGATTCTGTGATGACGACTAATCATAGACTTACTTAAATGACGATGAGAAGAAGGATCGACATTTCTACTTTTTGTAGCACACTTGAAAAAACCAAGACCCAGTCTACTGTTTCTTCTTTTTTTTCTTTTTGATCTTAATAATAATCTTTTTGATCTTGTCCTTAGTTTCGATCTCGATCTCAATCTTTCTCTCAATCGTATCGTTCCTCTTCTCGGAGGGCAGCCAACACCGCTCAATACCGTTAACTGAGGCATAATAAATCTCCTTAAAAAATAATTACGCTAAAAAATATTGTTTATTTGTAATTGCACTTTTCACCTGTCTATACGTTTTTGAAACTGGAATAAATCCTTGATACATTGCAACATTCCATGCTTCTTTTTTAGAACCGTATCCACCAAAAACATATCCTATTAATTCTCCAAATTTCTTTTCGGTTACTTTTCCACTATATGGAAATACAATACCAACACGGGGACTACTGTAAGGTTTTTGCACTCCAACATACCATTTCATATTTTTTTCTTTTTTATCTTGTTAATTTTTTAAGACCAAAATAAATTCCAGCAATCACCAATATCGGAACGAGAACTTTTTTATTCATAATTTTTTCCAAAAAACCACCAGAGCTTTTTGTGCTTTTCTCGCCAGCTCGTATCTCGACCGTCTCACCACTCTTTATAGGTTTAGAAGCGGAATAGCCACTGTCAGGAACTATTTTTTTTACTGAATCGAAAAGATTCGTTAAAATATCTGTACCTTTTTTCAACCCTTCACTTATTTGTTTACTGCCAGCTTCAATACTTGCCATTGATTATTCCTTATGTTGAATTTTAGTTTTCATCTTTATCGTTTATATCATTTCCTAAAGTATCGTCTCGTTCTTCCTCTTCTTTTCCATCCATATCTTCGTTATCATCTTCTTCTTGTTCTTCTATTTCTTCCTCTTCTTCTTCCTCTTCCTCTTCTTCTTCCGTCTCTTCTATATCATTATCAGAATCATTGTCTGTATCTTCTCCTGATTCGTTTTCTTCAATGCTTTGTTCCTGTTTTTCTTCGATTTCCATATCTTTATCTTCTTCTTTGTCTTGTTCTTTACTCGTATCAGTAATAACCAATGCTTCTTTTCTACTTTCTATTGCGCTAGTTCTGGCTTGTTTTCGTTTCTGCAACTTGTTTATAAGATTTTCCCAAAATTCCTTTTGTTGTTTGGTCGCTAATCTTTTTCCTTGCCTGGCCAGACTTAATTTCTCGTTTATAGAATCAGAACTTTTAATCTTGTTCTTTAGATTACTAAGTGTTGTTTCATCCTTATAAAACTTGCGGGCAGCTTTTCGTTCTCCCTCTGTTTTCGAAACACTTAATAATTCCTTTGCCGTTTTTGCTCTTTTTGAATTATCATTCGGATTAATATTTTTAAATTTTTGAATGATTAATTTTCTTCTTTTGATTCGATTCAAAACATTGCTCGATACAGCTTTTTTCGTTTCTGTTTTTTTATTACCGAAAAGACTTCCGAGAATCGAATCAAACATTTTCTACTCCTTAAACAGTTTCGTCTTCTTCGCCTTCTTCCGTATAGTTATAATTGTCCTCTTCTTCCGTTTCATTTTCTTCCTCCTCCTCCTCCTCCTCCTCTTCTTCTTCGTCTATGTCTTCATCTTCGCTTTCATCTTCATATTCTTCTTCTGTCTCTTCCGATTCTTCCTCTTCATATCCACTATCTTCCGATTCAGAACCAGAATCAGTCCTTTCGTCATAACTTGTCTCTTCTTCGCTACCGGAGTCTGTTCCTTCGTCATAACTCGTTTCTTGCCCGCTATCCGTATCAGTACTCGTATCTGTGTCCGTTCCAGATTCCAATTCTTTCGTTTCTTCCGTTTCCTTTTCCTTCGTTTCTTTCTTCTCGTCTACCGCCGTATCTTTTACTTTCTCAGGCTTCTCCTTTTTGATCTTTTCTTTCAGAGTATCAATCCTTTTCTTTTTCTTAGCAACGACCAACCCCTGTTTAATTCTTTTCTTTTGTTCCTTATCTAATGAAGTAGTTAATTTTTTCCTTTGTCTTACTGTTGATTTAAGTAATTTACCTCTTTGTTTCAGAGTAGTTTTTAATTGTTTCTTCGTACTCTTTGCCTGTTTCTTTTGTGCAGCCTTGATAGCTTTAACAGCCTTAACAGCCCTTGTTTTAGCAGCTTTTACAGTTTTAGCCGATGACTTTGCCTGTCTTGCCGCAGATTTTTTAGCAGAACTGCTGGATGATTTTGATGGTCTTGCAGGTCTTGATGGTCTCGATGCAGGTCTCGATGCAGGCCTTGACGGTCTACTACCACCCCTACCTCCACCCCCTCCACCTCCTTTTTTGCCAAGTGCTGATAATCCAATCGCCAATGCGCCAAGTGATAGTAATTGTCCAATCATTATTTATTCTCCTGATTCTGATTCGTTTAATTTAATTCTTAAGCCAACAAAAAAGCCAGAAAACCTCTAACCGCCAGACAGTTAGAGATAATTCTGGCTTTTATTTACTTGTTGGACAGTTAGGGGAGCTACCCGCAACCGTTTTGCTTATTGCTTACACACCCCACCGATGTTTATTTTTCTTTAAAATGTTCTTATATCCAGCAATAAAACCATCCAAATACTTCAGTGTATTATCATAAGACATTAAAGAAGAGTAATAAACATCATGACCGACATTGCTTCCTGTTTCATATTCCTCCCTGTACTCGTCTGGATAATAATTTTTTCTTGTTTTCATTTGCTAGTTTTTTATTTATAACACTCTTGTATCGAAAAACTTAAACTTTTTAGGTTCTTTTCCAAAAGTCCCACCTCTTTTTTGATAAACTATATCAATCACTACGTCTTTTGAGCCTGTAAACCCATCAACGCCGCCACTATTTCCGTAATGTATAATATCATAAACGTGTGAATACGCCTTTGGTTTTTTCGGCGCACACCCCGCAACTCTATACGTTAATCCCAATCCAGACAGTCCAGCCAATAGCCCAATACACAATGAGAGATCGTCACAATCTCCTATGCCATAATCGAGAATTCTTCCAGGAACTTGCAACCATTCACGACTATCAATCCTTTCATGTTTTAGATAAAGAGGGTCTTTCATGTATCGTACAACATTTTTATCAGTTAATTTGTCTGCAAACACTTTCATGTAATTTCCCCGATTCGATACACCCTTTTCTCTTAATACATTTCTTGCCCAACCGTGTAACAATTTTCTATCATTTGCAAAATAATCATCACTCAAATACTGCTGAGTAATACTTTTCATTTTTTTAGCAGTTGTTTCTATGCCTTTTGACCCGCTATGTATTTCTTCTCGATTAGCGTTAGAAGTACGATTAAGATTAATCTGTTTTTCTACGTCTATCCCACCATATCCATCCCAATAACTACTTGATTTTCCAACAACTACCCAAGACCCCAAGCCATCAACCATTTCAAAATTTGATATACCGCTTTTAGCGGCGAAATCCTTTTCTATATATTGAACAATAAAAGGATTATCAATATTACCACCGATCCGAATATTATTTCCAAGCGCAAGAGCAAAAGCACCGATAATTACTGGTCTGTCAACCCTATCATCATCTGTAAAATCAACCGACTTACCGACAAGATTTCTAGCCTTTATGTAATTATCTTCATCTGAAAGCGCATGGCTCAAAGTTTCAAGTTCAGACTGATAATCAAATTCAGGTACATTATATCGCTTGAATAAATTACCAGTCACAGCCCTCATCTTTCCAATCACAACATCATTGTCTCTGTCGCTTCCTGAACTTTGCTCCTCTAATAATTTGGCGACCAGTTGCTTATTATTCATTATGCAGGAGGCGGTGTTTTCTTTTTAGCCGGAACTGCTTCTTCTTTATAGTAAGATAATAGTTGTACCGCTTCTTGCGCATCGAATTTAAACTTCTTGCCACCAACAGCCGTTACGGTACAACTCGTAACTTGATCACCGGCTTCGATTGGAACTTCTGTAATAACGCCATTATTCATTATCTTTGCCGTTACTGTAATGTATGGCTTCTCCACAACATGAACATTGTCAGGATTTATGTATACGGAAGTACCATCGTTACGATTTACTTCGTAGAAACCATCGATCAAATTTTTCAAATCGCCCGTAGCGATAAATCTTTTGCCAGTTTCATTATTGGTCGAAACGACAAATGCGGTACGATCCTTTACTACTTCTACATCGCAAACATAATCAGTGTTGTAATGAGTATCTCCGCACTTTTTCAATTTTGATTTTTCAAGATCAAATTCATCCTTTTTTACCTGCTCTTTGCCCGTAGAGATACAAACCAAATATCCCTCAGCATTTTCTATGACATATTTAATATTTTCGGTATGGATATATTTTACATTTTTGTTTCTAATGATTTTTAACATTTTGTTTTATCTCCAAAAATTAATCAAGGAATGTATGTAAGTATATTAATTAGAGTTTACCTTTTGTACTTTTCTTAATTACAACTTTGTAAGTACCAGTATCAGTACCGGTCAATACATGGTTACAACCAATTCTTAAACGATCACCCATAGTTCTGACAGCGTAAAAACTATGAATATTTGTTGCGCTTGTAGAACCGTAAACAGTGGTAGTACCAAAAGTTACTGTATGAGTACCGAAATAATCACCAGCAAAATATACCACAGTATCAGAACCAAATTCAGTGCTAGTCGTGAGAGTGTCTGTTAGTTTTATCATCTGAGAAGCAGTTACCGAACCATACGTAACACCATCGAGTGATTGTTCAAGACTAAAACTAACCGAACCAACCGTTATATCTGCTACAGAAAGTTGTAGCAATACCGCATCAATGTTGTTTAATTTGACGACATGACTATTTGTAGTATTCGTTCCTGTCGTAGACACATCAACTACGTAAAAAGCATCCGTGTCGGCAATTCGCATCGGATCGTTAGGGTCTTGCATATTAATTGTAGCACGGGTAATATCGGCAGCCTTACATGGATTACCAACGAATAAACAAGCAGACAGTCCAATAATCCCCAAAATTTTAAACATTTCTTTCGCTTTTTTACCTATCTTCATTCCTTACCTCTCCTTTTCATATAAATTTGAATAAATCAGATTTTAATATTAATTTTTGACCAATTTTTGACAATAAAAAAACCCCTGAAAGTTATCAAACTTTCAGGGGTTCGTTCGTGCGAGTACCCTGTTAACGGAACAACTGGTAACTATTATTTATTTTTAATTATTATCATTCAGCTTAACTTCTTTTCCTACGTATTTACCTGCCGGATTTGCCGTTAATGTTATTGAAACTTTAGTATTTGGATCGCAAACATTTGTTGTGTTTTTTACAAATCTTAAATACCAAATCTTTAAGGTTTTCTCGAATTTTTTATATTCGTCATCAAATAAGAAATTATCTGTGCTATTCTCTATCATATTCGTTGTCATTTGTCAATAAGAATTTTAAAATATATAAAATCCCACACCTTAGTTATTTTAATAGACCAAACAAAACTTTATTGAATCTGTTTCTGCACTTTGAACAAATACAATCATCATCATATTCGTGACTATATTTTTTCGTATTAATTTTCTTCTTTTTTACCTTTTTTCCACTCATCGCCTTCATCCTCTTTATCACATTCAAAACAATCATCCATATCAACTCCCAAAACTTCAGGCAATACAAAAACAGCAACATATTTTGTTTGGAAATGCATCATTTCTGGCAAAATGAAACAATTGGAAGAAGACATAATATAACCAGAATCGAAATACTCTTTACACATTTCTTCAAAACCTACACTACCAACAACCTCTACTGCTATTACTGGTTTCAATTCGTCGCTCACAAAACACTCCTTATATTAATTTCTTCTTAATTAACCCCAATATACTTTTCATTACTCCGAAATTACTAACAATACTGTTAAGATTTTCTTTATTCAATATTGCCATCAATTCATCTTTATTCTTATTCAATATGCTTATTAATTTATCTTTATAACCACTGTATAAACCAACGACCTCACCCGCTATTTCTTCGTGTGACTTTTTATCTTCGAGATAACCCATAATATCTTCTATAATATCATTTAATAATTCTTTCTCAGTCATTTCATCATTTCTTGGTACGTCTTGAATATTTTCGTTTACCACACTGTTCTCCTTTTCACTTATATCATTATCAGGAATATTATTATTTATAGGAAATTGATTACTACCACGCATCGAACCGATAAATTTTGCGCCAGCCTCCATATACTCAGGAGCTTTATTGATTATTTTATCAAGTACGGTTTCAGACTCCTTTTCTTCAGATTCTCCATCGCCCCTCAAATCTTTCAAATCTTTCATTACGGAGACACTATCCTTAAAACTATTCATCATGCCACCCATTAACTGAGCGTTAAATCCAGACATTAAGCTTTGGGTTTTCAACGCTTGATCGAGAAATTTATTCACATGATCTAATCCACCAATAGCAGAATTATCGCTACCTTTTTCTTTTATCTCCCTAACTAATAATAACATTTTCTCCTGCATTTCATTCATCGTCTTCATCGTTTCGATCTTATCGTTATTTCTCATCTCCATGCTTTTCGTCTGCATCTCTAACATCATGCGATTCATATCAAGCATCATCTGGGATATTTTGTTAATAGATTCATTTGTACCCCGCCCCATCTCTTTCATTCCTTCCGATACGGAACGAAACATTTCGAGAAAAAGGCCATTATCATTTTTTTGTTCGGTTGGTTTGGCCGCAACGGCTTGAATAATTGCGGTAAATCCCGACATTAAAGCCGGAACTATTCCATCATTATTATCTTTTTTCGTATCCTTTGCTATAACAGCACTAACTAAGCTTTGAATAACATTCGGATCAACCGACTCTTTCTTGTTCTCTGCCATGTCCATTATTATTCGATTCGTTTTATCAACATGACTAAGTATCGCTTCTGTATCATTATTTTTGCCCTTCTTATCTCTCACATCCATTTCGTTATTTCCCCAAAAACCACCCAACTCTCGAAATATTTCACCATCCTCTTTATAATAATATTTTCGTTCTGGTTGCTTCGGTACAGGCTTTCCATTTATTCGTAATTGACACGTATATGCAAATCCACCCTCTGCTCTCTGCCCCAACCACCGCTCCATATTTTCAACTTCTTCACCATCTTCATCAAAAAAAGTTTCTAACGGTTCTGTCCCCACAAATGTTTGAGGAACACCAAAGGAAGAACTGCGCAAACACTGATAGAACCAAATTTCTGCAACTTGTTCAACATTTTTTGACCATGCTTTTAATATATTATCAAATTCTTGTTCGGCCTCTACTTCTCTTTTTTTCTTCTTGCCCTCTTTGGATGTAATTTCAACCGTACCATCCGTATTAACTTTAACGACCGAGCCTGGCGGCTTAGAACTGAGAACATCTTCTAACCCAACCTCGCCTTTAATTTGATTATCAACTGTTTCGCTCACAATATTACTCCGAAAACAAATATTCTTCCATGTCTGATTTTATTTTTTCTACTTCTTTCCAACTCTTATGCTTTATGGCAACTTCCAATCTTAATGCCCATTCAGCTTTTACTTCGTTTGCATTGTCTGCACAGATACTTGATATTATGCTCATATTCTATCCTTTCCAATTATCAGTATTTTTTTTCTCTCCTATTAACATCTTTAAATATTCGGTTTGTACCTCCACAAACTCTTGCAAATAATCCATTTTTTCTTTATTTTTTTCATGTTCTAATTGCAACTGTTCTTCATCATCCACAGATATTCCGTCATACACTTCGCCTAAATCGTATTCGTCTTTATCTTCTAATTTTCCTATTATTGAACTTGATAATGTATCCAAAGTCACCCATTTGCCACCAATTTCACATTCATTCACGATTTTTACATATTTTTTATCTTGTAAATTCGCAAGAACAATTTCAACAACAAGATAATCACTTACAAAATTACTATTTGGAAACTCACACAAATATCTATCACCGACTTTAATATCTTTTGCATCAATACTCATGATTTATCACCTCCTTTTTCGTTTATATTTAATCCGCACAAAAATTTTAATTCTGCAATATTTATCTGGAAATCACAGCGAGGACACTTTATTTTATTCCTGTCAAAATCTATACTATCTTTATATTTCTTCCAATATTCCATCTTTTTTTTGCCAGATGCAGATAATTGGTATTTGTAATGATTGCCACCTCTCACACTTCTCGCATCTATGTCTGGCTGTCTAACAATAAGTGAATATTTTCTTAATTTTTTAAAATGATTAGTTACGATACGTACTGGCACTGAAAATAAATTGCCAAATTCCTTACTCGTTATCCAGTCGTCTTCTTTTAACTCACCTAAACATCGCAATATGTATCGCCAAGAAGTATCGCCAGGTCTCATGGGACTTGCAAAACCTCTTCATCGTTTTCCATTATAGATTCTTCATCTTCTCCTTCTTCTAAAGGATGAAACGCCTCCAAATGTTCACAAGCATGTCTACACATCTTATGCTCGTGACACCAAGAATCAGTACATTTGTCGCCGGTACATGGAAAATAATACGGTTTATAATTTATTAATGTCTTACCAGGCCCCACGGCGTGCGGAACTATTTGAGGTTGAAACTTACTACAAAATCCTAAAACCATCTTTTCCGCTGCTTTATTTTCGTTGCCTATGTTATTAGTATCGGTCACATTACCTCTCCTTCTTTGTTTTTAATATAATTGTACTTTTCCGCACACATTCCCATTTCCGCATACCAAAGTTCACATTTTTCCTTATAACAATTGATTTGTTTCATATCAATTCTGGTTTCAACACCTGCTAAAGTTTGAGCAGAATATGGAATCACTACTGGCTGAAACCGATGACATATTTTTTGATCTGACTTAATTTCGTTTTTATTCTCATCTACAATTTTTATTATTTTATTATTCAAAAATTTTCTCCTATTAAATTATATAAACAACTTCACTTAAATTTATAATCGAAATCACTCTACCACTTTTTTTATCTGAAAATACTTGGAAATTTCCACAACCATCAATTATTCTTTTGGCAATTAACTGAACCTCTTCCTCTGTTATTTCAATTTGCTTTTTATTTTTAAATACAATTTTCATAATTTCATCCTACGGCTGTGGGTTTTTCTTTGCGGGGTAATCAAGTTATTCTTGCACAAATTTGCAAGCAACACCATGTACAGGACACAACAACTGTGGTGGGCTGTCGCCCACAAGTAAATTTTTTTCGCTCGACAAGGATTGTCCTGTCATCATTTCAAAGAATTCCAAATCAAATCATGGAATATAATATTAAGTTCATGGTTCAACACCTCCTCCAATTTGATTTTTCCGCTTTCAATAGATAGAGACACCACAGATATTGGAAATATTCTTAATATCCAAGTACGATTATTGTAAATACTTTTATTACAGCAAAAAACCATAACACTGCCTACGTATCCACAAAGCTTAGAGTCTTTAAATCTGATTTTTGTTCTTAAACGTATTTCCCTCCTGAGTGTTTTAATCAAGTCGTTGTTTGTGATTTCTCCAACATCTTCTAAAAACTGAGCAAATAAAGAATAGAACAAATCGCTACATTCAGAAAAACTGTTTGCGCTAATTTCTGTATATATAAAAAATAAGTGATCTTTGTCATTAATACCAATATCGTGAGCGATTATGTTAGGATATACACCAATATCGCCAACAAACTGCAAACCTTTCCTATCTTCTATTTGTTCTTTCCAGATTATTAACTGCATTTAGGATTTTTATTTTCAAATTCACTAAGTCTGTTTTTTATATACCAAAGCCCAAGCCTTTTAATTATTTTGTAAAGTACCTCAGAGTCTTGTGTAACTGTAGGAATGGAGCATTCTTCCGTGATGTATTCTTTTTCTTCTTTAGTCAATGATAGATAATTATTTTTAAAAAATTCAGCAATAATTCTATTTGTTTTGATTTTTTTATAAAACGTAAAATTTTTTAGATTTGTTTTCAGCAAGGCTACACATATTCCCATAGAAGAAAATATTCCGCTAATAATACAATCGGTACGATCTTTGTATAGAAAAGCCTTTCCCAGAAAATAAAAACAACCTATAACCATTATAAGTAAAAATAAAATATATATATGTTTTTTCATAATCTTTATTAATAGGCATTGGGAGAGATCGAAACGATTTCCGACCTCTCCCGCACTACCCCGCTACGCTGGATGTACCCCTACAGTGCCAGCAATATCATTGTTGAATTTTTAATGTATCTTTTATTTCTTCTCTAATTTCGTCTTTACCCTGTTCTATCAATTTCCAAAAAACATCATTCAGCCAGTAGGGAACTAAATAAAACACAGAACCATCATTTTTAAAAATAGAAAAAGTATTATTTCTATTTTTTTGTATATTATAATGATCGAAAAAATTAAAAACAGTTAATTCTTTGGATTCTTTTTCTTCGAGAAGTTTGACCAAGTCTATAAAATTGCCAGAAGTCATTTTCAGTGAATCAATGCCTTTTGAAGTAATTCTATATTTTTTGTCTTTGTCTGGTATATTCTTTGTTTCCAATTCTATCGATCCCTTAATTTCTAAATAATCTGTATTGTATAATACCATCCAAAAATCATCGTAGTATGGTTTGCCTTTGCATTTGTCGTGTGCATGTGTTGTAATTTTTTGCACTGCATGATAATTAGGATTCGACAACAAATAAGAAAGAATATAAAATTGTATTTCTTCGTTATACCACTCCTTAAAATATCTTAATTCTTTTTTGTGCTCTTTTTTTGTGAACTTTTCAAGCATGATTAATTTCTTAGTAAATAATTTAAAACAGCCTGCGAAACATCTTCCTTGTTTTCTAGTGCCTTAAATATTGGTTCGGCTACAGTATTCTCGGCAATCATCGGTATTTGGAAAACAGTTCTATGCTCCTGATTACCTGTCGCTCTTTTAATTCTACCCTTAAATTGATCGTAATCATCAAACGAATGAGTCAGAGAAGTAGTTATGCAATAATCTATCGTTGGTAAATTAATACTATATTTTAATACCTTCATCTTTGCTACTAAATATTGAACGTTGCCGTTTAGAAAAGCATTTAATGCGCTTTGTCGTTCCTTATCACTATGTGAGCCTGTAATAAACGCAACGGAGTGCCCACGCCTCACAAGATAATTAACCATTATGTTTTGTTCAATGTCGAAATTACACCCGATCAATACTTTTTCTTTCGGAACGGTTCGGAGAAATTCATAAACAGTGTTATAGAGTTCAGTCTTAACAAGAACAACCTTGTTTTCGGTATTATTAATGTAGAAGCCACAAATAATCTCCAACGCCTTTATCGTCTTTGCTATTTCTGGTAGAAGTGATTGGATCGCCATGTCTTTGTGAGTTTGAACATAATCTTGTATATCGCTCATAACAATGTCATAATATTTTCTTTGTTTTTCATTCAATTCAAAATATTCGGGTGAAACTATTTCTTTCGGAAGGTCTTCTTTTTTGCCGTCAACATAAATCGAGACAGACTTTAGCTTTTCCATGAATTGCTCAGGATTTTTCAGAATATAAGTTCCGATTTCTCCCTTTTTCTTGTTGGCATGCCTAAAATAAGTAGAGAGGAAATGTTCGAAACTTGTACCGAGCAAATTTTTATCGACTAATCTGATCTGGTTGAAATATTCGTGTGGATTATTAGGAGCGGGGAGACCACTAAGAGGATAAATATTTTTGAAATTGTATTTTTGGTCAGCCTTAATAAAAGCCCTAGTAAGCCCAGACTTGTTATTTCTTAATAGACTTGATTCGTCTATAATAACTGTATCTATTCCTTTGCAAATAACATCCCAATACAATCTGAATTTCTCATGGTTGATGAAATATACCGGAACATCTATTAAATTTCTTCTTGCTATTAATTCTTCTTTTTTACCGCTTTTGTTAACGCATAAGTCAGTATATAGAAGTTTTGGAGCTATCCAGTGAAAATGTTCGATCCAACCACCAGAAGAGCGAATCGTAATTTTCCTCACAACGATTAAAACTTTTCCCTGTGTAGATTTTTCCTTTGCTATGATAGTACCAAGAAGGGTTTTCCCCAGTCCCTTTTGCCAGAAGAAGGCATATTTATTCATTGATTGGCTCAGTGCGACCGACGGTATCTGATAATCACGAAGAAATGGATACTCTTTTTTTATACTTTCTGTTCCTGCTTCATTTAACATGCTAAAAAAAGTAATCTCTGGAACGTCTTTTACTTCTAGTTTTTCGGTATCGTGAAGCCTGTCGGTGGGAGGGAAAATAGCCGAAGGAAAAGGATTGAAAGGATTTTCTAATAGTTGTGATAAGTTGTTAGCTCTTGTCATTATTGTTTATTGGTATTTTTTTGGTTATATTCAGGAGATGCTGCCGCCTTGAGGAGTTTTGACGGGCGGATAACAAGGCGACAGCACCAAACAGAAAGAAAGAGGTTATGCATGTGTGTAAGGATATATAACAAGAATTTTCAAAGTTGTCAATGGAAATTTTTAAATAATTAATTTTTCATGGATATTTAAAACATTTCTTACTTTTCGTTAAATTTTTTATTCCTATGTATTCAACCCATAAACTTCTATTCAATATTATCAGATTTCCCTTTTCGTCTCTTAAACTTACAATATTTTCATTATAAGAATCTATCGTATATGGTGTATTTTGATAAGCGGTATCGCACTCTGTTTTGTTTTTGGCCGGTACGTCACGATGGATTGTTTTTCCGATAAGATTTTCTAATTTGTTTTCAGGATTTACAAATTTAATCGTATCGTTTCCACCACCATATTGGCTCGTGTCCGTTCCGGCAAATAAGAAATTCAATCCTGCTAAACCTACTATTAAATTCACCAATACAAAATTCCTAATTCTACTCATAATAATCTCCTCCTTTGAAAAATCCTTTAAACAATGTATATGCTTTTACTCTTTTAGTAATCCTGTGTCTTTTTCTGCGATGTAAAAATATCCAGATAGTCCACTACTTGTTATTGTATTTATAAAATCAATATTGGTTCTTTTGTGTGTTTTTTTTAATTCGTTTATTGCTTTGTCAAAATTTTTAAAACCTTTGACGAATCTCTTGCTCTTGAACATTTAGAAAAACCCCTCAAATAACATTTTTGTTCTTTTGCACTTTTTACAGATTGCATTTGGACAATCTTTCAATCCTTTACTTTCGTTTGCCCATATTAATTTATCAGCCCTTACAAATCTTCCACATTTTTCACATATAGGGATAAAAATAGCCAGTCCTCCATCAGTTTTGTAGGTAATTCTTTTTATGTTTTCGTATTCGTGCGTCATTTTTGAATTCCCAACGACACAGTAAATGTTCCAATCCCACTGTTAATGATTTTTACTTGAACATATTTTTTGTTTGGTGAAATCTCTATTACGTGACTACCCATTTCTGGATTTATAAGTACAATTTCTTGCACCAAATCTTCTTTTTTTGTAAAAAACAAAATTATAAGTATTATAATAAAAATAAATAATAGAGATGCGGCGGCAATGGTTTCTTTATATTTATTCATTTAATTTTTTGCTTGTTTCTCGATCCAAATGATAAACAAAAAAATAAAAACACAAATGATAAATATTCCCCAAATCGGGGAACAAACCAACCACTAGCCACATTGAATTTTACCTGTCAATTTCAATCCGAGACAAGTAAAAAATCCAGCCCAAGTCAAAAATATAATTGATAAAATTTCAATGCCCATTATTCATTCCCTCCAATAATCAACTTCTACTAAATATTCTTTGATCCTGTTTTTAACTTATCAACTATTCTTTGCTTAAACATTATTGGAG
>Ga0208957_1000084_pt1 | contig 78852 bp, 74 predicted proteins | sample RifOxyA1_FD_184029 | JGI IMG/M metagenome (GOLD analysis project Ga0208957, IMG submission 184029) | Groundwater microbial communities from Rifle, Colorado - Rifle Oxygen_injection A1 (SPAdes) | ecosystem: Environmental > Aquatic > Deep subsurface > Groundwater | place: Rifle, Colorado, United... | reverse complement strand
CAAGAGATTGGAATAAATCAGTGAACAAGAAGAAAACAATCATTCAGTGGGAATTTAATCGAAAGAAGGCCCGTGAAAAATTCAGCTATGAAATTGTCTCATCTCGATAAACTTAAAAATCAGAGTACTAGGAGTCCAACATTTTGACATATTAACAAATCAGAAGATTAAATCAGCGGAAATAAAATGTTATTATAATAAAAATGAAATGGTAGCTCATAATTTTTCAGTTACAGAATATGTTTTAAAACGACAATATTCTTTACCGTTAAAGGGTTTTGTGGCTGGCGCAGGTGGTGTTAATGGAATTATTAGTCATCGTTGGGCTAATTCATCAGAAAATGAATTTGCTACAGATTTCCATATTCTTGATAAAAATTTAAAACCTTACGCAAATGATCCTTTCAAAGCTTCAGAGTATTATTGTTATGGCGTTGATATTTACTCCCCAGCAGAAGGTACTGTCGTAGAGGCAGTTGATGGTATCCCTGATCACCCTTTTGCATTTAATGATAAAGAATTACAAAAATTAACTACAGAGCAAAAAGGAAATTTCCCGCTAAAACAAATAATTTATGGAAACTATTTAATAATTGATCATGGGGATTCGGAATATTCACTTTTAGGTCATTTGCAAAAAGAGTCAATAAAAGTAAAAAAAGGTGAAAAGATCAAAAGAGGGCAGGTTATAGCGAAATGTGGTAACACAGGAGGTTCGGATGCCCCACATCTTCATTATCAGTTGATGAATAATTCTTATAATGCAGAGGCAATCGGACTGCCTGTGAAATTTGAAAATGTTGAAAGCGCACTACTTGGGGATGAAGTTATAAAAGGTAGTGATAATTTTAATTGGTATAAAGAACTCTTAAAAGATACTGGAATATTATTACTTAAAACTAAATGAATCAATTTTTTATACTGGTTCGATGATCGCTCACTGAAGGAGTTGGATAAACTGAGAAGAAATTATAAAAAAAATTGGATAATGTATAATGTTCGGGAAGCTTGCAGGCTTAAAATAGTAAATAGAGGAATAAAATATGTTTGTAAAGTTAGAAGAATTAGACTCAGGTTGGGCTGAGGTGAGCATAGGTTTAAAAAAAGAAGAGATTGATATTTTGATTAATAATCTAAAAATGCTTAAAGAAGATATTACTCAGCACTTTCATTGTTCAAGTGATTATGAGAGAGATAAAGGGTTAGGACATATAGAATTTTATTTGGATGAAGAAAATAGGAACAATATGAAAATAACAAGTTTAATGATTGAGCCGACAAGGTGATTAATGATAATTCAAGGAAATAAAATTATACTTAGAGATTGGAAAGAAACTGATTTTGATCTGTATAGATATTACAGTAACCCTGATCTTAAATGGCATCGATTTAATGGGCCATATTTTCCAGTCAAATCAGAAGATAAAATTGAGTCTTTCATTAGTAAAGTTAAGGAAAATTCATTCTAGTAATTTTGATAATCCAAGAAAAATAATTGTTATAGCTGACTTGGTATCTGATAAATTGATTGGAGTAGTTAATTCTTATTGGGAAAGCCAAGAGACTAATTGGCTTAATATGGGAATTGGAATTTATGATGACTCTCTATGGGGACAAGGCCTTGGCCTTGAAGCAATGAAGTTATGGATAAATTATTTATTTGATGCGCACTCAGAAATTGTAAGACTGGGATTTATGACATGGTCTGGAAATGAAGGGATGATAAAACTTGGTCAAAAATTAGGAATGAAGGAAGAGGCTCGTTTTAGAAAAGCTAGAATTGTTAATGGAGAATATTTTGATAGTTTAGGCTTTGGAATTTTAAGAGAAGAATGGGAAAGAGAATTATGAGTAATGATGCAAAAATAGATTGGTCCGAAGGACAATATAAAGAAATGATCATTGATATGCGAAAATATATGTGGGCTTGGCTACCCCGGCTTTATCTACTGGAAGTATTTTGGTAAGAATGGAAAATATATTGGAGTAGATATTTAAATGAAATAAAAGTGGGAGTTAGTTTGGTGTCAGAAAAATCGAGATACATTGATATAAATAATGATCCTGTTCGTCAACATGATGATATGAGCGATTTTATCAAGCAATTGCCATTGCTTGGTTCGGACAGACTATCGTTAATGTTAGCAGTCCGTTCTGAGTGTGATCCAATTTTATGTAAAATACTTTCTGTGAGTTTGGCATTTCAAAATCCCAATGCTGACTTGGAAAATATAATGCCTATTTTATATTATGCTATTTACATTCCGGACTTAGTTTCAGATTTAGAAGGGCATGAGCAGATTTTAGATGAAATTTTATGGCAGGTTAATCATTTGGCAGAAAATGGTAACAATGAACTAGCAAAACAGATTGCCAAATATTCACTAGCGCGAGGCCATGAGATGGTCGAAAATTTTGAAGAAGGATTTTCTTGGAATTGTTCGCTAGGAGAAATTAAAAAATGGTTGGTTAGTGCTGAGGATAAAAATTGAAAATGAAGCAGCAGCGACTTAGTTTCTCTACCATCTATCATGCGAATCGGACTTCATGAAGAAATAGGTAATATTTTAATAATAAATACGACCAGTTGGGGCGATTTACAGCAATTGTGGTGATTTTGCTTGCCTTTACAGCAATTGCGGTATAGTATAAGAATGTTACAGCAAATGCTGTCTTGGGGTTTTTATGGATAAAGCTGATTTAAAAAACATAATTGAGTCAAAGAAAGAACCTTTTTTGAAAAAGCTTAAACATGCTGGACTCAACGAACTTGAATATTGGGAAAAAAGGCCTGAAAACCTATCTCGCGAACTCTTGATTAAATACCTGAATAGTATTGATGAGACTAAAGAAATTTATCCAGATATGTCTGTGCGAGAAAGTGATGGGGGAAAATATGGGCAAACTGGTTTTAAGTGGGTATTCAAGTTAAAAGATAATTTTCAAATTATTGGAAGGAATATAGACATCTACATAAAGGGATTTTTCTTTGAGGAACATGATCCAAGAGGGGTAGAAATTCAGTCCTTTAAAAGATCGGTTGTTCTTAAAGAAGTTAAGTAAGAGGTAAAAAATGGAATGCTCACACAAAAATATTTTATTAAAGAAAGTTAGAAAAGAAATTTTTGATATGTCTTTTGAAGCCAAGACAAGTGTATGTAGCGATTGTGGTGCCTATTTGCGTGATAACAAATACGAACAAAAATATATGCATTGGCTCAAGGGCATTTATCAAGAGAGGAGGGATAAATTTCAAACACAATGTTATTTTTCAAAAAATCTCATCAAATGCGCCCTGACTTATCTTGAAGGATACCCTGGCATCTCTCCAACGGTATTCATGAGAGCGCTTGTAACCATTTATTTTAGTGTAGTAGATAGTGATAAGAAAAAATCTGCCTTACTTGAGTCATTGCTAGATTCTGAAATTTACGATTCTTTCAGCAATGATAAAAATAGAAAAAAAGTAAATATTCAGTTTAAACCTAAAATGATGATTGAACTTATTGCTGTTTCAGAGTTTTTAGAATTAAGTCCTTCAGCAATAGTTGAAGAAGTCGTCATTAAATTAATGACAGTGATTACTTCTCAAGATAAAAGACTTCGTGAATTTTGGGAAAATGAAATACGTGGCTATCTAGATATGTTTTTAAAGACAGCATAAATATTATATACGAATAGATCGGAGAGATTATGATTCCTTATGCTTATTCTGGTGACGATATTTTTCAAAAAAAACTAACAGCGTTAGGCGTAACGATGAATGTTTACGAAATTAAGATGTATTGGGCGGGGATGCTCTTGTGTCCTGAAATGGTTCCACCATCGTTTGCATTAAAGGAAATACTTTTACAAGACACAGAGAGTGAAATTGTTTTTAAAGATGAAAAAGATCATATGGAGTTTATGAATCTTTTTACCGGCCTTTGGAATCAAATTACCACCTATGAAAACTCTTCTGATCGTTACCCAAAGCTAAGTCCTGAAAAAAAAGATTTGAAATTCAAAAAAGATAAGATCGAATATATACTCAGAAAGGAGATGAGCTTGTTCAATTTTATTTTGGACTTGATGAATCGTGAGCAAGTGAATACGTTGATCAATGCTTTGACTTGATTAAAACTGATATGGGACTTTTCATAATGTATGATCTCTTTTGTGATTTTAGTTTTGATTATGATATTAAGAAAAAAGCTACTGATAAGGATATAAATGAAATGTTGGTCGTAGTTGAAGACTTTCATAATGCGTGGCCATCAACATATATGAAACTTAATAAAATATTCAGTGGCATTAGATCGGGTAAAATAAAACTCGATAGCGAAGAAGAGATGGAGAGAAAAATGGAAGAATTTGAAAATTCTTCAAAATTATCGTGACTATTTTTTTTGTCAGGGTTAATATGGCAACAGTTAGTCTCTGCTTTTTTTTCAGCTTTCTAAAATTTTGCTAACCCAGTTTACTTAATATCTCTTGAAATTCTTTGTCGGTGGCGATAGCGCCTTTGAGGCAGAGGCTTTTATTTTTTTTCCAGTACGGAAGATTGTTCATATTTTTTCGTACAATTCGCTCGGCGAAATTTTTTTCAGTGCCTGGGATGGCCGTCATAAAAAATTGAACACCTCCGTTAAAGATCTCCTCACAGGATTTAACTTTTTGATCAGGGGTGATGCAATGCTTGCAAAAAGATCCTTGCTCATTTTTCATGCCGAAATCGGACTTATCGTTAAGAGGCATGCCGCAAGCTAGACAGGTGTTATTGTGCATAAAAGTGACTCCTTTTAATTTATGGTTGGTTAAAAATGGTTTTTGATTTTAAGTTCCTTGGGGTGTGGATTGAGATAATACTGCTCCAGTAGATAATCTTTATGCAATTTTTTTGCGTAATGATTGATCAGTGTTATAGGCACCAGGAGGGGCAGTTTATCGGTTTTATATTGTTTAAGAATATTTAGTAATTCTTTTTTTTCTGCCGATGATAAATCTGATTTAAAATAACCGATGGCATGTTGTAAAACATGAAAATGTTTTTTGGTAGTGGTAGGAAGCCTTAATGCTTCAAGCATATTTTTTTGATAGCTTTGGTAAAGTGCAAGACCATCTGGCCGGTGACTGGCCAGTAATTTTCCCATTTTTTGGTAGTGAGGGAGACTATGAGACATCATCAAGAGCTGATGTTTGGTATGAAAATTGATCAGCGCTTTCAAACTCTTTTTGTGGGTGAGCAGTTCTCTCCATCTTTTCATGACAAAAATACGCTCAATGAAATTTTCTCGACATTTAGGATCTTGTAATCTGTCTTCGTCTTCCACTGGAAGCAGGGGAAAGGCTTTTAAAAAGGCCTTGGCAAAAAGTCCTGTACCAGTTTTAGAAACCAGTTTCCCGGTTGGAGAAAATATTTTTATATCTCGAAGTCCGCAGGAGGGAGATCTGGTTTTTAAAATGTATCCATCGAGGTTTTTATATTTTAGTTCCTTGATTTTGGGTTTGATCCAGGAGTTCATTTGTTTGGTGAGATCAAGTTTAGCGAGTGTTTGGATCAGGTGGGGATTGTCCCTGGTGCCTTCTAAGTGCATGGGTGGGCGGGGGATACTCATTTTACATTCTAACTCAGGACAAATCGGAATAAACGTAGCAAATTGTCCAAGGGTATTTTTGATCCATTTATCCAGCTTATGTGCGCCGTCGTAGCGGACTTTGGCCCCCAGTAAGCAAGCGCTGATACCTAGTCTCAATTGGTTTTGATTGGTAATCATCTAAGCAGTCCCTATTAACCGAGTGTCGAATATCTGGACATTAGATAGGTCATCTCTGTCTGTTTGGCAAGTATAACCATGCAAAATCATTCATGATAGTTTGATAATGCACGGCGCAGCAATTGCATGTGATTTATTAACTAATTGGATATATGTAGCAGTTGTGCTGGCCACTTGGAGAATTGATGAGAAAAATTGCCCTGCTCGGTTTGATCTGTATGCTAATTTTTTCGTGCGCTAAAAAGCGTTCTGTTAAACCACTTCCTCCCGATCAACTGCGCATGGAAAAAAGTGTATTTGCTGAAGGCCAGGAGTGGTATTTGGCAGAAACTATCACGAAGATTAGTGCAGGTTCCCCCTCCCTGGTGGCCCATCATGCCAACGAAAGAATTGTCAAATTTAAATTAACGAAAAAACATTTGATCATGTATCACGTCGATACCAATAAGCATGACACCCAAGTTTTAAATGAAGAAACTGGCAGTGTGGTCGGTGGTGAAATCCTCAGTCGTTTTCCGATTGCAGCTCATTTTGATATGGTCTTTAGAAAAGATCCATATGGGAAAAATACCACTATCCGGGATGAAAAAAAAGATGACGTCCATCAACCATGGCAGGTTCGATCTTATATGAGGGTGGACTTTGCAAAAGAAAAGATAGAATCACGTATAAGCGTGGCACCAGTGGGTGGTCAACCTTATCAGCAGTTTGTACAAAGTTTGGCAGAGGGTGGGGATATATTAAGATTGGATATCTCTCCAGAGAAATATATTGATTTAGTGGTACGCAAGCAGATGGATGGGGTTAACGGGGCCAGGGATATTTTTGAACTGCGGAAGTTTTTTATTCCAGTTAACAAAGGACACTATCTTACTAAAGCAGTTCAAGGAAAATGGATGGAGCATCTGGGATTTTATACCACTAAGATTCAATCCTTTGATCAGTATAATGTTCCTGTCGAAAAATTGCTGATTAATAGGTGGGATACCCGTAAAAAACACGTCACCTTTTATTTTTCCAAGAGTTGGGCGAGTGAACTGGGATTAAAGTATAAACCTTTGATGATTAAGGCCGTAACTCAGTGGAATAAAGTCTTTAAGGAGAAACTGGGCCTTGATCATTTTATTTTATTGAAGGACTCAGATGGAAGCCAAACCCTTGGGGATTTGCGCTTTAATATGATTGAATGGTTAGTTAGTGATCATGTTGTTTTGGGTTCTGGGCAATTTCTTCGTGATCCACGTACCGGGGAGATTATCAATGCGAATATAATGGTTAATATTGGTGGGGTTGGAAGTGAGTTCGATCGCTTGTCAAAACCAGAAACTGCCATACGTGTTAGTGAAGCAGTTGAACAATATTTGAGTGGGGTAATGAGCAGTGAGTTTGATTTCAAGGCCCTTAATTGGGGTGAAGAAAATGCGAAAATAAATACCTTGTTAAAAGACTATCATCAATTTATTTCTAAGCAAAAAAACATCCATCATCATGAGAGCGTAAGATGGAAAAACAGTGATCTGGATAAAGACCTCGAAACGGTATTACTTAATATTTTTTCACATGAACTTGGGCATACACTCGGCCTTACCCATAATTTTAAAGGTTCTATGGATAAAAATAATTTTTATAAGGATTTAAACGCATCGGGTGATTATCGCTATCGTCAATCATCAATTATGGATTACGTAGAGGATGTGGCGGGGATGCTTGATAAACCAGGGCCTTATGATTATGCCGCTATTGAAAAGGGGTATAGCGATGAATCCCTGCATGCTTTGGATCAGATTCCGCTTGATAAAATAAATGATGAAAAATATTTTAAAGAAAAATTTCCCTATAAGTTTTGTGGGGATCTTCAAACCTCCACGGATCCGACTTGTAATAGGTTCGACCAAGGCACCAGTGCAAAGGAGATTGCGCAGTTTTATTTAACGGATTACCTGGAGGGGTATGCCAATAGAAATAAAGTATATACTTACTTAAAAAAATACTTTCCGGCAAATTATCATAGTCATTATGTATTATATCTGGCCTCAAAATATTTTATTCCCCTGCGCACATTTGTAGATTTTTGGGCGAAAAAAAGAGGGGATTTTACTCAGATCAAGGAGGGTGAGGATCTCACCAAAGCCGCTAAAATCTCCATGGAATTTATGTTTGCCGCTCTCTTTAATAATTCAGGTGACAAGGTTGAAAAAACCGTGACTGTGTATGACAAAATCCTGGCACTTCATTTCTTAAACATGAAATCGATCACCGAAGTTATGGATGAGTCTGGTTTTTTCCAACAACCGATCAATTATTTTGATTTTGCCAAAATGGTGGGTGAGCAGGATGATTATTTAAAGAAATATCTGACCGTCCTGAGCGGGGTTTCTATCAGGTATGAGCCGTATCTGGGATTTTATCCAACTAACGAAGCAGAAATAAATTATGTCAACCCCTTGGTGAGAAATATGGCCGCCGGACTGTTTATGATGTCAGAGTCCAAGGGGGGAAATGTCAATCGTGATTTTCATATTGTGGTTAAAGACGATCATCGCAAGCAGATTGAAATATTAATGCATTTGGAAAATGAATTGGCGAAGCATTATGAAATCCTCAAGCAAGATTTTTTGCCAATTGTTTTGCCGGAGGAAATGACTCATTTTGATGAGCTCTTTGGTGAGAGATCCTATCTGTCGCAGTTTTATGACTTACCAAAATATTCAAATAATTTAGAATCAAGGTCTAAATTATTGAGTGAGCTTGCCACCATCAAGGACATGATCGTCTCTAGTGAAAAGCGAGCTGGCGGTGATAAAAGGATTGAGAAAATCATTCATGCAAAGATGACCCAGCTAAAGAAGATGTGGATGTTTGAAACTAATCCTGGCGTTGAAATTGAACTTGATGATCCCAAGGTGTATCAAGAGCAGGTACGGACTCATTTATCTAAAATAGAATTTTCCAGCGAAGAAAAAGCAAGGTATCTAAAAACATCCTGGAAAAGTTTGGTTGACTATCAAAACGTGCTGGCTTCTTATCAGGCCCAAAAAAAGCAGTTAGGGCTTCATGTAATAGATCGAAAAAAACTGGCCAAGGTCCATCAGCGAATGAATGAACTTGCATTTTTAATGGAGAAGAATTTTACACCCGTGGTGGACCCCATTAATTTATTAAATAGTTCCACGCTTAATCATTTGCAACGTACCTTGAGACTTAAACCGGGTTATCTGGAAATGTATCTGCAAAATACCCAGGCCTTTAATATGCAATTGGAAGGTCTTAGCCTGGAGCAAATTGAACAGGAATACATGCAACCGGCGGAAGAATTATCCGAAGGGGCCCAAAAAATTGTCTCAACCTGTTTTGCAATGTTAAGCATTTATGAGGAGATTACTCGCAAGGTCCGCAGCTTTGATGATAGCTTGGAGCCGCTGATTAGATTGAATGAAAAATTAGTGGTGGAACAGCAACAACTTTTAAACGGTACCATGGTGGGTATGATGACCTCGGATACTTATGAAAAACTACTTTTAGAGTCAGAAAAACAGCACAGATTTTCTAATGAATACTATCAAATGAAAAGAGCGGGCCTTAAGCATCTGGTCGAATTGGAAAAATTGGAAAATGCAAAAGACCGAATTCTCTTTGCGGGTGATACTTTTAGGATGGTTGATTTTACATGGGGGCGAATTATTGAAACTCCCTCCAGCGGGGTGATCGCTGATTTGGCATTAAGGATTGGTAGGATCGATGATCTGATTAGGGTACTTGAAAAAGAGGATGGAAATGAAAGTAGGATTTTGGAACTTCGTGAGTATCGGGAGCATGAACTTGATTATTTAACGCTGCTTGGGGAGCTTCACGCTATATCAAAAGATTAGGTTTAATGGGCATGATTTTATTTTTGGTTCGCAGTGCGCAAGGGCTAGTCATATCCTCATCTTTTTGTCACAATTATCTTGGAAAATAATCCCAACTAATTTGAGGTTCCAATGGAAGTTCTAGAAACCGGCAAAGGCAAATTGATTTGTCCACCCAATCCTGATCAAGTTAGAAGTTATATGAGAGAAAATAAAAGTTACGCTCTCGTTGATAAAAGAATGACTCATCAGGAGGCCATCACCAGATTTGTGAAACCCGATGATTATCTGGGGATTGAATTATACGGGACGGTGAGGTGTCCCTTATCGCTTACCAGAGAGATTGTCAGACAAAATATCGGACCTTTGCGTTTTGTTGGGCAAGGGGTGTTGGAGGCCGATTATCTGTTGGCCGCAGGACTTATCAGCGAAATGGATCATACTTATATTGGTTGGGAAGTCTTTGGCACATCCCCCGTTCTTCGGAGGGTTGCCGAAAGCGGAAAAGTGAAAATGACCGAGTGGAGTAATGCTGCCCTTTCGTGGAGAATGATCGCAGGTGCCATGGGAATTCCATTTATTCCGACCAAATCCATGCTCGGATCTGATACCTTTAAATATTCAGCGGCGAAAGTGGTTAAAGATCCTTTTACTGGTGAAAAGATCTGTTTACTTCCAGCGAGCGTTTTAGATGTGGGTATGATTCATGTGCATAAAGCGGACATGTATGGAAACTGTGAAATCGAAGGCATTAACGGCTTTGCGCCCGAGATGGCCCGGTCTTCTAAAAAATTAATTATCTCCTGTGAAGAAATCGTTGATACTGAATATTTCAGACAAAATCCGGATCGAAATATGATTCCCTATTTTTTAACAGACGCAGTGGTGCATGCGCCTTTTGGTTCCCATCCCGGAGAGATGAATTATAAATACTGGCGGGATAATGAGCACCTCAAAGAGTACTATGAATTGCTGGGCACGGAAGCAGGGACTAAAAAATATATGCATGAATGGATTTATGGGCTTGCTGATCACGATGCTTATTTAAAAAAAATAGGGGCCCGTAAATTAAAACAAATTGAAAGTGAAGCCAAGGGGAGATAGTTATGAGCGAGCAATACAATCCAAAAGAGCTATTAATTTGTATCGCCGCCAGACAAATGGAGGATAATAAGGCTGCCTTTATTGGCACCGGTATTCCCATGTTGGCGGCAAGCCTGGCCAAAAAGATTTATACTCCCAATCTGGTGTCTGTTTTTGAGTTTGGAGGAATTGGATCGTCACTGGCCGATTTACCTATGGCGGTAGGGGATTCTCGAACATACTATAGGGCGTTGGTGGCCGGTAAAATTTCTGATGTTATGGAAATGGGACAGCGGGGAATGATAGAATTTGGTTTTATCGGCGGGGCCCAGATTGATATGTATGGCAATATCAATTCCACATGCTTGGGGCCTCAAGAAAAACCCAAAGTCAGGTTCCCCGGATCAGGTGGTGCCAATGATATTGGATCATCTTGTTTTAGAACCATTTCCATCATGGTTCATGATAAGAAAAGATTCATTCCCAAAGTTGATTTTATTACCACCCCGGGATATTTATCCGGACCAGGTGCCAGAGAAGAAGCCGGACTTCCAAGAAACAGTGGACCATACCGGGTCATTACTAGCCTGGGAATTCTTGGCTTTGATGAGAAATCAAAAAAAATGAAACTTTTATCTTTAAACCCAGGGGTGACTGTTTCGATGGTGCAGGAAAATACCGGGTTTGAATTACTCCTTGCTGATCAGATAACGGAAAACGAACCTCCTACCAAAGAAGAATTGAAAGTATTAAGAGAAGTCGTGGACCCCGAGGGTTTATACAGGTAAAAATGGCATTAAATGAGTTTAGATATTTAAATAAATAGGGATATAAATTATGAAATTAAAATTTGTTTTTAGATGGGTTACCCTGATGCTGATAGCTTTATTATTTTCTGCATGTGGCTATCAAAATAAATCAAGTTCCCAGTTGCTTGTGACTTTTGATGAAGCGGCTCAGGAACAACTTAAATATTTATCACATCAAAAAGAGTTTGAATTACCCGATCCAACCAGCGGAAGCGAGCTGACCTGCTTTGGAGTTTTTGTGGACTATCCGGAAATTGATTCGGGAAATTTTTGTTCGATTGATCCCTTGACCCCGCATAAGCTTGTCAGACCTGATATCGTGGCCGGGTTGGTGCCTATTAGTGGTGGAGAGCTAAGCTTGGAGGTGATTGCCGGCCAAAATCGAACAATCCAAATAGTGGCCTTTAAAACAGCTTATGCTGGGGCCTATCCCAATGGTTTTTGTCCCAGCGTTTTAGTGGATTTCGATCCCTATGAGGAATATATGAGTGACCCGTTTATTATTGCTGAACTAACAAATTATACAATTTTGGCAGGATCACAGAATTTGATTATTGATGCCCATTATCTAACTGGCACTAATAATAACACCAAGCTGGATGACTGTATCGGTCCTTTTTTCCAGTCCACCTCCGTTACCAGTTCAATCCATTTGAACCTTTTCATCACGGGGGCGAACTCCATTATTGCGGATGGATCCAGCACTACTACCCTGACCGCTTCGGTCACGGATTCAAACAGTGTTCCGGCGGTGGATAAAAGTGTTTATTTGAATATTCCGATTAACGGTGGCTCTGCTCCAACGATGGTCAATACGGATGCCAATGGCCTGGCGGTATTCACTTTGACCAGTTCCACTATAGCGGGGACGTATGGTTATACGGTAACGGTTGATGGGATGACTTCTGCCGCTGAAATTGTAACCTTTATTCCGGGTACGGTGGCCAATGTTCATCTGTATGTGACAGGTACCGATACCCTGATAGCAGATGGAATGACTAGTACAACGCTAACGGCTTCGGTGACCGATGTGAATGGGAACCCCGTGCAAAACGAAACAGTGACACTTAATATCCCTGCAAATGGAGGATCAATATCTGGTCCCGTAAATACTAATGCAAGTGGGGTAGCAGTATTTACGCTTACAAGTTCTACCTTGGCAGGAACCTATAACTATTCCGCTACGGCAAATTCCATAACCTCAACTCCGCAGCAAACCTTGACGTTTTTGCCTGATGTAGTAAACGTGGTTGAGCTGACTTTGGCCGGGGCCAATCCTATCCTCGCGGATGGCGTGAGTACTACCGTTCTTCATGTTCTGGTGAAGGATGCTTACGCTAATCCGGTTGCCAACCAGACGGTGATCTTTAATATATTGGACCTTGTCAATGGAGGAACAGCGCCTAATTCGGCAGTAACTGATGTTTTTGGTAATGTCGATTTTACGTTAACTAGTTCTGCCACGGTGGGAATATATTATTATAATGCTACTTGCGATGGAGTTACTTCGTCCAACGTTTCGGTGGAATTTAATTGAGGTGCATACAATAATTTTTTATCAATGATAATTTCTTGAGCAGTAAGCCGGCACCCATATACTAAAATTTCTACTTCAAAGTGTAGAGCTTGAGTTAAAAGCTTGGCATAGTTCTTATCAATGTGAGCCGCTATTTTAAATTGAGTGACATCTTCTCTTTGCACAATGAAGAGCATCACCGTTCTAAATCCTTTTTTTTTCAGATCCATAAGTTCCAATAAATGTTTTTGCCCACGAGTAGTAACTGCATCTGGAAAAAGGGCCTGATTATTATCGCCTAGGAGCGTGACACTTTTTACTTCGACAAAACATTCCGGTGAGTTGGAATTGGTGAGCATAAAATCCAGTCTACTGTTACCGATTTTATACTCGGGAAAAATATTTTTATAACCTTGCAATTCTTGGATTGTTTTATTTTGAATCGCTTCACTTGTTAATTGATTGGCCAGATGAGTATTGACCCCAATCCATGATTGGGGAGCCTTGATCATTTCAAGGGAGTATTTTAATTTTCTTTTTGGGTTATCATGGCGACTTAAAAGGGCCGGTCTTCCTATTTCAAAACAGGTGGTCATCGGCCCGGTATTGGCGGTATGAGCAGTGACCAGTTCGCCTGAAAGAAGTTTTATCTCGGCAAAAAAACGCTTATAGCGTTTAACTAAGGTTCCTTCAATAAGCTGATCTTTAAATTTCATTTTTTAAGATTTCTAGCAGTCCATATTCAGTCTGCAAGTATTCGTTATATCTAAAAGGATCGGCTGGTGAAATTTCCAGGTTTTCCAGATGACTTATATGTTCTTGTAAAAGTTTATAGATATTGAATCTAAGATGCTGCTGTAATACAGGTAAACTGGCCTCATTGGTAAAAGGGTTATGTAAGAGAAAAGTAACGATCAAACGGCGGGAGTCATTAAAGCTGGCATCAAATTGATAAAGCTTGGGATAAAAATAAGTATAGGACAAATCGATAGGTTGCTTGCCAGGAGTAAAAAGATGGGATGCGACGAGTATTTCCATGGCCTTAAAGAAATCGTGCTCCTCAGGTTGACCGGAAAAAAGTGCTTGGAAAGTGGACTGGTTTAGATAAGTGAAATAGTAATTTAAAAAAACTTCCTCAATATCATTAAAATAAGTATCGAGTTTGGGCAGGAAATCCAGCTCAAGATTAAAATTATTCTCCCTATTGATAAAAATAATTTGCTTAATCACGATTTTTTTTAACTTAAGAATAAGGTGAATTATTGGCTGATTCTGATAGGAAAATGGAGTGATAAGCAAATCTTTAAGCGTTTGGTTGGCCTCAGTTAAACTGGTTTGTTGAAATATTTTGGCGTTGTCCGTGTGAATAAAGCTTGTTTTCGATAATAAATGGTCTGTTATGGATTGATAACTTTGAAATAACTCCGCTCCGGTACGTCTGGCGGCCAGAAGAGAGGATAGTTTGGAAGCGGGCAGTAAGTGCAGGGTTTGTGGCCCCAGACTTAAGATTTTCTGGGCAATCTCAAAAGATAAGATTTGGAAATGATCTTCAAAGGTGCTGATGGCCCCAGAGATGGGATTTTGAAAGGAATCAAAGCTTTTGCAGTTGATCCATTTTTTCAGGTCATGATCTTGATCCGAACAAAAAAGTGGACGGCCAAGATCACTAAAATCAGCTTGATCTGAGTATAACCATTTAAGCATTAACTGATCCCAACTAAAATGCAATTGGCCTTTTCTAATTTGAGCACCTGTCAAGGCCAGGAAAGTGAAGGGTAGATAATCCATAACGGAGGCTGTGGTAACCATCTGGGCATCAAGTTGGTCATGAAAAATATAATTATAATAAATTTCTTTTTTATTATTGTGAGAAAGGGTGGCCCCCACACTGCCGGCAAAATTATGTTTGATTCCCAGGGCATGCCCCACTTCATGAGCAATTAAGGTGCTGATCAAATCAGAAAAAATTTTTTTATAAATCTTGTCCGTTTGCCATTGGCCAGGAAGAGTTTGGAGGAGATTGTTAAAAGCGGACTGTTTCATTTGAGAGTTGTTTTCGGTTTCATGATGGGAAATAATGTTTGGGTGAAATTGTTTGATGGTTACGGACGGTGTGCTGGTTAATTGGGGACCGGTCTGGCGAGCGTGCTTTTTTAAATATTCACCAATTAATTGATATTGGGGACTGTTGAGCGGGTTTGGAAAGTTGATGTAAGTTTGCAAAATCTCCCCGGTGAAGGGATCGTTTTGTACGCTGGTGTAGGCGTAGTTTCTGTTGTCTGTTGACCACTCGATGATATGCAGTCCTGGATCAAAGGCTTCACCATGTTCAGGAAGCTTTTTTATTTCAATGAAGTCCACTCCTAAAAGTTGGTTCCAGTAATTGATGCCAACGATCACTGCATTTAGATACTCAGCAGGAATGTTCCCTGTGTAATAAAAGGTTACGGGCCTTACATGATTCATCCGGATGACTTTGGAACTTTGCTTTTTGGTATGAGTTTCATAAAAAGCAAAAAGGGACCTATCGGGATGATTTTTGGCAACGAAGGTCTGGCTTTTTACATAAGATGAAAAAGTGTATTTCATATTAATTTGGTCATAAATAATATTTCCATCCGGGGTAGTTTGCTGGATCTTGACATGATGTTTGATCATTAAATGTCGGTTTATCACTTCTGCCTGATAGAGGAAGCTGTCGACAATTTTAAGGGTGTGTTCCTGGTTTAACTGGTTATTGTATGAGAGGGTGTTTCTTTTTTGATAGATATGTTTCATCCCCAGATCAAAATCAAAAACCAGGGAGTCATGATTTTTTTCAACGATAGGAAAACTCGCCAGCAGTTTGATTTCATGATTATTTGAATCAAGGCTTTCGGTTTGTTCAAAAAGATTGATATGATCTTGATCTTTTAATTCAAAATAAACAACTTTGCTTTCAAATGAGAAGGGGCCTTGGTCAGTGTTTGATCCTCCCATATTGGCAGCCGTCATCAAGAAACGGTGTTTAAGCGCAGCACGCTCGATTTTTATGGCCTGTAGTTCATTGGTTTTTAAATTTAAGTCAGGCAAAACTAGTTTTTTTCCATCTAAAATTGGATTGTTTTGCGATAAAATGGGGGAGGGTTTATGCTGACCGCACGAATGAAGAATGATGAGCAAAAATATCAGCAGTATTAGCTTGGGCAGAATAATGAACTCCTTACATGGTTACAAAAAATTCATAGTATGATATGTCCAAATATGCAATATTATTGAAAATATTACTAGGGGAAAAGGGTATGCATGAAAAAAGTCGTGAAGTGGCCAGATTATTAATTTCCATTCAAGCGGTGGTGGTAACCCCTAAGAAACCATTTACCTATACCTCCGGTCTGCAAGGCCCGATTTATTGTGATAATCGAAAAGTTTTATCTCATGTCACGGTTAGAGACAAAATCATTCAATACTTTCTTGAGGTGATTAGAGAAAAAAATATGGTATGTGACTCTTATGCCGGCCTGGCCACGGCGGGTATTCCCCATGCTGCGCTCATTGCAGACCGACTGAAATCGCCTATGATCTACATCCGTGCCAAGGCCAAGGAACACGGCAAACAAAATCAAATTGAAGGAGATTATAAATCAGGGGATAAGATTTTATTGATTGAGGACTTGGTTAATCAGGCCGGAAGTTTAAAAACGGCCTATTATGGCGCCAAGGAGGCGGGATTGTGTCCGGTAGGGTGTCTGGCCATTGTTGATTATCAAATGGAGTCAGCAAAAAATATTATAAGGGAATTGAAATTACCTTTTTTTGCGTTAACCAACCTGGAATCCATTATCGATGTATGTTTTGAAAATCGAGACATAGATGAGCACGACAAAGTGATTGTCACCAAATGGCAAAAAGATCCGAGTCACTGGAAGTTAGCCTAAAGCTACTTATTCTTTTTGGTAGTGGTATATTCAGTCCCGAATTTTCTTCTAAATTTCTCTATCCGACCTTCGGTATCTAGAACTTTTTGTTTGCCGGTATAGAATGGGTGGCAAGCTGAACAAATATCTGTTTTAGATATCTTTTTGGTGCTTTTGGTTTGGATGGTGTTTCCGCACGCACACTCAACCGTTACATCAAAGTACTCTGGATGAATATTTTCTTTCATGATCAACCTCGTGATATTTCCTTGCTATAATACAAAGATAAGTAATTATGTTTAAAAAATTTACTTTAAAACAATGGGTGTATATTTGACCTGTTTACTACAAAAAATCAAGTAATTTCTACTGATTGACTAATATTTTTCAAAAATTCTTGCCTACTGGCAAAAATCAATGTAAGTTTTCCTAGTTTTAAAATTAAAAGGTTATCAATTTTATGTACGGAGGGTTCTGTGGCCGCTAAAGGTAAAGGTGCTAGGGTAATTATTCATCTGGAATGTCAAACATGTAGAAAATCAGGACTTCCTGGCGTAAGTCGCTATCATACAACAAAAAATAAGAAGACCACGCCGGATCGTATGGAATTAAAAAAGTATTGCAAATTCGAAAGAAAGCATACGCTTCATAAAGAAGTAAAATAAGTTAATTCTAATTTTAGGCATTACATCATTTGATTGCTTTTTCTTTGAAAGAGAGGGCATCGAGGTTTTCTTTTTGAACAATGAGAGGGGAATCTACGTTTGAGACTCTTACAATAAAACTGCTTTTCTTTTCAATTTTAACATCAGGCAGGCTGTCGATTATGTTGCTGATGCTGTAAGTGATCATCATGTCGATACCGGTTTTGATCTCAATGGTATAGAGCGGATTATTGAAATACTGCTCTATGGATTTTTGGGTCTCGGGGGTGATTTTATCGAGGATCATCTGTACCCGCAGTCCTAAAAGTGTATCCAGATAATCATTGATGTCATTTTTTAAATAAGGTCGATTATTAAAAAGCCAAGTCTGATCGTCTTTTTTTTCGATAGTTAGTATAGGGCTATTGTACTTGCGAAGGCCCCTATAAATTGTTAAAGCATGAATTTCATCCTTGGTAGTATGGAAAATTCTTGCATCCAAAAAATCACTTAGGATCAGACCTTCAATGCTATAGGGTAAAGTTTTAATTTGAAAGATTTCATTGTAACCAGAGTGAGTGATGTAGGTGGAGTTATCTATCGGGTTGATAATTCCAAACTGGACATAAGTGGGACGGTTATTTTTGTCATAAAATTCCAGTTCCATGAACGGTTTGTTGAGCGAATAGTGCGAAATGTTGATGGCATCTTTTTTTAGGATTCGCATGATGGATATTTTTTTCAGGGCATCATAGATATTTTTCAAGGTTTGGGGATTGGCAGGGAAGCTGCGGGGCTCAATTAAGTGCCATTTGGTGGAGGTAGCGGTGGATTTTTGTAATACAAATTTTCCCAATTGGTTTTTTACTACTATTTTTTCAATATTTTCCAGATCGTTATGGGTAAAAAGAATATGATGGCTCAGAGTTTCGGGAAGATCTAAGTTTGATTGAAATAAAAAACTTATCAGAGAGGAAAGAATTAAAATGAAAGCAAATCCCCCCAGCAGCCAAGTGGAGATTAAAGTTTTATTTGTTTTCATGTGGATCTGCATATAAACTTCCACTTGTTTCAATTGTCAGACACTAGGTCAAAGTTTGACGAAGTAGATCGTTGTTTACATAATTAATATGATGATATCGTGAATTGATGTCTAAGTATAGCTGGACGGGGGAAATAATGGATATTTTGAAAATATTTAATGACGGTGGATTTGTTATGTATCCTTTACTGCTTTGTTCGGTTTTAATTTGGGCGGTTTTTATCGATAAATTAAAAAAACTATTGGCCTTAAAAAACCAAACTACGCTTATTATCCACCAGGGGAAAAATCTGATTATGGACAATAAAATTCATGAGGCCAAAGGGCTGTGCCACAATATGGATTTTTGGATTAAGGCCCCTTATTTGGAAATATTTAGTGAAGAAACTCAAGATGCTAGCAAGGAAAAAAAAGAGTCCAGAATATCTAGAAGATTGGAGGCCATGAAAATGGAGTTAAATCGGGCCAATTGGCTGCTGGCCACGATTGCTGCCGTAGCCCCTTTTTTAGGCCTGCTAGGAACCGTCACCGGCATCATCAGATCGTTTGAGTCAATTGCCAATTCAGGCAAAAGTGGATTTTCGGTGATTGCGCCAGGGTTAGCCGAAGCCCTGATTACAACGGCTTTCGGGATCATCGTGGCCATTGTGGCGTTGATTATTTTTAATTATTTTCAAATGCGTCTTAAAAATCTGATGATCACTTATAAAATGGGGTTGGAAGATTTGATTGATGAGTTGAAAGGTTGTTAAAATGGGAATCAAATTGAGCGAGCATGATGATGACACTACGGCCATAATTAACATGACTCCGCTTATAGACATCATGTTAGTGTTGTTAATTATTTTCATGATGACTTCCTCCATCACGCTGGAAAGCGGTTTGGATATTGATATACCCAAAACCACGTCAAACACCTCTGCGAAAGAAAATAAGGCGGTCATTTTATCACTTGCTAAAAATGGAGAGATTTTTGTCCAGGGAAAAAAAATTAATTTTGAATCGATCAAGGCAGAAATTAGTAAAAGTTTGGAGGCTGAAAACAGCGAATTAGTCATCTTCGAGGGGGATTATCAGGCCACTCTTGGAAAAACGATTGAGATCATGGATCTGGCGAAAGAAGCCGGGGCCAAAAGATTTGCGATTGCTGCCGAGAATATCGAGAAATAATGGGGTCTAAAGATCGAGTCCATCGAGTACCTCATCCAGGCTTTCTTCTTTTTGCTCGAGGTGAATGGATTCCAGTTCAGGTCGATTGATATCCGGTTGGATGGCGCTGAGAAATTGCCTAAGCAGTGTTCTTTCCCCTTTTTTTAAGAAAGTGAACTTTACTCCCATCCGGTAGATAAAGGGGGTTTCGCTGATGATGCGGTTTTTGAGATTATGTTCTTTACAAAAGCCAACGGTGGCATTTAAAAGAAATTTTTTTGTAATATCAAATTCGATCACAATCGATTGCCCATCAATGAATTTTTTATTGGTGAAAAGGAGCATTTTATCCATGTATATTTCCGCCAGGACGGTACGTCCTTTTACCAGCATGTCTTTGGGCAGGGAAGGATGCCTTTGTCTGACAAACACATCGCCGCTGTTAAATTCATTCAGCGCAGTCATCATCACTTTGGCCATATTTTCTTCGGGCGGTGGGGAAGCTGCTTCCTGCATGGCCTTTAACATTTCGTCTTCCGTTCCTTCTACTTCGGTGGGGGGCAAAGCAGCTGCCTCAGCGGGATTTTCGGAGGGAGGGACCACTTTTAACGGTTGGTTTTCTTCCACTGACTCGTGCACTTTATCATCAGGAATGGGGCCGGTGGGCTGACCATCTAGAGAATATTCTTTTTTAATATCCTCCAAGGTAAAGGGGAGTCCACTTGCCTTGCAATAATCCAATCTCTTTTGCAGGGTAAACTCGATTTCATCTCGAAGCGACCAAATGTTAACATTAATTTTTTTTATCAAAACTGGATGTTTTGAACTTCCATAAATTGTCATAGGTTTATTATGTCACGACTTTTATTTAAAGGCTGCCTGGAAAAGATTACCATCTATAAAATTTTCTCCTTTAAATTTACTATCAAATATATAAGGAAAAAAAACGCCCACTATGATTGGCTGGGAACAAAAAAGAGGAGATCTTCTATGACAAAACTTTGGCTTTACCGACAATTTTTAATTTTTCTGGTGCTGGTTATTGCAGTTTTTAATACTGCCCGGGCGGTAGAGTATATAAAGGGAGAGTTGCTGGTTAAATTTAAAGATGATTCAGTAAAAAATATAAATGGTCTGATCAAAGGTTTTGATGGAAATGTTGAGAGAAAAGTTCAACTACTGAATGGAAATTTGTATTTAGTCAAGTTTGATCAAAAATCAGATATGAAGCAAATTGCCAGCCAGCTAGCTAAAGCTTCTGAGATCGAATATGCCGAGCCCAATTATATTTGGAGAATAGATGAGCCAGTGGATCAAGGGATCATCAATGATCAGCTTTTTGGTGATGAGTTGAATTTGGGGTATCTGCCAAGTGACCCCCAATTTAATATCCTTTGGGGCCTTCATAATACCGGAAAAAATGATCCTACGGGTATGGTAGGAGTGGCCGGGGCAGATATTAATGCTTTAAAGGCCTGGGATCTTACCACCGGCAGTAGGGCCGTAAGGATTGCCATCATTGACACGGGTATTGATTATAATCATCCGGATTTGAAAAATAATATGTGGGAAAATACGGCCGAAAAAAATGGTAAACCGGGAGTGGATGATGATCAAAACGGTTTTGTTGATGATATTCATGGTTATGATTTCGCCAATAAGGACGGCGATCCGATGGATGGACATGGACATGGAACTCATTGTTCTGGAACGATTGGAGCGATTCATAATAATAATCAAGGCGTGGCCGGAGTCATGGATCAGGTGGAATTAGTGGGACTTAAATTTTTAACAGATAGCGGATCCGGTTCAACCCTGGACGCTGTCGAAGCAATTAATTACGCTACCAAATTGAATGTGGATGTTATGAGTAACTCATGGGGAGGAGGTCCTTATTCGCAAGCATTATTTGATGTGATTAAAGTTGCCAGCGAGGCAGGGATTATTTTTGTGGCAGCGGCGGGAAATGCTAGTAGCAATAATGATGATGCCAGCCAATATCCGGCTAGTTACGAAGTTGAAAATGTGATTGCTGTCGCTTCTCATACCATTGCAGATAATTTATCAAGTTTTTCGTGCTATGGAAAAAAGTCAGTGGAGGTTGCAGCACCTGGTAGTAATATTTATTCAACGGTTAAAGGTGGTGGGTATGCCACATATTCGGGAACCTCAATGGCAACACCTCATGTGGCAGGAGCTTTAGGATTGATGATCAGTCATACAGGCAGACTGGTTCATAATGAAATGAGGGAGCGGGTGCTTCTGACTTCTAATTACGTAAAGTCATATAAAAATAAAACTGTTACCGGTGGTCGATTGGATGTTTATAATCTTATCACTGATACCAGACCACCTCGTCCTTGGGAACCTGGGGAAAATGATTGGGTGACTGTCCCGCTTAATAAGCCATTTGAATCAATTCATCCTTATACTGACGGGATGGAGGTGGAAAGAACCATCACTATTCCCAATGCAAAAATGATTCGTTTAAAATTTAATAGATTTGAAACAGAAGCTAAGTATGATTATGTGGAGTTCTCCGGGAAAGATGGTGTGGTGGTTTCGAAATTGTCGGGAATCAAAGTTGGCGTCGTACATTCAGATGAGGTTTTAGGGGATACTATTAAACTGAAATTTGTTTCAGATATCTCAATATCCTTTTGGGGATTTATGGCTGAAGAAGCGGAAGTTATTTACAATATTCCCGAATGATTGAATTTCTCGTTTAAATTAAGTAAAAAATAAAAAGGCCGAAATTTTTCGGCCTTTTTATTTTTTATCTTTATGTAAAGCAATTAAACTTCAAAATTTTTTCGGTTCTTTCTTAAAAAAGAGGTTAAAGATCCCAGCTTATCCAAAGTTCGGATGGCCCTGGTGGAGAGTCTTAAACGGATGGTTTCTCCAGTTTCCGGGTCATAGACTTTTTTACTTTGCAGATTGGGCCGTTGGGCCATTTTTTTTCTATTGTTTGAATGTGAAACAGTGTTTCCAACCAATCTACGCTTTCTCGTCAAGTCACATACTCTTGCCATAACTTATCCTCTATTTATTAATTTCAACTAGTAACGGTTAAAACTTATATAACGTTATTGATATAAGTGCAAGTAAATATATCAGGTCAAATATTTTTTCGCAAATTTTTCAATATCAGGTGCGGTGAAGCCATGAAATTTGTATAAATCTTCAGGTGTTCCTGATTCGCCATAAATGTTTTTCACTCCATAGCGTCGAACTCTTTTGGGGCGATTGGCATTTTCTGACATCCATTCTGCAATCATGCCGCCGGTGCCTCCATTGATGGTGTGGTCTTCAAAAACAATAAATTCATCAAAAGTATTGGCCAGCATACTCATAAAGGCATTATCAATAGGGTTGAGACAATTGGCGTTGAATACTGCTGGATCGATTTTTCCCTCTTTAGAAATGTTATGAGCGGCTTCTAGGGCGTATTCCAAGACCCCGCCGCAGGCCATGAAAGCGACTTTCTGACCTTTTTTGACTTCAGGAAAAATGCCTGGGCGTTCAAACTTATCCATGTTCATATCTTGAAGCCCTTGCCGGGTTAGTCTTAAGTAAACTGGACCTACATGATTGATGGCCCATTCCACCATTTCCTTGGTTTCTTTGGCATCTGCAGGTTGCAAGACCACCATATTAGGTAGGGTTCTCATGATGGATAAATCCTCAAGCCCCATTTGTGAGTAACCGTCTTCACCAATCCCCACTCCACAGTGGGTACCTATAAGTTTTACATTGGCATTGGCGTAAGCAATCGAAATCCTGATTTGATCAAATCTTCCCGTTAAAAATGCGGCAAAGCTGCAAATAAAAGGAATCTTTCCTGAAAAGCTCATGCCGGTGGCGGCTCCGATCATATTGGCTTCTTGAATGCCCATTTCAAAAAAACGATCGGGGAATTTATTTTTGAATAGGATACTCATGGTTGATTTGGATAAATCTGCATCCAAACAAACTACATTCTTATATTTATCACCCAATTCGGCCAAGGCTTCACCAAAAGCTTTTCTGCTTGCTGTTTTTCCCATACTGAATATCTCCTATAATCCAATGGATTGGTTATTTTGAATTTCTTGTACCGCCTGTTTACACTGTTCATCGTTAGGAGCTGAGCCGTGCCAGCCGACAATGTTGTTTTCCATGAAAGAAACCCCTTTCCCTTTAATGGTGTGAGCTATTATCATGGTTGGTTTTGTTGGGTGAGTTGTTTGCAATGCTTTGACAATCTCATCATATTTATGTCCGTTGATAACCAGGGTGTTCCATCCAAATGCTTCCCACCTTTTTTCAGGTGGATCCATGTTCAATACTTCTTTAACGGTTCCATCAATCTGGGCCTTGTTGTAATCCAAAATTAATGTAAAATTTCCCAGTTTGTGGTGGACGGCGGAGGAAGCCACTTCCCAGATTTGACCTTCTTGCATTTCGCCGTCTCCAATCAGGGCATAAACTCGATGAGGGTTTTTATCCAGTTTATAGCTCATGGCGATTCCTTGAGCTATGGAGGCACCCTGGCCCAAAGAGCCAGTGGAAGCTTCAATGTAAGGCAATCTGACCCGGTCAGGATGTCCCTGCAAGCGTGAGCCAAGATGTCGAAGTGTCATCAATTCACTATCGGTAATATCGTAACCAACTGCATGTAAGATGGCGTATAAGGCAGGGACACCATGCCCCTTGGACAGAATAAAACGATCTCTCTCAAAAGAATTTAGTTTATCAGGAGAGTGTTGCATGACGCCGTCTTTAGCAAATAGGGCATAGAGGATTTCCACACAGGAGAGACTTCCACCAGGGTGTCCACTTGCACATTGATGAATCATTTTTATAATGTTTTCTCTGATTTGGCGGGTTTCGTTTGCCCAGCGATTAAAAACAGTTTGGTTCATGAAAAACATCCTTTCCTTGGTTAATTAAATTTATTGCATTGTATATCAAATTAAACTTCTTCGGCATCAAAAAAGAGGAAGAATTTGTTGTTTGAAGTAATCAAAAAGCAGTTTTGAATAAGTGTCAAAATTGCTTTTGATAAAGTCTTCGTTTGCACCATGATGGGGAAAATCGGAAATGAGTTTGTAAGAATAAAAGGGGATTTTATATGTATGGGAAGCCTGAAAGAGTCCGCAGGCTTCCATATCGATCAAATCAATACCTGTTAACGTAGCTGCGTCAATCGGTGTAAGTATTTTGTTTTCTGACGTTAGGCAGGTATAGATACCATCTGGTGTGTCGATGGGATGAAAAATGGCTGACGCATCGGTCAAAGTTTTAATCGCTACGATAGAGTCAGGTTGGAGGGCATGATTAAGTGCTCCACTGATTCCTAGATTGATAATGAGATCAAAGTTATTTATTTTTTCCAGTAAGGTGGTTAAATTTTGCAAGGCTTGAATGGGCCCCATTTGGCAGATGAAAAGATTAAATTGTGCATGTTCATAGAGATTTAAAAAATCAGGATTTTTTTTAAATGAGTAGTTAAAAAAAAAATGACGGGCCTCTAATTTATGGGCCAAGATCACTAGCTTCATGGCGTAGAATTACCTCTGACCTTTGGTAAAAGTCAAAGATAAAAATCCCACATATTGAGTTATCGTTTTTTTATGCTATTTAAAGAGAACTGGAATGTAATTAAACACGGAAGGCAAAGGTATGACGTCACTACTGAAGGAAATTTCACCCATCAAATTAGCTTTTGGAGGTGCCTCCATTAGCGGGGAAGGGCGTGGCTATGGTTTTGGCGATATATCGGAGGATCAATCTATCGCTTTATTAAAATATGCTTTTGATCGGGGCATAAAAATCTATGACACGGCACCGATTTATGGTTTTAGAGCGAGCGAACAAAGAATTGGAAGAGCTTTTAGGCATAACCGGGACCAGGTGTTTATTGTCTCCAAATGTGGTGTCAGTTGGCACGACAATTTAAGAGTTAATATGAGCAATCATCCCCAGATTGTAACTCGCATGCTCGAAACGACCTTAAAAGATCTGTCCAGTTCGTATGTGGACCTTTACCTCATTCATTGGCCGGATAAAAACGTGGATGTTCGTTTTACCATGGAGGTCTTATCCAAGGCCAAACGAGAAGGTAAAATTAATCATATAGGTCTTTGCAATACCACCTTGGAGGAAATCAAGAAGGCTTCTGAAGTTGAGAAAATCGAAGTCCTTCAATCCGAACTTAATTTGTTTAATCGAAAGGTGATTCATGAACTGTTCCAAGAGATCAAACAAAATGAGCGCAGTTTTATGTCCTTTGGGACTTTGGATAAGGGGATTTTGACCGGTCGGGCGCATGCGGGAAGAAAGTATGATGAAAGTGATCTTAGAGGCCATGCCCCTTGGTGGAAGAAATCCAATCTGGAATTTAAATTTCAAAAATATGAAAAATTAAAAACGGTGCGGGATGAATATCAACTGTCAGGGATTGATTTGGCCATTGGTCATAATCTTATGTATGATGAAGTTGATCAGGTGATTGTGGGCGCCAGAAGCCAGCAGCAACTGGACGAGGCGATTTCCTCCACCCAAAAATTAGTGCCTGTGGCGGCCATCTTAAAGGCCATAAGTATAATTGATGATGAATGATTCTAATTTTTTTTCGGTTATTATTCCAACCTTTAACAGGGAAAAAGTTCTGAAAAGGGCCATCGATTCGGTGATGAATCAGAGTTACCCTGATTTTGATTTATGGATCATAGATGATGGTTCCACGGATATGACTCAGGAATTGGTGCACCAATATCGACAACATCATCCTTTGAAAGAAAAAATATTTTATCAAAAAATCATTAATCAGGGAGTCAGTGCTGCGAGAAATGTTGGAATCCACATTTCAGAAGGAAAATGGCTGGCCTTTTTGGATTCGGACGATGAATGGCTGCCAGACAAACTCTACAAGCAAAAAAAACTTATTGATGCAAATCCTGATCTGAAAATTGTACATGGGGAAGAAATCTGGATTAGAAACGGCGTTCGTGTCAATCCCAAAAAAATCCATCAAAAATTTGGAGGCAATATTTATAAGTTGTGCTTGCCGCTTTGTCTTATCAGTCCGTCAGCAGCTGTGGTGGAACGGGAGATGCTCGGGCAGATGGGGAACTTCGATGAGGAGTTTGTGGTGTGCGAGGATTATTACTTGTGGTTAAAAATCACTTCACTTTATGAGGTGGGATTTATTGTGGACCCGCTTATAAAAAAATATGGCGGACATGCAGACCAGTTGTCGCACCAATATCACTCCATGGATTATTATCGTGTTTTGGCCATGTATAAAATGCTTAAAATGAGACATTTAAATGCTGATGATAAGCAGGCCACGTTAAAGGAAATAATCAGTAAGAGTAAGATTTTGATCAAGGGATATCTCAAGCATCACAATTTAAAAAATCTGGCAGAAATCAAGTCCATTAGTGATCACGCCCGGGCCTTACTTATGGAAATGGGATGTTGAGTGAAATGGAGTGGATGGTGGATGCCCAGATTTCGTCTTGAGGATTACTATGGGGGATGATTAATTTGTAGTTAGCAATCAACCATTTGGTTTTGAGTTCAGGTATGAAGGTTAAAAAATCTGCATCAAATTTAAAAATAAAAGCAATGGGTGGCTTTTCCAACGAACGCATGCGGATACCGAGATAGAGACCGTTTTGAAATTTATAGCGTTGCCTGAAATGTTCGCCAATAAAAAAACTCAGCCCGTAAGTTTCATTAAATAATCGATCAAATTCAAAGCGGAGGTATGGTTTGGTGCCATAGCTTGATTCCTGGCTACCGGATAAAGTGTGCAGTTTGAATTCTCTTATTTCATAAAGATAAGCGCTGTTACCTAAAGTTTGCATGTATTTTAAATCGGCAGCGATTACTTTCTCATCTTTGGTTAAGGAATCCAGGTCGATGAAACTATCCTCGGAAATAATTTGGGAAGCCGTTTTGGAGGTTTCTAGATCAGAGCGTGATAATTTATAGATTGAAAAATCAAAGGCGTCATTATTTTGATTGGTTTTATATCTGGAATTCAGGCCGTATTTGATATCTTTTTTTAAATAAATATTGGCCCTGGGATCAGTTGGATCAACCCGGTTATCGATGGATACCAGGGTGCCGGCATTGAAGTCAGCAAAAAAACCGGGCAGTAAGCGATGCTCATTTATTTTGATGTAGGGAAGAGGTGTGCCGAAGGTTACTCCGATATCCACCAACTTTTCGGTGTTGATGTTCTTGCTTAAAACCTCCATGACGTTCAGTTGTTTTAACAGGGGGTTATTGGAGCTATCCATGGCTTCTTTAACTTCGCTTATGAGGGTTTTAACACCTTTGGAATAAAACAGGTCAAATTCAAAAAAATTTTTATAAACTTCCTTGGTCAGCAATTTGTCAGTGTAGAGACGATCTCGGTATAGGGAATATTTTTTTATTTCACTGCGATCTTGAAAGGCGGCATGGGTAAAAGTGCAAATTAATCCCGCTAGGACTATGATATAAAATAATTGGGTTTTCATAATCTCCATTATATAATGGCCACAAGATTATCGAGGTCGGTAAAATGATCCTGAGGAAAGATTTTGAGGTTAAGCTGGTCAAATTTGGCATTCATATTCCGCTGGATGAACGTATGGATGTAATACTTGATCATTTAACATCTCATTACTCAGATAATATTTTTTATAAAGGCAACTTTAGAGGGGAGGGGCTTACCAAGGATGATTTATTATTGGCCCATACCAAGGATTATGTGGAAGCGCTTTTGGGAGATAATTTAGTTGAGATCATGGGTATTTGTTTTGAGCTGGATGAGTATGGGGATAAGCCGACCACCTTAGAGTTTAGACAATTAAGGGATTTGATTTTACGGGAAGCTTTTTATACTTATCAAGGGATGCAATTGGCATTACAACAGGGGTTTTGTTATTTTTTAGGTGGTGGCATGCACCATGCGATGAGTTTTGCTGGCAGAGGTTTTTGCCTGATCAATGATCTCGTGATTGGGGCCAGAAAGCTGATGGCAGAAAATTTGATAAAAAAAGTCTGGATCATTGATGTCGATGCCCATAAGGGGGATGGCACCAGCGAAATGAGTTATCAGGATGCTCGTTTTTTCACTTTAAGTATGCATATGAAAAAGGGGTGGCCGCTTCTGGGTAAAAATAATAATGATCCGGAAATGATTCCTTCGAATGTTGATATTCCAGTGGATTTCCGTGAGGAAGAAAATTATCAAGAAAAACTGGAAGCCGGTTTGCTTCAATTGGCTAAGCTTGACCCATTAGGGCCTGACCTGGCCGTGGTGGTAAATGGTGCTGACCCTTATGAATATGATGAATTACCAGGCACTGCCGGGATCAAATTGACAAAATCTCAAATGTTTTTCAGGGACCAGATGATTTACCGGTTCCTTCAAGGGAAGCATATTCCTATGCTTTTTGTGATGGGAGGAGGATATGGAAAAAAAGTAGGAGAGGTTTATATCCAGTTTCTGGATTGGCTTTTAAAGCAGAGGTCGTGTGAGTAGTGGCAAACATCATGATCGTCTCAATCTTTTAGTGGGCATGATATCAGCGGGTGCTTTGCTTGGTTTTACCCTGAATGGTGCCTTGGTCTTTTTTTATCTGGCCGGCTGGCTTTTTTCTACGCTCCTTTTTTCGCCAGATACTGACGTTGCCCCGAAGAAAAGAACTGGCCTTTTACAGTTTATGCTTTATCCCTATTCCATCTTGTTTAAACATAGAGGGCTTTCCCACAGTTTTTTGCTGGGTACCTTGACCAGGCTGGTTTATGGGATTGTTGGGTTTGGAATTTTGATTTTTATATTTTATAAGTTGGGGTATGTTTCCATTTCTTTAAGTAACTATGGAAACTTTCTTTGGCATCTTATCCAAAAGTTTGATTACAATGTACCCCTTTATAAATATTTAGTGTGGTTTTATTCGGGGATGTTTTTAGCTGATCTGTGCCACATTTTGATGGATCGACTCAGCAGTTTGGTCAAAACCATTTGGAGGAGAGTTTTTTGAAGAGTATTTATATTTGTTATGACGAAATGGATAGAGAGTATGCCCAGCAAATAAAAAAAATGTTTGAGAGAGAGAATGTGGAATGTCAGGACTTGTCAAAGGCCGATATTCATTTATTAATTTTTACTAAGCATGCGAGTAAAAGTTTCAAGGTGATGGATGAATTACATAAAATGATATCCTTTGATAAAAAAATTCTAACTCTTAAATATACCAACGAAGCACCCTCTGATGAACTCTCATTCTATATCAGCACCACCCAGTGGATGGATATGAGCGAAAAAACATCCATGAGTCGCTTGTTAGATAAAATTTTACGGCAGATCAGATAAGGTCATCATACATAACAACAAGGTTCTTCTTCTGGAATGGGAATGCCCATGGATTCATAATAGGCATCCTGTATAATTTTGATTCTATCATTAATTTCGTAGGGATCTCCATACTCTTCTAATAGTTGGGGGCGCATCTGGATTGTACTGTTATGAAGATTTCTGAGTATTTTGCGAATCAGTCCATCGCTTGGAAAGGTATCAGGATGTAACAAGCAAAGTTTTATACCTTCTTGATGCTTGGTGAGGGTAGCCATTTTATTTTTAATAAGCTGGGATACTTCTGGGAGCTTATAGTTGGTGGCCATTTCTTTATATTTGGTGATTTCGAATTCTTGCATGGTATGCCAGATGTTGAATAATTCGGTGGCATTCTCGCAGGCCTCTTGAAGGCGGTCGAGTTTGGTTGAAAATTCAGTTTGACAGAGAGCATTTAGAGTATGAATCATTAGAAAAAAGGTAAGAAATTTGTTCATGCGAGCTTATCCTTATTATGAATTATTTATTAAATTCATATAGTTAAGACAACGACTAGGGGACTATAACAAAAATAATGTGTTGGGTCTAGGTTTGATTACAAGGCTGATAATAATTACCGTGACGCAATGCGGTTAAAAAAGCGGGCTGTTTTCAAGAAAATTGGTTTTTAAAAGGGTGTCGAAGTTATCCTCTGTGGGTAGAAAGCCGTCCGCTTGCATTTTCCATAACCGGGCGTAATGGCCATTCATGGCAAGTAAATCATGATGTGCGCCGTCTTCAATAATATTTCCGTTATGAAATACCAGGATGCGATCCAAATTGCAAAGAGTGGAGAGGCGGTGAGCGATCACAATAACCGTTTTGGTTTTCATGGAATGGCTAAGTCCATTTTGGATGGCCTTCTCGGTTAAAGAATCCAGACTGGAGGTGGCCTCATCTAGGATAAAAATGGGGGCGTCTTTCAGGAGAGTTCTGGCAATCGCAATACGCTGTCTTTGGCCGCCAGATAGACGAATACCCCGTTCTCCCACCAGTGAATCATAGCCTTCTGGCAGTTTCATGATGAATTCGTGGGCGTGAGCTTTCTTGGATGCCTCTATAACTTCTTCCAGATGGGCACCCAGCTTGCCGTAAGCAATGTTTTCTTTCAGGGTTCGATGAAATAAAAGGGGATCTTGAGGGATCATCCCCAGATTGTTTCTTAGTGAATCCTGGGTAACCTCGGATATATTCTGTCCATCAATGAAAATGTTGCCAGCATTAATGTCATACAGACGCATCAAAAGGTTTACAAAAGTGGTTTTACCGGAACCGGAAAATCCTACCAGTCCTACTCGTTCACCGGGGCGAATGGTTAAATTGAAATTTTTGAAAATATCAATTCCCGGGCCATAGGAAAAAGAAACATTTTGAAAAATGATTTCGCCCCTTTTGATAATTAATTTGGAGGCGTTTGGTGCATCCACAATTTCATGGGGACGGATGATAATGCTGACTCCGTCGGACATGCTTCCAACGTGCTCAAAAAATTCTAAAAATCGCCGGCTTAAACCGCGGGCATCGTTAATGATTACCAGGGATAAACTGGTTACCATGGCAAAACTTCCTACCGTAATGGAGCCATTGACCCACATTTTAATTGCTAACCCCATCATGCCGATTTGAAGCAGTAAAGCAGCGATAAATTGAAACCATCTCATGCGCTCGTTAAACCAGATGGTTTTTTTGGCGGTTTTTATTTCATGGTTTAAATGTTCCATGAGGTGATCTTGTTCAAAAGTTTGGCGACAAAACATTTTGGTATTGAGAATATTGCTGACGGCATCCACAATTTTCCCACTGACGGTACTCCTGGCGGCGGCAAAAGTTTTGGCATATTTACGGCAGCGGGTGGCCAGCCATAGCGAGGTGCCTACATAGATGACGATCCAGGTGGATAAATACAAGGCGATCTGGTAATTGATTTGAGTGAGTAGAAAAATTGAAACACTGAAGGTTATAAAGACCGGCCAAAAATCAAAAAGGATTGACCAAATACAATGATTCACGCCAAAAGAAACTTCGGAAATGCGGTTACTTAATGAGCCCGCAAAGTTGGTGCTAAAAAAACGGTGGGAATGTTGTTGGAGATATTGGTAGAGAGAAAAGCGTACTTTGGTTCTAAGCTTGGGGCCTACAAAGGGTATGCAAGATCCACTGGCACGGCTAAAAAATAAAATACCCAGGCTAAAAATAACGAAGGACAAAATGGCCGGTTGCAGATGGGGCCAAATCTGGGCCTCCCTAAGTCCTTCTGGCAAGGTGGCCACGGCGTCCATGATTTTTTTTACGCCGTAGGGGAGTAAAATTTGAGAGGTTGCCTGACCTGTTTCAAAAAAAATCATTAGTAGTAACATCCATCTAAATTTTTTAACAAAATAAAGAACAAATAATCCAGGTTTATTAGGAAGTGAAACACTTTTGGCGGTGTTGGTGGAATCAAAATTTTGCATGGAGTATGTATAAAGCAATTAACGTGCTACGTCTATAAAAAGCTGACTAATTTTAATCAGCACAGCATTTCATTACCCAAAATGAAATATTTCAGACTGTTAAATAAGTTTAATCCCAACTGTTTAGGTTGATAGGTTTTATCCTAAGTCTGGATTCGATCGACCTATCTGCCATGAGCAATCTAAATAGACGAATTAACTTTCTTAAACTTCTTAACCAATAATTAAATTATTCTTATCTAAAGTTGCCAATCAAGAGTTACGACGAGTTTTTTATGAAAACATCAAACACCCAATACATTATATTACCAGGTAAAATCACTTCCCCTAACACTGATTCAAGTACAATCGCTTTATTTGATCAGACGTATTTTTTTTGGAAAGATATTTGGAATAGTACCTATCAAGGTAATGGGATTGATAAAGAAGTCTCTCCAGATGATTTTTTTCGCCAGAACTATGTTGCCATTATTAAAAATGAGGTGGATATCATCGCACTTCATCTTTATTCCATTTATAACTTGTCCTCACAGGGAATGAGAGAGCAAAGTTATTTGAAAGATAATTTTAATGAGCATTTTTTTTCGGTTATGGAAAAAGAAAATATTAAACTAGCAATGTCGATGGAATCCTTAAGTGTAAATCCAAAGTATAGGAAAACCCATGTGGGACAAGCATATTTTATAGCTATCAGCTTGCTTGGAGTGCATTTATTTAAAAATCTTACTGGTTGTGATGCGATCATTGCTCCAGCGAGGTGTGATGTGGGCGTTGCCCAAGCGGCAGAGAAAGTCGGTTTTATTACCACTGATAGAAACGTTATTTTGTACAATACGCCCGTCGACCTTATTTATTTTAAGCGATCGACAAAAGAAAATTATCCAAACGACTTCATGGAGCAGGAAGTGAAAGAGTTATGGAATGCCAGATCAGTTTTTTTAAATGCAGGGGAGACAACTTATTTCAAGAAGGCAGCATAATGGAAAAGTTAATTCAATTTATAGAAGATGTTAGTTCAACAAACATTGTATATAGCAAACCTGAGGGTGCTTTAAGGGATGTTTCCGGTATGGTGCGAAATGTCCCCTTGATAATTTACCCCAAGGATAAAAGTGAAATACAATTGATCATTCAATTGGCCAATAAATATTTAGTTAGAATATATCCAGTGTCGTGTGGAAAAAATTGGGGATTTGGATCAAGTCTTCCGATTGAAAATAATACGGTGGTTATTAATTTAAAAGATTTTAATAATATTGAAAATATTGATGTTATTAATGGGTATGCCACCATTGCACCGGGAGTGACTCAAGAGCAGTTGGCCAAAGCCTTAGCAGATACTCCTTATTTTATTGATGTGACAGGTTCCAGTGCGGATTCGAGTATTATTGGTAATGCGTTGGAACGTGGTATTGCCTACAATTCTTTGCGGGTGGAAAATATAAGTGAATTGGAAGTTATGTTGCCAAGTGGTGATACTATCAATACTGGTTTTAGCGGGTTAACTAATAAAAGTGCAAGCAATTATCCCTGGGGAATTGGGCCTTCACTGGATGGTCTTTTTTTTCAATCCAGTTTTGGGATTGTCACTGCGGCTAAAATAAAGCTTATTAAACGTACCATGAATGCCAAATCTTTTTTTGTTGCCCTTAAAGATGAAAAAGATCTTTTTTTATTTGTTGAATCACTTAAGCCTTTGCTTGAAGATAATCTGATAAATTGCATTCCACACATTTTCAATAGTGAGCGTTTATATCCTGGGTTTGCTCCACTCCTTTGGAAATATTTTAAAAATATCAATGTCGAAAAAAGTCGAGATGAGATCGATCTTCTTTTAAATAAGCAGTTTCATGGAAAGTGGTTTGCCACAGGAAATCTACGTGGAACATCCGAGCAAATTAACCTTGGAGTGAAGTATTTAAAAAAAATTACCCCCAAAAATTCCAAACTGCAATTTATTGGAAAACGCGAAAAATATTTGTGCCAGATTTTGAAAAAATTTCCTTTTTTTCATGAATTAAAAGCATTTATTTATGTTACTGACGAATTGGGGGATTTAACTTGTGGCACGCCTACGAATCTCACTTTGCCTGGGATTAACTGGGTGGTTCCGGGAAATGAGAGTTCTCTTTTTGATCTAGATATCGATAAAAGTGGAACTGGTGGCTTTTTATATTTTACTCCGATGTGTAACTATACTCTGACGGATATTGAGGTTATGTTAAATACCACTATCAAGGTGGCCCAGGACTTTCATTTAGTGCCTGCAATTACGTTAAATGCGATTAAACCCAATATTATGGAAGGGGTTATTAGTGTTTCCTTTAATAAACATAATTTTGTGGAAGTGCAAAATGCCCATCAGTGTATAAGAGAGATGAATCGGGCCATGATATCTCTTGGTTTTCTACCTTATAGGAATAATATTGATATGATGGATGTTCTTACTTATAAAAAAGATTATGAGCAAATTCTTTTTAAGTTAAAACAGATATTTGATCCTAATAGTATTCTGTCGAATGGACGTTACATCCCGACAGACAAATCTTTAGAGATTTCTGTAAAATCTGTGAAAGTTGCTGCTTAGTGGATGGTAACTTCTTTTAAATTAACAATGTTTCCGTTTTGATCACGGTATTTGATAACGTTAAAGGGGGCTATTACTGCCACTACCTTATTTTTTTCGTTAAGTAGGGGAATCATGATTCGTTGTCGTACATAGCAACCAAAGTTGTGTTTGGAATTGGTTTCATCTACCCAATGATCGGGGCAATTAACGTGCTGAATTTCAATTAATTGCTGGGTAAGTATATTGTCTGCAGTTTCAATTATTTTATTTGTAACGAAGATACTTCTTTTAAACAGTCGCCACCATTCGTTGGTAAAAATTTCTTCAAAACTATACGAACAATATTGGAAGAAGTTAAAGCTTCTATACATTTGAATGTGGTTAAAATCATATATTTCTATCACATCCGATTCATCCAGGATCTCATCTAGATTATAATTGGTGTGCAGTTTGTTTAAAAATAAAAACCTTTTTAAATAAAAACTTTCTTTCTGATCGTAGATGTTAAGTTCATTTTCATGCTCAAGATTAGATATGGTGGTGATAGCCGGTTTGAGGTGGTTGATCAGTCTTTGAATGCATTTTTCGTCAACGTTGTTTTTGATTTTTTCATAACCAGTATATGAACCAATAACGTTATCGTGCCCCATTTTGCGCAAGGTGTCGACATACTTGTCGATAAGATGTATGGCATATTCCTTTAGTTGCCTGTCTTTGGCTAGATTTCTGCATAAATCATTCATATCTTTTCTCCAGAAATTCCTCACTAATGTTTTACCGATTAATGCAATTCTTCGTCAAGTGATAAGGCAGACATCAAATGTGACAAACCTGATTATTTACATGTAAATCGTTGTGAAGCCAGAGTAAAGATGATGCCAGTTTTCATTTTTGATTGTGCTTTTACTTGTTTAATATTTCCTTTCTTGTCATAATATAGATTCATAGAAAACTTCATGTTTAGCCAGCTGATGTCACTATTGTCATCGGTTTCAGGCATATCGTTTAGGTTAAAGCTAATGACTTCGCCTTTTTCAAAAATCATAGTGGAAACTTTCATGTAAGAAAACATCTGATTATTGTTGTGAAACAGTTCGAGCATTTTTCTGGCTCCATCGTTATCAATTTCTGTGACTGGGCCATAATGATCACCATTTTCAGATAAAATCTCAAAAGTTTCGGCGGCTCCTGTAAGTTCGATTGATTGAATTTGCTCACCATTACGGATAACTTTGACGGTACAAGGGTTGTTATCCATACCGGTTCCATTAAATTCTTGAGTGGTGGCAAAAGCACAAGTCGCAAAGATTAAGCTTAATAGGGTGGTGGTGAAGATGTTTTTCATAATAATTCTCCAATAAAAAGACTTCTTAAAAGGACGAGAAGCAAGGGGTTGACTACTCATAAATTAGCTTAAAATGGACATTAAAACAAAGCCGTGTAAGTAAAGTTTACATCGTATTGGCATTTTCATTCTTCAAATTTAGATAGACGAACGGTTGCTGCCACGAGTCGGACGCTAAGGGATCATTTAGATTTCATGGTGTAAAATAAATGACTTGAATCAAAAAAAAGAGACCGATTTAAAAACTTGAGATAATATTTATATGTATATGGGTAAAAAAATTTTTTTATTAGGCTTGTTTCTTTTTTCGGGGTGTGGGAAACCACTGATACCGTATAATTTTAATGATGCTCTTTTAATTAAAAAATCTATTATGCATCGTCAGCTTGGAAATCTGTCCCAAAAAGTCATGGATGAAATATCGATAAGACGACTGCTTTTTCAAAACAAAACCATTAACGTCCATGAATTTGAAAGACAAAAAAAGGAAATTCAAGAATATCAGCAAAGCGAAATTAAAAAGATCCAAAATGATTTCAACCAATATAAAAAGACTAACCCTAACCAGCAGTAACCATAATGCGTACCAGACCGTTGATTATAATAGTTATCACCGTTTTATTCTGCCTGGAACCAATATTTAAAGTTTTATTTTCTTCGCTATGGGAAAAAATTAATTGGTACATATTATTGGAATACCAATGTTATAAACTGTCATATCGGGATTTTTTACTTACCTTTGCTCTTTTACCCATCACCGGGGTTGTGCTTTATGCGGCTAAAAAATGGAGTTATCTCTTTTTTATCTTGGTCGAAATATATATGATCTCTACCCATGGAAGTATATTTCTGATGGGGGAAGATAATCGGTATGATTTTCCCATTGTTTTGCATTTATTCTTTTTTCTACTTCATCTGGGGCTTTTATTTTATTTTTTAACTTCCAGTATCCGATATGTTTTTATTAATACTTCTTTGCGTTTTTGGGAGACCGATCCACGCTATAAGAGCGCTATAGCGGTCAGAGTTTTTAAAGGGGATGAAGAAATTGGCCGTCAAAGTCAATTAGTGGATATTTCCAAATCAGGGGTTTTTGTTTCAAATATTTCGGATATTGAGCTCAATACGGAAATTCTCATTAAATTTACAGTAGGGGCAGATGATTTTAAATTTCAGGCCGTAACGGTACACAAGTCCACGATTCGTAATATTGGTGGATATGGTGCGAAGTTCATTAATATGACAGATTTAAAAAAAATTCAAATGGCCTTTCTTATTAAAGCTCATGCCAAAGAAAGTAATTTGCTAAGAAATGAAAAAGATATTATTGAAAAATCTTTTTCCGCAATAATTCATTTTTTTAAAAAGGTATGTAGTCCGGCTTTTTTTAAATCCATGATTCAATATAAAAAAATTAAGTATTAAGGCCAATGATGTACCTCTGTGTTGTCTATGTAAAGCAGTCGATATTATACTTAGTTATGAGGTATATCTTATTGAAATTAAATGAAAATTTATTTTGACATCCCGATGTTGGTGCATCAGTTAGTGAAACTATTACACTTGTTCAAGAGGTTTGTTGCATAGCATCCTTATTCGATATATTCTCCTTTATTATGCAGCCTCCTCCTAAAATTATTGTGGGGTCTGTCACCAAGGGAAAGCATGAAATTACTAGGTTCACTAATAATTTTGTCGAGTTGTCTTTTAAATATCACGGTAGTTCAAGCAAAAAGTTGGGGGCCTTCAAATAGATGCGATGAACTTAGTTTAAAAAATGATTATCAGATAGGTGACGTCGTTACCTATGCTCAACAAAAAGTTAGGCTCTATGAAAATAATTATGCCAAATATCAGTTGGTGCGCATCACTGAAAGGATCATGACTACACTTGAGTTTGAGCATAATCTTTTGTGTGGAGAGGTAAAGCATCATTTTAATTTTGGTGTCATGAATGATCTTTACTGTGAGGATTTGTCCAAGAACACGTTTGTAGATTTTATTATTCTTTATGATGAGCTGGGATTTGCGGAAAGCTTGTATCTTGAATCCAAACCAGAATTGTTGGAATTATCAAGCTTTATGATGAGAGAAATCTGTCCCAGTAAAGCTAAACATCATCCAGTTGTCATATATGATGTTGCCTACGCTATATGGAAATATTGGGCATCTTTAAATGCTATCTCTATTGATTAAATTGAAAAGGCGGACCGTTGCGTCCTGATCGCATTAAAAATCGCCAGTAAAGTCACTCCCATATCAGCAAACACCGCCTCCCACATGGTGGCCACACCGGCAGCACCTAAAACTACAAAAATAAGTTTTACCCCGAAGGCCAGCATGACATTTTGAATAACGATCTGATGGGTTTTCTTGCCAATGCGAATGGCCTGTGGAATCTTTTTTAAAGAATCATTGAGGATCACAATATTAGAAATATCAATGGCCGCATCAGAACCAATGTTTCCCATGGAAACGCCAAGGTCTGCGAGAGCGATGACCGGGGCATCATTAATTCCATCCCCCACAAACATATATAGGGGGCGATGGGGGGATTGATCCCTGTTTATCATTTCATCCAGGAGAAGTAGCTTCTGTTCAGGTAAAAGATCAGCATAAAAAGTACTGATGCCTAGTTCACCGGCAACCACGCTGGCAGTTTCCTGTCGATCACCTGTTAGCATGATGATATCGGTAATGCCTTGTTGGCGAAGTTCATGGATACTGTCCAGGGCCTTGTCCTTGCATTTATCAGCAATTTGAATGTACCCGGCGTATTGATTATTTATTCCTACATGGATGACTATTTCTCCTGGGTTTCCCACTGCGCAGGTGGTATGCGATATTTTTTCTTGATGAAGAATTTTATCATTTCCTGCCACAATATGTTTTCCTTCGGCCAGGGCCTTCACTCCCAGTCCGGCAATTTCTTGATGAATTTCAATGGAGGAATGATTAATTGGTTGCCCGTAATTTTGCTTAATCACTTCGGCCAGCGGATGCGTAGAGTGATATTCGGCCAAGGCTGCAGCCTTAAGAATTTCATCCTTGGTAAAATCATTAAACGGAGTGATATTAGTAATGGAAAATTTACCTTCCGTGAGAGTACCTGTTTTATCAAATACCACTATTTTTATCTTTCTAAGAATATCAAGATAGTTTGCTCCTTTTATTAAAATGCCGTTTTTAGATGCAGCACCGATTCCACCAAAATATCCAAGGGGAATGCTGATTACCAGCGCACACGGGCAGGAGATCACCAGAATGACCAGCGCACGGTAAATCCACTCCGAAAAAAGGGCATTGGGCACCACCAGGGGAGGTATGATCGCAATGAGGGAAGCAAGGAGAACCACAATGGGGGTATAAAATCGTGCAAGCTTGGTGATAAAGGATTCTAAGGGAGCTTTGTTTTGTACCGCACTTTCAACTAATTCCAGAATTTTATAAATGGATGATTGGTTATAAGGCCTATCCACTTTAACGGTCAGCACTCCGGTCATATTGAGCATGCCGGCCAGAACTACTTGGGTTACTCGTATCTGCCGGGAAGCACTTTCCCCGGTTAGGGCGGAGGTATCCAGCCAGGACTCCCCTTTAATTACCGTCCCATCTAAGGGGATTTTTTCTCCAGGCCTTATCACAATGGTTTCTCCAGTTTTTATTTCGCTGGGGTGTAGGACCAAGAGATTACCGGCAAGATCTAATCGATTGGCCTTATCTGGTCGGATTTCAAGTAAGCTTTTGATAGCGGCCCTTGATTTATTTACTGCCCGGTTTTGAACATATTCTCCGATTTGATAAAATAGCATGACGGACACGGCTTCAGCCGAGGCACCAATGAAAAGGGCACCGATTGTGGCCATACTCATCAGGAAGTATTCGTCAAAAAGTTGTCCTCTTATTGAATTTTGGATGGCCTTGGTGATCACCAATCTTCCAAGAAGTAAATATGCCGGGAGAAAAATAATGATTTCCAAGAATGCATGTTCAATGATGTGAAGCGATCTGATGATCAGTGCCGTCAAAAATAGCAGTGTTCCTATGGCAATCATCAATAAGTCTTTGTTCATAATATTGAATTTTAAGACAGCGGTGGTATTAAAATTTAAGTCTGTCTCGGTGATGGTAACCCCAGGTTCAATGCGAGTAATTGTCTGGCGTACTAAATCGATATGATCAGTATCTATAAATAAGGATTGGGCGGCAAAATTTAGGCTTACTTTTTTTACCCCCCTGAGATTTTTTAAGGTACGCTCAATTTTTAGTGCACAGTTGGCGCAGTCCAAATTCATTATTTTATATTTTTTCATAATATTTTTTCCTGGTTAATTTTCGGTTACTCATTGATATGAATGAGTCCAAGTTTGAAAATATCCTTGATATGCACATCCTCCAAGGAATAATAAACGACTTTGCCGGCCTTGCGGGACCGCACCAATCTGGATAGTTTTAAAATTCTTAGCTGATGGGAAATTGATGATTGGGTCATCCCCAGAAAGGCACAAAGGTCACAAACGCACATCTCCTCTTTAAACAAGGAATAAAGTATTCTTATGCGAGTGGTATCCCCAAATGATTTAAACAGCTCTGCCAGATTAAAAAGGACTTCAGTTTTTGGCATCTGTTTGCTCGCTCTATCAATTCGATCCTGGTGAATAATTGTGCATGAGCACGCCTCCGGGATAATGCTTTTTTTCTTTTGTTTCATTTCTATTGTTCCTGTTAAGTACATATGAACATGTGTTCATATGTTATATCAGTACTGTTCAAAAATTCAAGTCAATTAATATCATTTTTCAAGATTATTTTGCCAAAAAGTACGTCGGCGTTTTGCTTTGATAGATGTGCTTAGAGATTTTATGCTGAAATTTGTAAGGACTAACCTGCCTTTTTCACTAATTTACGTTACTCGCGATGATCATAATTATATGCATGGAGTTTGATGATGAAGACCTGGTTATCGATTATTTTATTATTGCAACTGGAAATAGCCTACGCTATTAACCTAGGGGATGAATTTAAAAGCGAGACGCTTCTGGGGCACAGGGGAGAAGAGGTTGATCTTTCCCAATACAAGGGAAAAACCGTGGTCTTGGAGTGGTTTAATGAAGGTTGCCCATTTGTGAGAAAACATTACGATTCTATGAACATGCAATCTTTACAAAAAAAATATGCTAGTGAGGTGGTCTGGTTGACCATTGTATCATCCAGAAAAGGTGAGCAAGGATATTTAAAAGATAGCAATGAAGCAATGGCCACTTATGTTCGAGAAAAAATGGCATCGTCCCATCTGTTGCTTGATCCTACGGGCAAATTTGGCCAATACCATGGCGCCAAGACCACCCCTCATATGTTTGTCTTTAATAAGGGTAAGTTGGCCTATACGGGGGCAATTGATAATTTCCCCACTACCAATGTGGCAGACATTCAAAAAGCTACCAATTATGTTGAAAAGATTATTGAGGCCATAAAAACTGGAAAAGAAGTGCCGGCGGGGCAGGTAAAACCCTATGGGTGCAGTGTAAAATACTAATCTGCGTTTAATATCAAATCAATTTTGATTTCAATATCTATTTTTAATGATAAGATAAGTCCCAGCTTTCAACCACAGGTCTTATCATGAACACTAAAAATCGTATTGCAATTAAAAACCATCAACTTTATGTGAATAATCAAAAGCAACCCCAGCTCTTTGGTGCAGAATTACAATATTTTCGTTTACGAGCGGGTTATGGCAGGAATGTTCCCAGACAAAAAGTTCTTGATCATTGGAATAAAGCGTTAGATCTCATGGTGGAAGCTAAAATGAATGCAATAAGTTTCTACATACCTTGGGATTTTCATGAATACGAGGAAGGAAAGTTTGATTTTACAGGAACTGTGGATGAAGATGGGGATGGGAATCCAGATTATCCTTCCAGAGATTTGCATACATTTATTCGTTTGATTATCGAGCATGGCATTACCAATATCATGGTGAGACCGGGGCCATATATTAACGCAGAATGGGGGTTTCTGGGTTTTGGTGCTATCCCTCTTTGGTTTCATGATAAATATCCCCAATCCCATATGAGGAATTCAGCGGGCCTTAGCACAAAAATGTTTGATTATCATAATAAAGATTTTCATAAATATATTAAAAAATGGTTTAAAAAAATTAACACAGAAATTCTCCAAAAATATATGGGAAAAAATAAACCAATTATTTTTTTACAAATTGATAATGAAACCAATTTCATGTGGCAATCTATTTACAACCATGATTATAGTGAAGCTTCAAAAAAACGATATCGAGATTTTTTAAAAACTAACTACGAAAGCTTGGAGCATCTGAACCAACACCATGGACAGGCCTGGCCTAATTGGAAATCGGTGGAACCGCCAGTCAAGCTTGGGAATAATATTGAGGAAGATAGGCTGTGGTATCGTTTCCAGGATCATAGTATCCACACCTATTTGAAAACACTGCGCACCTATTGGGAAGAATTGGGGGTGAAAGAGCCCAACCTCCTTTTCACTCTGGCCGAAAGTTATGACTTTTTACCAAATGGGCTCTTGCCAAATTTAAAATTAAGAAATGATCCGCAAATTGGGATGATTACCATGAATCTGTATCCTAAAACCGAGGAGACGATAGACGTACCACTACTTAACAAACCCTTTAAATCCGATCATGATGTCAAGGCGATGGATGCATTTAGTGATTATTACCTCGGTAAAAAGGAGCAATGGTTATGTGGCCCTGAAATTCAAGGTGGATGGTGGAAGGGGATAAAAGTTTCTAATGAATCTCGGAAACAAACCTATCTAAGTGTTATCGGACATGGCCTGAAAGCACTTTTTATTTATTATTTTACGGAAGGGTATAACTGGCAAAGTGAGTGGGAATATAATCAAGTCTATCCTCATTTTCAAGCACTTAAAAATAAACATAATCAATTAACAGAATTGTTTTGGAATGAACTGCAAACTATTGTTGATCAAAATGTGTTAGTGGGTATCAGAGTGAAAAAAGTGATGGAGCAAAATATAAAAGAGGAGGAAATCCTGTTTTTTGATGCTCCGATAGACGAGCATGCATGTCCTCGTCAGCATTTTCAACTGGTGAAAGAAATTGGTGAAAAATTAATTGAGCCTCATAAGGATTTTTTGGGTCACGCCATTGAAGCAAATGACGAGGTTGCCATATTTTTAGACCCTGATTTTAACCAACCCTCGTCCATTCCAGGGCTTTCGTCAATTACCATGAATTCTCATTGGAGTGCGGGGTTACTGGGGGCACTTTTGCAAACTGGAGTCAACCCACATATCGTGACCAGGTTTCATCTATCCGGGAAAGATTTTTTAAATTATAAAATTATCATGACTCAAGATAATGGTTTATTCACCAAGGAGTATGCAACTAAATTTAAAAGTTTTATTAAAAAAGGCGGGGTGGTTATTAACTTTTTGGGAGATAGCTTGGCCCATGTGCTTGATTTGGATTTTGACAGTCAGCTGATTAACCCCCATCAACCAATATTGACAGTGGCTGATGCACTTAAAACGAATATCCAGCTATCTTCCTCGATTCCTTTATTTGCCTATGATTTGACATCCAATATAAAATTAGAAAGTAAAAGCCACGCCATTTTGCATGCTGGTGAGTATGTGGTCGGTTATGTTGTGAAATCAGGAGATGGCCTTTTTATTCAAATCGGCACAGAAGTTTACCATCAGTTTAATTCAAATGATTATGCTCATTTAAAAGATGTTCCTGAGCTTCGCACTTTCATGGAAACCTTGCTTGCATTTGGCAAAGTTAAACCCCATATTAAAATTTTAAATGGTGGTGATCGGGTGGTGGCCTTTGGACGTATTTCTCCCGATGAAAAGAAATTAATGATTACTGTTAAAAATGGTAAAGGGGAAAAAATCAAGGAGAAGGTTGTTCTAGATCCTCTTTTTCTAAAAAAGATATTTAAAAGAACCACGTCTTTTATCGTTGATGATATTTTTAAGGAAGAAAGGAAGATGTGCCAGCAAGCCGGTTTAACGAGTACCGGAATTGAGGTGGAACTGGCTGCTTATGATAGCACGGTGCTTGTTATCAGCAAGGGGTAGCCGTCGAAAAAAGGTTGTTTCCGGTTTCAGGATCAAACATTAACATTTGATCTAAATCAAAAGTCAGTCTTTTGGTTTTATTGATGTTGGCACTATATGAGACGACTTGTTTTTTATCACTGATGCGCATCTGGATTGGCCCGACATCAGATTTTAAAGAGCATAAAACTTCCGCTCCTAACGTTTCCACGACGTCGACCGTGGCATTAAAACAAAATTGGGGCCTTTTTAAAGCACCATCATCAAATTCAAAAATATCCTCAGGGCGGACACCGATCATTACTTTTGTTGGTGATTGGAGGTTATTAAAATTTGATCTAAATTTTTCAGGCATGTCGATTTCCCAGGCATTGTTAGAAATATACAGATGATGGTTTTGGGAAATAATCGTACTGTCAAAAAAATTAATTTGAGGGGAGCCTAAAAAGGAAGCAACAAATTGGTTGGTGGGATGATTATAAATATTTAAAGGGGTATTCATTTGTTGAATGACCCCATGATTTAAAACGGTGATTTTATCTCCTAATGTCATGGCCTCGGTTTGATCATGAGTCACATAAATAATGGTGGCCTTGAGAAATGCATGCAGTCGTTTAAGTTCCAAACGCATTTGAGTTCGCAGCTTGGCATCCAGGTTGGAAAGAGGTTCATCAAACAAAAAAACCTTGGGTTGTCTTACGATGGCCCTGCCGAGCGCCACTCGTTGACGTTGCCCACCGGAGAGCGCTTTGGGTTTTCGCATGAGGAGTGGGGTTAAATCTAATATTTCAGCGGCTTCTAAGACTCGTTTTTTTATAATGGAGGATGAAACATTTTTGGATTTAAGACTAAATGCCATATTATCATAAACGCTCATATGGGGATAAAGTGCATAATCTTGAAATACCATGGCAATATCGCGGTCCTTGGGATGAAGTTTGTTAACCACTTTGCCTTCGATTAAAATGTCACCAGTCGTGATGGTTTCAAGTCCTGCAATCATACGTAAAAGAGTTGATTTACCTGATCCAGAAGGGCCAACCAGCACCATGAATTCCCCGTCGTTGACAGTAATACTGGCATTATTAATAATGAGTGCGCCTGGAATATAGCTTTTGCTGACGGCCTTTAATTGTACTTGTGCCATTTTTTGTACCCCTTATCTAACCTTTTACAGATCCGGCGGTTAAACCTTTTATGTAGTGCTTTTGTACAAGTAAAAAAACAATGATGACGGGAATGATGACCACCACACTGCCGGCCATCAGTAATCCCCAGTCAGTATTAAACTGTCCATTTAAAGTGGCAAGTGCCAACGGGAGAGTATATTTGGCTTCTTCCCGCAGGATAATCAGGGGAAAGAGAAATTCATTCCAGGCCGATAAAAAAGTAAAAATGGTGATGGTGGCCAGGATTGGCCGGGATAGGGGAATTATAATTTTCCAAAATATATACCATTCACTACAACCATCAATTCTGGCCGCTTCTATTAAAGAATTGGGGATTGAAAACATAAACTGTCGGATAAGAAAAATACCATAAACACTGGCCCCGGCGGGTATAATCAGTCCGCTAAAAGTATTTAAAAGCCCCATTTTTTTTAGGATATAAAATGAGGGGATCATGGTGGTTTGCATAGGCACCATCATGGTTATTAAAAGTAAAAGGAAAAGACGATTTCTTTGGGGAAAATCAATTTTGGCAAAGGCATAGGCCGCCATTGAATTGATAACCACGCTAAAACCTGTAATTCCCAAAGAAACTATCAAACTATTGATAAAATGTTTCCCAAAATTAATTTCCTTGAAAAGTTTCAAATAATGCTCAAAGGTAAAGCTGGCGGGCAAGAGGTTGATGGTTTTTTGAAATATTTCATTTTCCGGTTTAAACGAAGTGGAAATCATCCAGAGAAAGGGGAATAAGGTAAGTAATAAACCAAATAGTAGTAACAAATAAAGCAGACTTTTTTTTCTTATGTTTAAAGTTAAGTGAGTCATGTTTCAATCCTTTTCGAATACCATAATTGTCCAGCGCTAACGAGCAGGGTAATAATAAAAAGAATGATAGAGATGGAGGAGGCATATCCCAGGTTATAAAATTTAAAAGCATGGTTGTAAGTATAAAGCACGATCGAATTGGTGGCATTATTGGGGCCACCTTCGGTCATAATATAGGGTTCGGCAAAAAATTGAAAATATCCAATGACGGTGGTGATGGTAACAAAAAGGGTGGAAGATTTTAGCATGGGAATGGTGATATACCATAACCGATGTATTCCCTTGACTCCATCCATGTAGGCGGCTTCATAAAGTGAATAAGGAATGGTATTGAGCCCTGCCAGAAATATAATCATGCTATAACCAAAATTTTTCCAAACCGCCATGATAATCAAGGAGGGGAGTGCCAGGTATTCGTTATTAAGCCAGTCCTGAGTGTTTAGTCCAAATAACTTAAGTGCGATATTTATTGATCCATAATTTGCATTATACATCCAGCGCCAAATTACTGCGGCCACTACCATGGTGGTTATAACTGGAATAAAGTATCCAATTCTAAATAAGCTTTTACATTTTAGTACTCCGATATTCAATATTAAAGCGGTCACCAGAGAAACCGTGATGGTAAGCGGAACGCCTACGATAACAAAGATAATAGTATTGAGTACTGATCTCCAAAAAACCATATCGGTTTGTAAAAGCTGGGTATAGTTATTAAAACCGATAAACGTGAGATTGGTTAAGTCGTTTAGACTATAAATATTCCAGTCCGTGAAGCTTATAATTATGGTAAAAAAAATGGGGATGAATAAAAAAATGACCAGAATAACGAGGGCCGGTAATAAAAATAAAACTGCGTGGGTGGGGGAAATAGCCTGGGTTTTAAAATTTTTATCAGTTTGTCTAAAAAACCAAGCAAGTAGTAAAATTATTGATAGCCCAAAACCGCTAAATACGATGAATTTAAAAGTAATACTTTGGGCACTAGATTTATTTTGAGCTAAAATAAGATTAATATCCTGTTCAAGTTGTCGGTGGCCATCTTCCATGGTTATTTTATTTAATATAATTTTCTCTTGAATTTTTGCAATGAGGGAGGCCATCTGTTCCCATGAGGGATGTGGGGGAGGTGACTGGGTGTTTTCAAGTTGTTTATGAAATGCATCCAAGTACCAATTATTTTTTAATTCTTCTTGATCCCAAGCTTTTTTTACCGCCGGAAGATCATTGGTCAAGGTGTACCACTTTGCCTGAATTTCAGGGGTATTTATAAAAGATAGAAAGCGCAGCGCCCATGGTTTTTGTTTACTATTTTTAAAAGTTACCAGATTCGAGCCTCCCACAAAACTTTTATGATTTTTATGCCCGAAAAGTGGTGCCACTTTCCAATTTCCTTTTAAGTCAGGGAGTTTATTGAGTATCTCTGAAATCATCCAAGGACCTGAGATAAACATGGGAATGGAACCATCCCTAAACGTCAGTAGCAATTCAAGGGATGACGGAGCAGTCTTTAGGGTAAGTTCTTCGTCAAAAAAACGTTTATAAAATAGCATGGTTTCTTTAAAACTTTGAAAATCAATGGTGGCATAAGTTAATTTATCATTGAGTAATCTCCCTTCGTTTTGCCAATAGAATATGAGAAATTCCATCCAGTCATTGGTACTTAGTTTAATTCCGGATATTTTATTGGACATGTTATGATTGCGGTTTTTTAAATTTTTAGCAGTCAGGTAGAGTTCATCCCAAGTGGTGGGTAGGGGCATCTGTGCTTGCTCTAGCAGGTCATTTCGATAAAAAAGTACCCTGGTATCCACATACCAAGGCATTCCATAGATTTTTCCTGCAACTTTATTGGTTTGCCATGGTCCCTCGAAAAAATCATTTTCGGTCAGCTCAAGTTGATTTCCCAGATATTGATCTAGGGGTTCCAGTGCTCCAATAGTGGCAAATTCGGCCATCCAGGTGGTGCCGAGTTGGCAAATATCCGGGGGCATTTCGGAAATTACACTGGTCATTATTTTTTCATGGGCCGCACTCCACGGAATTGCTTGGGTGGTCACTTGAACGGACGGATGTAATTTTTCAAATTGGTCGGCGATAATGCGAATCTTCTTGCCCTCTTCGCCCATGGCCCAGATAGAAAGATTAATCTTTTCCAGTGCCCCTAAAGCTTGATTGCTAAACGAAAAAATACTGATGAATAAAATTGAAACAATAGTTTTCATGGTATTTTTTTGTTGAGCAATTGGTAAAAACGTGTGATTTCACGATTGGCAATATTTTTTTTCAATGCTCGGGCCGACAGGGTTGATGAATCTGGAGATAAAATTTTCATGAGTGAAAGGGCAAGCATGCCTTGATCAAGTGATAATATTATCGGAACAATTTTTCCAGCATATTTTCCTTTTACATGGACACCATCAAGCCAACCAAAGGTGGTATTGTAAAGAAATAATGGGTCATCTTGGAGCTTTTCGCTCTTTTGTAAAACTGGTGCATATTTAGTGGGATTTGATGTTGCTGCCATCATGATAGCATGTGGTGTAACCGATAAATCCCAGTTTTTCTTAAATTCATGTTTTTTAAAATCATTATTTAAATCACTTACTAATTCAGGGGACCCACAGTGACCATTATATTCTGGTAAGGGTGCAAATCCTCCGCTACCGTCCCCATAATTGGAAGCCGAATATCCAGCGGGTAGAGGTAAGTTTTCTATAATACCTTTTTCAATAATAAACTCGGCATACGTTTTAAAACTATCACTGAGTGTTTGGGAATAACTATCTTCATTAATCAGAAGCTGTGGTAAAAGCAGTTGAAAGGCACCTCCATCCCAGGTTTTCATGATTGGTCGTTTTTGACCTTGGTGTTCCCACCCAAAAAATTCTATATACATTTTGGAAAGAGCAAGTTCGTAAAAGTCCATTTTGCCATATAATTTTTTAAATAGTCCCAGCGACCAACCTACCGGGTATAAAATTCTGGCCTCACTTCCAATGTGTCTGTAATGATATGGTTCACTTACCCATTGGTTATTTTGGTAGATAAAGTTCCCAAACAATAAACCGGTTTGGCTATCATAAAACATTGAAAAATCCATCCTTTTAAATAAGTCGGAAGCTTTGGTTTTGATATCATCATTGTGAGTAGTTTCCTTTAGTGTAAATAACGCCAGGGCAATGTGTAAATTGTCGATAGAGGAAATGTTCTTACTAATTGCTATATTTGAATCATTGGTTGAATACCAGCTAAAAAAAAGTCCGGATGCTGGATGGTAACTTAATTTTTTTAAAGTTTCTAAAATGTGATTGATTTTTAACAAGGCTTCCTTCGCATTTTGATCAGATTGTGCCAGTTCTGCCTGGATGATAAGGTCAAGGGCAATATTGGTCATTGAGGTATTGGGGTTTAAGATTAGTAGTTGATCGTTATCATCTTTTTTATGGATAACTTTGGCCTTGTCTGCAATTAATCCATTGGCTCCTCTCATGGCATCCATACTGTGTAGCGTAGCTTTTAAATATTTTTCATATTGGATTTTCTGGTCAGAAGTAACAGCCAGGGAATCTAATATAAATATTTTAAATCCAAAAATTAAGATTGCGGTAAATAGTATGGAAAACCTCATATCTTCATTCCTTATTATTTAAAAAAGTTCTACAACCATAAGTAGATTGTAAACATTGGTTTTGGCCCATTTTTGATTATATGAAATACTGGTTTGTGAATTGCCATTATAAGGTATTAATGTTGTTTCTAGATTGAATCTGACCCGGCTGGTTGCCTGATAGGATATTGCGGGCACTAAGTGGATACCCTGGTAGTGGGTGCCACCGACACTATTTAGGCTTTCAAAGCGGAAAGCATTGGAAAATTGCACTTTTTTTCCAAGCGCAAATGATGGGATAATGAGGAAGGCATAATAATCCCGAGTCAGATAATCCTGGGATTTTTTGCGGGCCTTGAGTTCATATTTTAAAATACTATAAAGTGAAAAAATATCGGTGAAGGGTTTGTTAAATGAAGTTAAAAAAACAAAATTTCCCCAATAATCATTACTGGTATATTCTCCCAAATCCTGAATGTATAACATTTCGTAGTTTGAAAAAAAATTATAGATGTTTTGAGATCGCAGCATGCTGCCTGAAACTTTGTAATAGATTTCATTTAACCGGGTGGTTTGTGTTTCAGTGTGGTTGTCCTGCCAGCGCAACTTGGGCAGCAGCATCACTGAATGATAATCGGCAATTTTTTTGTTAAGGCTGACACCGATATTCCCATTATAACCATCGATTTTACTGATGGCGTTTCTGTGTTGCTCAGCGGTTGCTTCAAAAGCACTGCTTAACCCCATTGATTTTGTAAAATTAATCCCAGGTTTTGAAATGATGGTCGACTGCAAATTATCATTGGGATAACCTGCCGCACTTATCAAAATAATCATGATCAAACATAATTTTTTTATCATTTTCTTACCTGTTTTCTTCAGTCAATGTAAGATCATCGAGAGTGATTTGTAAATCTTAATATCCTTAATTTGGATCAGCTAATATCTCATACCAGCTCTAAATGGTGTTTTGATAAAAAAAGATCTCTGATGTAATTATTACTTGCCATAAAATAGTGTTCAGCCGGTTACAAAATTATATCCTATATGAATATAGATTCTATATGGCCTATTGCTACTGTCTGTTATTTTAATTCAGAATAGTATATCGACGTGAGCTTGGTATCTTTATCTTTTCTAAGATCCACTCGTCCATTTTTATACTCAACAAAATGATTGTTATATTCATGGAGGAGGCCGGAAATACTTATGGTGCCAATTGGATTAAAATCGATGTCATATACTGTGCCCGTTTGGTCCTGATTGTCCGCTTGAAAAATAATTTTTCCATCCGCTTGCGAGTACAGCATCCTGTTTCCACTGATCTGTTTTACCATGTCGCCGGTTGATGCATTTATTTTTATAACCGAATTACCTGAGTAGGATAAAAAAAGATTAACATTATTTTTACCATCGTCTTTAGCTCGCATGGGTTCATTTTCCAGACGAAATTCGCTTAATTTTCTTCCTTCGTTATTCAGGAAATAAATGGTTTTTTCCAAATCCTTGTTTTGGCCATAAAGGAGAAAGTTTTCGTTGGCAAATTTATACACCAAACGGATACCACTTCCCTTGATAGTTAATACGTCTTGGACCTTATGGTTAGTCACTTTGTACAGATAGTATTTTTCGGTGATAGGGAAGAAGCTACCACAGTCCCTGGTGTTGTCTGCGGTGAGGAAAATATTTTTATTATTCATTACCAAAGGCAATTCGTTTCTAAGTGTATACTCAACGGTCGCTTCACTCAACGTTTGTCCTTCGATGGATATGCGATATATTTTGCCTTCTTGGTCATTCATTTTAAAATTTTGACTGACCAAAACAAAGCTTTTCCTGTCTGCATCAAGGACTACCTGATAATCACCAAAATCTGATTGCCGGATGATAGTACTATCATTTACTAATTCAGCTTGATCATTAAAGATGGTAAGCCTGCTCTCAGTGTCGCTTTGGGCATCGGAGGTTATGCCTACGATATAATTATTTTCCAAAACATAAAGCTGATGAAATTGCACTTTCTTTACCGTTGGAATTTCTCTTAGCACATCCCCATTTTTGTTATAAATAGTGATTTTAAACTCGGTTTGCACAGCCAATATTTCTTTATTAAAACTATATACCGTAAAGTAGGTGGGTTTGGTTTCCAGAAGCGTTTCACCTTTATCATTGATCAAGGCCACCTGCTCATTTTGACCAACCCTATTGAAGTTTAGAATTAATCGGTCGTTTCCCATGACATGCAAGTCCGGGGAGGAATCCGGTACCAGCTCGCCAATCTGATAAAGCGCTGAGCGCTCCAGTGTATATTCCCTGGCATAGGAGTTGTTACCTAAAAGCATAACAATCAAACAAACTAATAAGCTCGATAATTTCATATTTCCTCCAAAAAAGCAGTCGACTTTCTTCAGTTAATTTAACACAAAACATGGTAAGAAACCTATGCTGTGTAAAAAGTAAACGTTCAATATTAAAGATCATCATCTAGACCGGATGAAAAAATTCTTCTTTTAAAGCCTATATTCAACCGGTTAGGCAAAGTTTCATGCTTTGTATGATTGATAAGTGTTCAAATCATATAATTTTCCGTAGGAAAGGGTGCTTAGGAATTAAATACTGATCCATTTTCTTTTTATTAAACCCCTGAGCGCTTTGTACTGATTATAATTGGAAAAAAATAGTGATTCTCGAGAAGAAAATATCATTTTTTTTATTGTTGATGATAGAGCAATTAAAATTTTAATAATAATTGAGTTTATTAATCGTTTTTTTTAATTTGCAGCTCAAAAAAAATTTATTAAGTAATCAATTTATATGGCCTTAAACCGACAAGTTGATCAGCTAGTATTAGTGTATGCATCAAATAAGAGATTTTTGAATGACAAAGCTTTTCGCATACTTGATTATTTTGTTTATTCTTCCACCAACTCCATATTTATTTGGAAATGATGGAATAAACAGTTGCCTTGAAGATTATCTTAATCCCCCTAAATCAGGCATTTATAAAATAGTACCGTCAAAAAGTATCGCTCAGGAATTGGTGGACGATACGCTTGAAGGGGAAGACATTTATGGTAACGAAAAACTGTATAATTACCTGGGAAATAATTTAGAAAAAGTTAAAGAAAAATTAAGCATATGGTACTATTCAGGAGAATTAGGCCGATCTAAAAATAATTTTGAACTTGTTTCAAAACTTGTTGGAAAGCAATATACAGTGTTACTGGTAGATCCTGGAATCATGAGTAGAGCTGAAGATTTCATCGTATTTGCGAAAAATTATGTGGAACTTAATGGGCAAGTTAGGCCAATTATTTTACGCAAAGCTTATGCAAAACATCTGGGTACTACGCAACTATATCGCGGATTGATGTTAACTTCGGATGAAGCTGAATATATTTCGAAACATGGTATATTAGCTCCAGGAATGAGAGATAAGACAGTTGCAATAGGTAAGATTTCAAATATTATTGAGGAGGAAAACCAGTTAGGCTCACCCCTTAATGAATTAAAGGAACGGCTTTATCAAAAAGATGAAAATGCCCTCAAAAGTACCAACCTCTATATGTCGACATCTCGCTATAAGGATATTGCAGCATCAGCCGCAGCAGCTCATTCGCCTACGTTAAATGAAAAGATGAAATCACTTTACGTTTATAAGATAGAAATTCCACGCATTTCAACATTGGAAGTGAATAAGGATACACTTTTTAGTTCATTCAAACCTTCGATTGGGCATGGGCAATTGGATGCTTGGATTAAAGCTGGTCGGACAATGACAGTTTTGAATCGGGATATGGGAGTTGAAGTAATCGTTCCATTTCATATTCAAAAAGATATGATTAAACAACAAAACCATTATGTAAATATTCCTCCTATATATGAGAAAGGTGTAGCTCACACCAAAATATTAAAAAAAGTCGCTCAAAAACTTAAAATTGGCAGCAAAGAAGAAAAATTGGAATATATTCAAGGAAAATTTGATGTAGATCCGGATTTTAAAAAACAACTAATTAAATGGATTGAGGATAAGGAAACAGATTATGAGATAAAAAAACACGCCTTAACTTTTTTTCTAGAAAAAGGTAATTATGATGAAATTAAATATTTGCTTTCCAAACTATCTCCACAAGAACAACAAGATTTTGTATTTCTGTGGATGATTCATCCAAACTATAAACGTAATGCAGCTCATTCAATGTCAGCATTAGCCGAATCCATAGCAACCAAGCCTCAATTACAAGAAATTGGAAGAAAGCTCCTTGAGAATTATAAGTGCCAACTTGATTTCTTTGATCATCCCGAAGTGACAGCGATGGGCAAGTTAGTGGGTCATAAGGATTTTGATGGTAAAATATATGAAGCTTATTTGCCAAAGTTTAAACAAATTCAGGATTTTTTTAAAAAAACATATAATCCAGAGATTGTTTCAATTCATGTCGCACGAGCAATAGTATTAGACAAGAAAGCTCCTGCTTTTTTAAGATTATATGCAGCCCGAGCTTTTATTGAAGAAAGTACTTTGGGTCATTCAAAAGTGGAGTTGATCAAGACTCTGGCGAATAATAATGATACGCAATTATTAACTTCAATCTTTGAAGAAAATTCTTTCTTTGTCAGTCATAATTCAGCGGATATTTTATCCTTTTTGTCTCGGCAACCAGTACTTAGAAGGCAGGTTGTAAATCAAACCGAGGTTTTTGGATTAGTTGAGCAATTAACTAATTCTGATTGGTATCTACAACCATTAAAAATGGAATTGCTTATTAATACAATAAAGAAACAAAAATTGAGCCTTTACGATTTCTACACATTGAAAGAGACAATTGAACAAATGCGAGATTGGTTAGCGCATCCGGATAAATATCAAAAATTAAGCAAAGGGCATATTGAATCTGCTAAAGAGATGTTGGAAATAATCAGAAGTAAATTATCCAAGTTTGATCCCGAGCAACGTAAAAAAATTCAATCGGAAATTCCTGGATTATAATTATAAAATACAAAAATTTATTTGGTACAAAAAAATAATATCAAATTAAGAGACTTTTTTTTGTGATTATGTCAATTTGAATCAGACACAGATCAAAAATGTTAAGCATATATTGGTTAGATAATATTTAGTGAGTCATGATGTCTCTAAATATTAGAGGGGATAGTATTAGGATAATTTGATCAAAGCACATTTGGTTACTGATGGGACACGCAATATGGTGCTTAAACTAAATATCCTTACGAACTATTAAATCTCCATATTGAATTTTTTTTAAGATCCATGGGACATCCATCTTCTAAAAAAATGAAGGCAGTATATATCGATTGGCCGCCGTATTAGAATAAGTCGTGCTCTTAAATGGGAGTGTACTAGGAGAAAGGGGCGCAGTTAAGTTCTTATCAATTTGAGTGCAAGTATTTATAAATAACTTGTAGTTTAACTCATAAGCACAAAGGACATCGCCATTACCTATTGGTTTGAATTTCAAAAATTTGATTTAAAAACTTAAAACTTGATCCTTTTCTATTACCAAATCAAGTTTTAAGTTGTTTATTTTAAGAACAGCAATCAATTGATTTAATTTTCTCGTTGGGTACATCTTCCACTTATACATCTTTCACTGCCGGGACAATCTCCACTGGTTGAACAAACCCCACCAACTCCGCCGGTGCATCTTCCACTTATACATCTTTCACTGCCGGGACAATCTCCACTGGTTGAACAAACTCCACTGACTCCGCCGGTGCATCTTCCACTTATACATCTTTCACTGCCGGGACAATCTCCACTGGTTGAACAAACTCCACCAACTCCGCCGGTGCATCTTCCGCTTATACATCTTTCACTTCCGGGACAATCTCCACTGGTTGAACAAACTCCACCAACTCCGCCGGTGCATCTTCCGCTTATACATCTTTCACTTCCGGGACAATCTCCGCTGGACGAACAGATTCTATCATTTTCTCTACATATTCCATTAATGCACCTTTGATTTAAATCGCAATCTGCATTCAAATGGCATTCAACATTTTTTATGGTATTCAAATAATCATCAATAATTTTTAAATTAAGATCATCTGCAATTGAAATATTCGTTATTAAAATAAATGTACAAATTAAATAAAGCAGCTTATCGAAAATTTTCATACGCACTCCTTTTTGTTTTATTCAAAAAACCAGTTTGCAAAACTATTGCCAAAACAAATTGTAATCTAGTGATATTTAAAACGATTACTGCTTTGCAAGGGGCAAAAAAATCGGTGTCAATTTGTCTTTGATTCCTCGCAAAATTAATCCCACTCAATTGGAAATTCACTTGCTAGAAAAAACAAATATTAGATAAAGAGGTGAAGCGAAAGGAAAATACACCTGTTGCATCCAGATAAAGAAAACTTCACTAACTATTTGTTTGCTTTAGTTGCTTACGAGTGGGCAACATTTATCAGTCATACAATGAATGGTTGAAAATACCCAGTCCAAATTTTAGAAGAAGAAGATGTCTTGACCAAAATCCTCTATCGTTACTATTATTTCCGAGAGGAATATCACCAATTGATACATGCAAATAAGGGCTTGCTCTGTCAATATTAGCTGACCAGCTTGCTAGTTCTTCGCCGGTTAATGGATTGAATCCAACGTTGATCATCGATCCATAATGCTTTTCATAACTAGAGTTACTAATCATTGCATTGAAAATAAGGCCGTCATCAGGATCTAATAATTCAATGATAAAACTATGATTTTTATCTGCAATAGACTTTTGAACTGCAGTGATGGTTAAAGCATGTGCCCCACCTTGTTTTTGACCATATTGTTTAGTTTCTTCGTCAAAATAAGAATAAAACCCATGAATAGAAACTACGGGAGGGAAACCGCGTTCAATTGAATGTTTAATATACTCATGTATTCTGTGTAAAAATTTATCTTGGTTTTCTTTTGGAGATCGATGAAATGAGGTCGGTTGAAGTCCAAGTTTTTCATTAGCATCGGCATTGATTTCATTCAAGGCCAAATAAGCTTCAGTGGAGGCCATACCGTCAGCATAAAGATGTGGTGCAACCTTTTGAGCATATGAAAGAAAATTATTATATTTATTTTTTTTATTTCCATTTCCAAGTTTGCTGAGAAACTCTTGTCCAATTTCGGCGTTGCTTAATATTAAGGAATTGAAAAGTGCGGTTGGGTTGCAGCTCTTATCTTTTTTGCTGTATAATTTTTTAGAAACAATCTCGCTTGGATTTACTTCAAAACCAATCAGTTCAATGTTTTTTGAAATGGGTGATGCGAATACCGATGAGATTATTAAATTGAGAGTAACGATTATTTTTAAACTGTTCCAATACAGGGCAATCTTCATTTTTTATTCCAAATATTGAGTCTAAGGACATGATTATAGGGGAGATATGGATTAAATTCCAGTATAATTAACGCTGCGTATAATTTATTCAACTTCATTCCGTAAAGTTTGCCAACAATGGGGATTTAATGAATTTTACTAATTAAAATTTATTTAGTTAGATAGGTTGCGGACGTTTAATTGGGTAGGGATAATCGCTGTGCTAAAACATATTTAGGTAAGATGATTTAAAACCGATATATTACTTATGAAATGTTACCTGATGGCCTTATGTGTTTTGATATTATTCAATTCTTGTTCTTATCTACCTTCTGATCAATTTGCACGTCATCCTTCATCATTGGATTGGAATCTTAAACCTAATGAGGTTTTGCTAAAAGATTGGATCGATTCCAACGGAGCAAAACGTATACTGTATCATGTGCATTTGGATAAGAAATCGAGAATTCTTAGGTTTGCAACAATATTTAGCGATGGAAAAATAAATGATGAAATACTCGAGAACGAGGGTTACACCAATGTGGCCGGAAAAAATTATTATACTCGACCTTGGCGCTCGGAATACCAAAATGAGCCGCACAATTATCTATATAAAAGATCGTTAGAAAATGGCCAGATTTTTAGAAAGCTAATTTTATCTGACTTTAATTGGCCGGACTCAGTAGACTGGGAAGCCTTACCACTTTATAACGTTGATTCTCGTAGATTGATTATGAATTTAAAAGCACATGATGGAATTTCCTTTTATTCACTATATGCTTTACCTCCTAATTATGATCCTAATCACAAATACAAGGTCGTAATATTGATTTTAGGAGAAACAAGTATTCATACTCCTGAAGTGGAAGAAAATAATTACATGGAAGATCAGACTCCTAATTATTTACTTAGTAATAATCAAATAGTTTTATTTGCAAACGTTAGAGGTAAAAAATATCTTGGTAACACTTTTCGAAATACAGGCATTGGTCAAATGCATAATCACAGTTTGAAAGATATTATCACTGCGCTTAATGAGTTATCGAAAAAGGTTAATTTTGATAAGAAGGCCTTAAGAGTGATTGGTCACTCTCGTGGAGGGCATATTGCAGCTTTGTTAGCAACCAGACTGGGTGAAATTTCCAAAGACTATCAAATTGAAAAAACCATTGTTTCTAGTGGGATACTTAATACGGTTGACGGCTATTACAATTTTTTCAAACCAATGACCTCTTATAACCAGCAAGAGGGGCTTGATTTAGATTTTAGAGATGATGATTGGACGGGAGGAGCCTTATGCTATCGTTTGAAAGATAAATTTACTGATAAGCAGTGGGAAAAAATTAAAAAAGTTGAAAGAAAACACTTTGAGGAACATCTACTGCTATTTTACCCTCCGGGTAGAAAGTTTTGTAATACTCAAGCTTATTTTGAGCAATCCCCTTATCATCATATCGACAAAATTCAGGGTGAAATGGTTATTATAGCAGGCGAGGACGAAGAAGGTATTTGTAATCCTTTAGGAGCCTATCAATTCCAAGAAAAGGCTGAAAAAGATTTGGTAAAAGTTATTACCCATCCATATGGACACGGTTTTGATGGAGGCGATAGCAAACAAATGGAATTTTGGTACAGGGTAATAAAAGATTTCTTTAAGATAGAGCAGTGATTTGGAACAGGTTGAGTGAATTCTTCTCTTGACACAAATCAGGATTTGGCGTTAAAATTCGGATTAGAGATCAGAAATAGATGGAGGATTATGTTAAAGAGAAGACTCGTCCCAACGAAGTCAAATAGTTACTTTTTGTTTGGGCCCCGTGGATCAGGTAAAACCACGTTTTTGCAAAAAATGTATTCAAAGAAAAATGCTTTGATGATTGACTTGCTTGATGTTCAAGTTTTTGATCAATTTTTAATTGATCCTTCTCGTTTTGAAAAAATTATTGAATCCCCTGAAAATGTTAAAAAAGTGATAGTGCTTGATGAAGTGCAAAAACTTCCTAAATTGCTTGATATTGTTCAAAGACAAATTCAAAAAAATAAAAGGAAATTCATTTTAACGGGATCTAGTAGTCGAAGATTGAAACAAAAAGGGATGAATCTCTTGGCCGGTAGAGCATGGGTTTACCATCTTTATCCATTTAGTACCTTTGAACTTGGAAGTAGATTTAATTTAAAAAAGGTATTGGAAAGAGGAGGATTACCGGATGCAATTTTGGTCGAAGATGATCTCTCCGCAAGAGAATATTTAAATGCCTATGTCGGAACTTATTTGCAAAAAGAAATTCAAGAGGAACAATGGGTAAGACAGTTGGTACCATTTAGAAAATTTCTTGCGGTAGCGGCCCAAATGAATGGGAAGATTATTAATAAATCAAAGATTGCTAAAGAAATAGGAGTTGATGATGTTACCGTTGCTAATTATTTTGAAATTTTAGAGGATACGATGATGGGATTTATACTGCCGTCTTATAATCGCTCTGTTCGAAAGGCGCAAAAGGTTGCCCCCAAATTTTATTTTATAGATCCTGGAATTGTTCGCGCATTAAATAAAACGTTAACTATTGAAATGCTTCCTCAAACTTCTATCTGGGGAGATGCCTTTGAGCATTGGGTGATATTAGATATAATAAAAAATGCCTCCTATCATCGTTTTGATTGGAGCTTTTCATATTTAAGAACCAAAGAAGATGTCGAAATTGATTTAATTATTGATCGCCCTGGGGAAAATAAATTATTGATAGAAATTAAATCTAAAATAAAAGTTGATGTTAATGATGTAAAGTCACTCGAATCACTGGGGCCTGATATTGATAAAAAAGCGCAGAGGTGGTTACTATCTAATGATCCGCTTGAGCAAATGTTTGGAAAAACCAGGGCACTATATTGGCAAAAAGGCCTAGAAATTCTTTTTAAAAAATAGAATTAATTAGATAAATGCCATTCACATTTAAGAAATATTTTAAATATTTATAAGCAATTTTAGACAAAATGAAAAAGTTATACTGAGTGTGATCAGATTATTTACCGGATACACATGTTACAATACTTAACATCTCAAATGCATGATTAACTTCAGATAGGGGACTATTTTCATTTCATCAGAGTTAACTCGGAAAAAATTGTGAAAGGTTAAATGGAGCATCCCTGTTGAATATTGCAGTGGGAATATCGTAATAAAAATTAGTGCTTTTCAACATAGAACTAATTCATTACCAGCAAGCATGGTATTTCACATTTTGCTTTAATTTTTTATGTTGGCCCATATGTGTTACAAGAGGAAGCTATGAAAAGTCTTTTATTTATTTTATTTTTTTTGTTAGTACCGCAAATATCTTTTGCCAACCAATGCTTCGAGCTATCTGGAGACGGTCAGACATGGAATCTAAACCCATTTAGAGTGTGTATTGAAATAAATACTACTGGAACGTCTGAGTTTAAAATAACTTTGTCAAAAAATAAAAAAACGATTGCAATTTACTTTTTAAACTCTGTCGTTGCGGGAGCTGATACAAGTGTCTTTGGAATTGATTCTATGAATGGCTCATTTTTAGATGAAGCGATAACTATTGCTATTGGAGGGGGTGAGGCCATAATGGGTAGATCAACGTACTATTACAGGGCGCACGATATAAACTAAATTTTTATAAAGTTTCCAACGACTATCGTTGCATCAGGGATCATCTTGTCGGAAAATTGTCAGATTACTGAACTTCGATGAAAATTGATTCGATTCTTTTTTCAAAAGGTTAAAAATATGAATCCTATTCATTAAAAAAATAATCTTCCGGTTTTATGATAAATTTTCTCACAGGAATAATCCGTATTTCATCCTTGAGATATTCTTCATCACCGCCGTAGATAAAAAAACATTTGGCCATGCGATACTCACTTTTAAATAAACGTAGTGCTTTAAGATCATCATCCGAAAAACGATTAGAGCTTTTTACCTCGATAGCGACAAGCCCTTTCTTTCCGTAAAGAACAAAATCAATTTCCAGATTTTCTCTGGTGTGCCAGAAATAAAGATGAAACCCCCAGCTTAAGTGATCATTAAGGGCCCGCAGTTCTTGAAAGATGAGTGTCTCAAGACAATGTCCATTAATGGCATTTTCATCATCTAGTGGCCCAATAGGACGAATCGCTCGATATACTCCTACATCAAAAAAATAAAATTTAGGTCTCGTAGTTAACTTTCGCCTGGCCTTCTGATGAAAGACAGGTAGCCTGACTGCAATAAGTAAATCCTCCAGTATCTGAAAATACTCATTAATGACTTTAGGATCTTTGCCAACGTCTTTAGCAACACTTCGAACATTTAATATGGCCCCTTGAGAAAAGGATGCAGATTCTAAAAATCTGGAAAAAACATCAACATTTCTAACTATTCCCTCTTGAATGATCTCCTCTCTTAAATACGTATTTAAGTAGGCTTGCAGAAACTTCTCCTTGTCTGGTTCGGAGTTGATACTAGGTAAGTGGCCAAACCGTAGTGAATCTGACAAATTAAAATCATCCCCAAGTTCTCTTGCCACCAACGGATAAAAACTTAGATTAAGCGCCCGTCCAGCCAGCAGATTGGCATGACTGCGACGAAGTTTTCTAGCGCTCGATCCAGTCAAAATAAATTTCCACTTCTTTTCTTCAATGAGTCTATGAACTTCATCCGTTAATGCTGGAATTTTTTGAATTTCATCAATAACGATCACCTGAGGATCAGGTTTGGTAATATAATCGCCAAGCCGTGATGGTTCCGCCAGCAGACGACGATAAACCTTATCATCAAGTAGATTTATATAAATATCCGGCCTTAAATTATTTCGTATCCAAAAAGACTTACCAGTCCCTCTTGGACCAAAAATAAAATAACTTTTGTTACCCTTTAAATCCTGAAATAATCTTTGATAAATCAGTCATCACCTGCCTTTTAAATTTGTAGACACGTAAGTCACATTTTACATGAAATTTTGACTTTGTCATCCTTTTTTTTAAAAAACAGTTATAACAACCTGTTTTTATTATATTTTTCACACATAAAAGACCCATAATCCTTTCTTCAGTTTGGTGGGTCTTCATTCTTTTGATTTTAACTATGCACTATTATTCCTAGGGGGGCAGCCGTATTTGATAATTGGAAACAATAATTTGAATATTATGAATTGGTTTTTTGACTCAGCTCCATAGCATCACGGGAGCAAGCATGCGAAAACGGATTTGCGATGGCTGGATAATGAGACATCTCAATGTAATGTTCCTGCCGGAACGAAGTTTTAAAAAGTGCAAGACTTAGTGGATAATGTATGTGGAAAATAATGAAATACAAAAATAGCAGCTCTACCATTTCTAAATTTCATAAACGATAATGAAAATAATTTTTTATACATTTTTGATGTTGATACTGGGAAAAATAGGCGCAAGTATCCCTCCCGGGTTTTATGCCCTCAGGGGGGGTAGGCAAAAAGAAAAAAGTTATTCGGTGATTTGCGGTTTAAACACGGCCATTGAAAACGGTATGTTTCAGCAAAGGGTGAATTTGACGAATGTCAATTGGGGTTATTTTTTTACAAAGCAAAAGTCGCAGCAATCATCACCCGCCATAAGTGTTTTATTTCGTAATAATTGAAAATCCGAATTAAAGGCGGGGGCAAAGGCAATATCACGGTTACAGGAAAGATATACTCCAAGTTCTTGCATATCATTTTCACGGTAAGCATCTACATAACGACAGCGTGTCACTTTGAATTCTAGTTTTTGATCACTTTCTTCTATGAAATCCATCTCCATGGCATCATCTGCGGCCCAAACGTCTCTCACTATCTTTGCCAAATCCTGCATTGAGCTTCCATATTCCTTTGCCAATTCTCGTGCTGACTTCAGGGCATCAACGTTAATGATTTCTTTTAATGCAAAAAGAGTTTCTTCTTTACCAAAATGATTGATAAATCCTTCCAGCAAACATTTAGCGAGCGGGGCTTGTATCTCTCGTTTTTTTACATGGGTAATGTTCATTTACCATTCCTTTAAATCATAATCGGCAGGTTGTAATTCCCCCAAAAAAAGTTATACTTTTTTTAAGCGACTAATTGTTGGTTTTTATACCCTCTTGGACTTAAATAGCCAAGAGAAGAATATTTTCTTTCCACCTTCCGCATTTGAGTTTTATTTATTAGGTTAATGGATAAATTCTTTCTGATTATTCAATATATGTAATTTTTATAAAACTATAATATATTTTATTTTTCAAATTTTATTTGTGATAAAGACAAGTTGGAAATATTTTAACTTGGAGTATTTACACTAAATCGGGAGGTGTTGATGATTCGATTATTTTTAATTCTCTTGATTTGCTTCATTGGCAATACATATGCAGATCATAACTCTCCATTTCCTTGTGATGAGATTTTAAAAGATGGCCTTGAAGGGGTTTACAAGTTGAAAGATGATAGCCTTAGAAAACTGTATAATTGGAATGATAATGATAATGAAAAATTAATTAAGTTTTCTCAAACCTCATCAACCACTTATCGAATGGAGTTTGTACAGAAAATTGATGATGATAATTATAAGGGCATGGTTTTTACTTTGTTTTGCGGTAAACCAATGGCAGGTTTTTCACAGCTCATTATGTTAAATTATAAAAATTCGTGTAGTTTTTTATCCTATAATCCTGCAATTGATATTGGTGAAAATCTTAGAATTGAACAGGACTCAAAAGGTTTATCTATATCCAGCACTTGTGGCAAAAAAACAACATTAATTAAATCAATTGATTGACCACTCTACGTCAGGATAAAGGAATTTACTGAGTATTGTAAAATATAAATCATCAGAATCAAATTTTGATGGCCATATTTGGTTTCCGGACCCGAAACTCTTTCCTTTAACGTGACTTGCTATTTCTGGCCACTTACCTCAAATTTGTAAATAATATTAAATTAAAACAGCAGTAGTTATCAAATTTCTGAGGCATTTGAGAAAAAACTATTAACGATGAGTGAGGATGAAAGACCGGTCATGCAGTTGGAGGATGTTCTCCAATTGGAAGGGTGCCATTTAGACCTATCTTGGTTATTAAAACATGTTAGTTCTTAGTGCAAAATGAATCATATACTCTGCCATGTATACCATTATAATTAATGTTGCTATATGATTGGAAAAGTTTAATATAAATAAGCTGAAATTCATTTTTATCACTTTTTAAGCTCAGGTAGCGCATATCGTAATCATCATAAACAACTTCAACATCTAGAGATTCATAACTTATATTATTTCCCATTCCGTCATCTAGTTGTAGGTTTTTTAATATCCCTTTCTTGGTATCTTTATCAATAGTACCCGTAGTGGAAAATGAATTTCCAATAAATCCAACCGGCGGCTTACAGGTAAAATTAAACGTTTCGGCCATTAGACTTGCTGAAATAATTGATAAATACGTTGTTGTTAATAAAATTTTTTTCACAATTCCTCCAATTATATTTTCGATCTGGTTTTAGTTTGGGCAATATTCAGAGTACCTATGTAAGGGGTTACATTCACCTAGTTTGAAAAAAAGATTAGTGCCTTCAAGTTGTGCTGAATAGCTGAACAAGGTTCCTTGGCAGTCATAGACGGTATCCTTCCTCATACCCTGTAGTTCAGAACGAACACTTTCATTCATCGGGATAATTTTCTTGTATTTTATTTTGCCGCCATATTCGTCTTTTACCCGAAAGAACTCTTTATTGGAATTACATGCCCAAGACCAAGTTGTTGGTGGATTTAAATTGTCTAAGCTGGTTACTTGCCAACGATCGTTTAGAAATTGAATTGCAGCCGAATCCCAGGGGGTATCGTAAGTGTGCGAACTCTCAAACTCTTCTGCGCTTGGTATAAAAGGTGTCCAATTTATTATTTGGGCCTGTTGCCAATCAAAAGTTAATTCATTTGCGTCACCCTTCATAATCCCATATACGATACCATTATCCCTTTTCTTCAATTGTGATACCCTGTCACTTCTACGATTACTTGTACATCCATTAAAAAAGCGTGATTCTAAAGCGGCACTATCTTTGACAAAAGATGATTTATTCCAATGAAACCCTAAGCATTCGTAGTCGTCAGAACGATTTTTTTTCCATTGATTGTCGGCCACCGTTGTTTGATTAAATTCGGGAAAGTAGGATACATCCCATAATTGAAGTTGATCTCCATCACGGTTTGGTGAATAAAAATGGATAGTTTCACAACTCTCTTGATAGATCATCACATACTGAAAATGTTCTGAGTTAAATATGCTAGGATATTTGTAAACACCAGTTAAGTCGATACAGTTATCATTCAGTATAGATGCACTGGAAGTTATGATAGTTACGGTCATTAAAAAGAATAAAAATAATTTCATTTCATACCTCACGAGTATTTTTTATTGAGTTATTTCCAAGTTCGAAGAGCGCAAGTAATTTGCATACTATATTTAATTCCATAATTTGCATCTTCAACTTGAATATTCATTGGTTTATTAAGCTTTTCTACAGTAGGTGTTCCACCATAAAATGTGATGGTAATTCCACTTTCAATCATAGATTTCAACTCTAACTCTTGAAGTCCATCTTCATCATCAAAAGTCATTTCACTTCTTGAAATCATCGTTTTACCGCTAATTATTTGAAAACGTGCTTTGGTCTTATCTTCTTCTTTTAAGACAAGGAAAGACAAATCCCCATATTTTGCTGATTCTTCAAGATTGAGATGCCAACATTGAATTCGCGTATCATTAGTATTTTGAGGTCCCTCAATTCCAACACTTTTTAGAGGAGTTTCAGAAAATAAATTAGCTACCATTTTTCTTGCCCGAAATGAATCTGGTTCAGAATAAATTCTCAAGTAATAGTAGATAACTTCATGAACAAGTATTGCCGCCTTATCTGTAGGAGCGAGTAAATTCCATAAATCAGAATCGACATAGATTTTCCCATCATTTCTATAATTAATTAATTGAGCAAGTTCACATGTTTTAGGAATAATGATATTACCCATATCTTCAGTTAGTTTAAGTCCAACGACCGAGGGAAGCATTTCCATGTTTTTGAGCAGGTAATCTAAAAATTTATTCAAATTATTTTCCCAATCTCCATTTATGAGTTGTGAAAAAATAGTCAATTTCTCTCTTGCCACACTTTTAAAATCATTACCTGTTCTTTTTGGAGTTAGATTGAATAATACTGTTCCTTCATAAAGATCAAAAGCATGTACCTTTTCAATTTCTCCAGAATTGTTTTTACATGAAACGACAACTCCTCCATTGCCAACTTCTTTTACTCCTGCAAAAGATTTTGTAAAACAAATAATAAAAATCATTAAAGTTAATTTTAATTTCATATATCGTATCCCTTATAATCAAGTGGAAAAAATTGAATTGATAAGCAATAAACTCTTTCTTTGTTTTTTGATTGATTAATTTTTTTCGCTAATCGTCTTCTGAAATCTTTAATTTCTTTTTGAATTTCATCAAGTTGGGATTCAGACACCGCCAACGTAGTTGTAGAAAAATCTCTTTCTTTTATTGGAACATTAATAAGTGCATCTTCTGCTTTTGACAGAATTTGTCGATGATGTTTTTTTATTTCACTAGATGGAATTCCTGAAGGAGTTGCTAATATTGCCTCGGTTTGATACCAATCCCCATTTGACTTTTTTGCCAAAAGACCTGTATCAAACAGTCGTTCAACGGCTTCGCTAGTCACACTTTTTGTTAAATTTAAGCGCTTTGCAATCCACGATATATTAGAACGAAAATCCTCAACTTCTGTAAGCTCAAGAATGGCAAAGTGATACCAATCAGCAATAATTTTAAAGGCATCTAGGGCAATTTCATCAAAAGAATGATGTTCCTTGAGTGATTCCAGAATTTTTTGGGCCTTTTCACGCTCTGTCTTTTTTCTCGAGTGTTTTGCAATGACTTGATTGATAAAAACAGAAGCTTCTTTTTCCGACAGTGCTAACTCCGTAGCTAATTTTTTAGCTGATTCTTCAGATAGGCCGCATTTGCCACGCAAGATCTCGGAAAGTTTGGGTGCTGCCAATCCGATATCCCTGGCATAAGCTCTTAGTGAATAGCTTGGGTTTCTTAATTTTCGACCTTCAAATTCAGCACGCAAGTAATGTTGATAAGTCAATAAATTGTAATTTTCTTTCATGGCGAATAAATATTCGATTTAAATAAATTTGTCAACATTTCGGGTAACATTCTGTTACTTGAGCTATATAGTTTAAGTAACATCGTCCTGGTTCATTAAAGGATGATAAGAAAATATTTGGTTCGCTCTCGGGTTGTGGGGCATATTGACGAGCTACTTATTTGCGGATTTGGGATTAATGTAAGGGGCAAGATATTTTAGCAGGATAAGAAGTTATCTTATGATATCAAAAAACGTGGACGCCGTCTCTGCGACAAGCTGTGCGCTGTGTTCGATCCAGAATTCGCTGAATAGATATACTAGAACTTACTTCGCGCCTTCAGGGGCAATACGCCTGCCAGGATCATGATTTTTTCCACAGGAACACAAAGATCCAACAGGACCTAGCTTCGTTTGGCATATTCCATGGTCTGTTTCACATGCATAACCGCAATTTATATCGGGTAGTCTCAGTTTTAATATTAGAGGGTCGAAAATGATATTGCCCGGGTCATTATCGCAATAACAAGGATGACCAATTTCACCATTTTTTTTCATGTTACAAGAACCGTACCGAGTTTGGCAGACATTGCTTGTTTGGTATATAGTTTGATCACATTGATTGTCTATTTGCTCTCCGGTTTGGTTATATTCTTCACATAAATCGTCACTTGCCGTAGAAGTAAAATTAACCATCATAAGAATAATGAAACCTGTAAAAATATTATACAAATGACCAGTTGAGAGTATTTTTTTCATTAATAACTCCTTAATTTCTTGTTTTAAAGATGTTTTTATACGTAGTAGCAAATAGCGTACCAATGTACATAAATTAGCCAGAGATGCTATATTCTGGCCCCCTCACCGGGTTTATTTCAAAGAATAAATCAATTGCCAAAAATATTCACTATCTATGATTACAATTTTTTTTTAGTTCCGCCATTAGCGCTTACATAACCTGAAAAAGATCTCCGACAATTACATAATCTGCTTTTTTAAATATGGATGCTTGAGGATCAGTAATCAATCAGAGTCACGTCCAGTCATATTGAGAAGAAAAAAGCTATAAAAGTTTTTTTGATAAAATTTTAATTCCTGAAATAATTCGATTCCGAGTAGACTCATCAAATAATTTGGAACATTTAATTTTGTTCCATACTTCTTGATCAATTTTAAAAAGAATATCATCTATGATTTCGTTTGCCTTCTCTTTAGAGATTTGACAAGTTTTTGCTGTCTCGAGAAAATGTCTTCGAAAAATTTTGTCAACTTTGTAATGTGGACTTGTGCCGACAGATAAGGCCATCTTATATTTGCCAAGCTTAATTTCTTTGTCTGTTAAAGCGGGATAAATTGAGAGAATGTCATAAAGTGGTGTTAATCGATGTCCCTCTTTGACATATTCAATTGAGTAGTTCTTGGCATGTCCATCAATTGCTCCCATTACAAAAAAAACAACCAGAGATTTAAAAAATGTCTCCAAGTCTTTTTCTCTATTAACACTGGTGGAGAGTATAGAGATCAATTCACTGACACACGGGCCTTGATCGGATTGATATTTTTTATTGGAAAAATAACCCAAAGCTTGGCACATATCCTCTATGGGTCTTCGATAAATAATTCCATCTTTTTCATAGCGATCAAATCTTTTAACTACTAGAGCTAATTCACCATCAAAAGACTTGATTTCAACCTCTGCAACTTTTAAATTAAATTCTTTACATAGCTTCATACAAAAATACTCATTATGAACGCTTGAGCGCATATCAAGTCCAAATGTTTCAAATTTCATGGCAGGCTTTAGAATGTGAGTTGTGGGAGTGGTTCCGATAGGTCTTTGCCACTTATTTTTCAAAAATAGAAGAGCTGTTTTTTCTTGAACTCCCGCAAGAGAAATTCGAAAGTCCGCTTGATCATTGTTCATGCCAAGAGGATAAGATTTCAAATTTCGAATTATGTTGCCTATTTTTTTATCTGATAAGATTTCTCCTCTAGGCGGTTGATCTTTGGCCTCATTTGCACTTAAAATTTTTGAAAATAGAAGTGCTCCAACGCAGTCATGTCCTATAGCATCCAAAAGATCAAAATGATCAGAACTATTTGCATGAATCTTTGTTGCAATCAACTCTCTGGCTTCTTTCAAATCTGGTAACAAGTTTTCAAAATATATTTTTGCACTATCACCTTTATAAGGAACGGTTACAAGAGGAAGAGATTGAGAAATAGCAAAACCATGATCGACCCATGTGGGATCGTATGTAAATGAAGTTGAACCGTCGGGAGCTTTAACATAAATACCTATTAGATTGCCTTGAATATAAACGTTTAATTTAATCGTTTTAGATTTTCTTCCCATGTTAAGTCCTTTTTATTCCCAAATCAGAGAGACTTTTTGCGCTGACTTATTTTTTTTACCATCAATCGAAAGATTTAAATTAAGTGCGGAAATTATTATAAGTAAAACATCTAGTCTTGGTGAGGCGGATAGGTTTTCGATCATTGCTATTTTTTTTTGTGACATGCTTGTCATTTTCCCAAGTTCTGCTTGGGTTAATCCTTTGTCAATACGGGTCTGTTTAAGAATTGCTAAAAGTTGTTTAGTTGATCGTATGTAGTTTATATGTACTCCTTGATTTATTCTATTTATAGGATAAATAAATTTTATACCACTAATGGAATAAAATCAAGTTATCCCGATTATGGCATGCAATTTGGACAGTAGTTTTTTTAGCAAACCCTTTTATACATTCAAAAAGAACTTTTTAGTAAAACTGGAGAATATTTAAGGCATATTTATTTAAAATGGGCAAATAACAACATATTTTTAACTATCAAACCCACTTTTGCAGTCTGCCTGACTGGAATTGTCGGATTTGTTGTCGGTTATGGGTGCCTATCAAGATTATTATAGAATATTGTTATATAATAAGGTTATCAATTTTTAGAAGGAAAATTTTCTTATGAGAATAATTCAAGTAATGATTAGCACAACTTTAATATTCTTTTTTTTAGCTTTTATGAATTTTGCTTATGGCGAAAAAAAATCATCTTTTAGTTTCGAAAGTAAAATTGTTGATCAGGCATGCTTAACAAAAGAATATCGAACCGCTAAATTAACTGAGCTTAAGTCAAAAATTCAACAAGCACAGAAAGATAATCAAACTGAATTATTCTTGCAATTGCAAAAAGAACAATTCAAGTTAACGATGTGCAATACTTTTTATGATAGACAACTTTTTATGTCGTTGGGTCTAATGATTTATTACTTGAATACTTCTAATAAAAAATCAATAGCCCAAATTGTGGAAAATATTAGGTTGCTTTATTTAGCTTCAGAGGAATGTGGAGATCGTGATTATGCTCAAAAAATATTGACTGATTTTGCTTTACCACTACTAGAAGGTCATAAAATTTTAAGAGAGTGCAGTATTGCAAAAGAACTTGAAGCAACAGAGCAATTTACTTTTTGTGTCAGTATTTTGCCCGAACAAATAAAATTAGCACCTGAGAATCAAGAGTTAATTAGCTTAAGAGACATATTTGAATGTCAGAATTGATCTAAAAAAGTTTTGAATGAAAATTAGGTTTACATTCAATTCCATTTCCCAAGGACTTAAGCATATTCATGGGCTTTTTACAGAATGTAAGATTGCTGTATAATATTTCGGTACTACCGTAAGTGTACCGATCGGGAAGTTTTGTCATCGCTTAGGCTGCCAATTTCAAATATTTCAGTAACATAATATTTTTTTGGCACCTTAATTATAACTTAAAATATGATATAATTGAATCTGTGGATGATGAAATAATGCGATCACTTGCTTAGTGATGAGAGCCGAGAAGCGCCAGGGGTAAGACGAGAACGGATTCAGTCTATCAGTAAACATGTAATGGCCTCTTAGATAAAACGACGCCCAAAAGATCTAAGCCAAACGCCACAAACGATGAGTTAAGCGCATCACGATAGTGCGAATAACAAAGTGAGACTTCGATAGCACTATTTGCAAGAGGATAAGAATTTTCCTGCGTTCCTTATTTTTTTGGTAAAAAATAAGGAAAAGTAAATTATTTTTTATTTGTCCTATACCCGAAACGCTGGCCAGGAAAGTTGAGATCTTAATCTACCGGCAGCGAATTTTGGCACTTTTTGATTTCATATCGCACCCACATCGAGACGCAAACTTTTCCTCAAAATCCTTTTTAATTTTTTTTGCCTTGTCATATGATAAATCCTCATCAAGAATTTCAGAAAGTTCTCGCCGAGACAACTTCGATAGATCCCTTCCAGGTTTTTTGGCCTGCAACTCAAGTAAAGACAAAATTTGCCCAGCACGTTTTTGATCTTCAGTCTTTGCAAATCTGACGATTAAATTGGCAAATTTTTTATTTCCGTTGTTGATTAATAGATCCACAGCCTTTTTAGTTAAGATATCACTCGCTTTCTTTGCTCCTTTTGCCACAGTTTTTATAATTGACTGCTCAACTTTTTTACCCGCCGTTTTTAATCCTATCTGTGTTTCGATGGTCAGCATTTTACTGAGTCCGTGATGTCCAAATTTCGCTAGTACAGGGATACCAAGCAATTCCAGTGATAATGAGCTTCGTTCTAAAAATAAAGTTTTTTCTGCTTCATCAAGTTGTTTATAATGTTTCAGCACATACTGATCATCCATACGACTTAAAACTTCTCCCATTACTTTTTCTCTTTCTTTTTCAGCTTTATTTACAAACTTAAGACTGATTGCCGTTCCGGCCACCGCCGTTATGGCGGCTCCTGCCAGCGGCCCAGTCACATGACTAAGCAAACCACCGCCGGCCAAAAAACCTACAGTTAAGGCACCGATTGTAAGTGTCATTTGTTTAAACTCTTTATCACTAATATTTTGCTTAAGGTCAGTGGCCATTTTGCATCGGCCAACATTTTCACCTAAGAGTTCCTCTACCACATCGGTATTAACCATATAATGCAATAAGGTTGTATAATCTTCTGGATTTTTAGATTTTGCTAAATCATTTTCGATTCTTGCGGTACTTTTTTTTGCTTCGCCAATTAATTTCAAAAGAGCATTTTTAATCTGTTCATTTTTAGGGAATTCTGTGTAAGGAGTAGTTTTATCCCATTTACCAAGGAATGCAAGCACGGGAAGTTGATCAATAATAGTGCCAACTTGATCTCGATTTTTTTTCCAATCTGCCGCAATACTATTAGCAACAAGTTTTCTCATACTTTGCATTCTTTTTCCTTCATTCGAGATATTTTGAGATTCAAGAAATGGCGGATTCATATGATTATTTTTTAAAGCGTTAAAATCAAGTGCCATTTTAGTAAGTCGTGTTCCCATGCCCTTAAATTTCGAAAAATCTAACGTATTGTTTTTATCCAAGTACCCATTAGTCTTTAACCACTCTTTTCCCTTGAAATCTTTAGAACTCTCCTTGGCCATTTCTTTTCCGATGGCATCAAGATATTTGTCCACATTTTGAACCCAAGCATTTCGAAATGTGTTTTCCCTAATATCAAGTGCAAGCATTACTCTTGCTAATTCAGAAGATTCGACATCATTGTTTGGGTTAAGAGAAATATGTTCCATTTCTGCTATATGTAATTTACCTGACAATGTGCTCATGTCAGAATCGGTATTTAAAGAGAGATTAGCGTTCTGGGAGATTCTTTGTTTTAAAAGCTTTTCTAAAGGGCCATCGGCGCCATCGGTGGTTGGATCAAATATTAGAATATCTTTACCAAAGTTATTTCCGTGAGTCGCTAACGCCAGATGGTATCGTAGTTCTGGTCTTTTAATTTGAATTAAAGCACGAAATTCGTTGATTCTTTTTTCACATTCTTCATCTCCACCATTATCAATACACTCAATCATACTCTCCATATTTTTTATATTTTTCTCAGCATATACTAAAGATCTCTTGGCAATATCCACTAAAAAATCATGCTTACGTCTTCTGGATTCATGCATTTGCCTGACTGGCTCCATGAGTATATCTACTTTTTGAGATACAAACTCCTCAGTACTATCCCACATTGCACATGCATCGATATCCTTTCCATATTTGCCAGATTCAAATTTTGAGCATGCCTTAAAATCGGCCGTTGTAATGTTAACTTCCGTTTTGGCAAATAAGTAAATATTTGCATTAAAACAAAATAAAAAGAGTAATAATTTTAAGTAGGTAATCGTTTTCATTTTATATCCTATCTATCCTCTATCTTATCTCCCCAAAAATCGCTAGTATGCTATCGATCATCTTTTCACTTTTCTATATGATAAGGCGTCTCTTCATCTCCCGGCCGTATGTACTGCTTTAATTTTTCCCAAAGTTCAATCGATTCTTCTTTAACTTTTTCTTTTTCATAAATACCATAACCGACGCCACCTGCGATTCCCGTTCCAATTGCTGTTTGCGATCCTCTGGCCCATAACCATTTTTTTCTTAATATGTCTGACGCTCTGGAGTGATCTGGCATTACATATTGAATATCTAAAGGAGATTTTCTAAAAACTTGTTCCCTTACATGCTTTATTCTATTAATCATATGATCAATTCTGGTATACATTTGATCATTCCGTTCTCTAAAATCTTCTGGAATATCGTCAGCCCATTGTGCTATAATTTCTTGATTATTCTTTTTGCGATATGAATTTAAAAGCTCTCTCTTTTTTATAAGTTCCTCTTTTTGAATATCCATCTCGGCCAATGTCTTTTTCCAAACAGTTTCATCAGAAATAATTTTCTCGTAGGTTTCAGGATTTATTTCATCCATTAATCTGGTGGCCTGGTCAATTTGATCTCTAAATGCTTCCTCTGACTTGCGTACGGCACTTGAGATATTGATCATTTCGTTAAATTTATCTTGTGGTACGCTGTAAAAGCTGGGGCCACCACTAACTCTTTGATTAAAGCCTACGGAAGGGGATACATTAATTTTATCAATATCTGGTTCTATCTTGCCATTTAAAATTTCTTCGTAGCTTGAGTGAAGAGTATCAGATTCGTCAACATATCCGGCATCAACCCATACATCTTCCTCAATGTATTCACCGTTGGAGTCTTTTGCGGGTCCTTTCCGTTTTTCTTTTCGCTCAACACTCCACCGTACCTCTACATTATATTCTGCATTGTTATGTTTTTTTGCAGTACGCCGCAAATATTCTTCATACAATTCCGGTGTTTCTCTTTGGTGTTGTGAAAATCTTATTTTTAAGTGCTTGTCTTGATACTCTGCCATTGGTCTTTCACCGGCAAACTGCTCATCTTTGGTCGCTATATATTTACGCTTTCTTATTTCATCAATTGTCTCATCTATTAAATCCATATCACGCTCAGCTTGTCTTTCAGTTTCGTTAAGTTTTTGCTGACTCTTTGACTGAGCCTCAATTCTTTTATCTATCTCTTTTGCATTAACCTTATCAAATTCAAAAGTATTTGTTTCAGATAGCTCAAGACCGTTTATTTCTTTTATATCTTTTTTTATATCTGCCATTTGGCCGCTGGTATCATTCATGAGTCCACGAATTTTTGTTTGCTCATTGGTAGTCATGTATTTTCCATACTTGGTAAGAGTATCTTCAGCCGGTTCATCCATCTTATAGATTAATTGTAACCTTTTTCTATCGGCATTATTATGTTCGATATAACGTAGGGCCCTTTTATATTCGGGGTCAAGCCATCTCATAAACCTATTTCTGGTGTTTTTGTACTTTATCCCTTGAGATTCATTAACTGCCTTTTGAAGATATATTCGCTCCGCCTCATTTAAGGCCATTTCTGTAAACTTTGCGGTCTCATTCAACCCTTGATCATAACCCCATTTTTTATCTGCTTTCATTAATGTAGATAATACGTCAAACGCCCTGTTAACTTCATCATTCCAAAATATTCCTGCGTAATCGTCATTTACATGATATAGATCGCCGATGAATTCAACTTGGGCCGGAGTTGCTTTGATATAATCCCCCTGGATTAGCTCCCAAATTCTAAAAAGTTCTTTTTCGCTTTTAATAAGCCCAGTTTTAGAATCAAACAACTCATCTAAGACCGAATCAGGTACCGCCTCAAACGCTCTTCGAAGTCTGCCGTGGTAAAAAAAATCAGTTTTCTTTTGATAATCATAGAGAAGATGTTCATTGGGGCTAAAAATATTGCGAATAAGATAGTCCAAAACATTCTGTAAACATGACTCTTCTGCTTCTGGAGACTCATACTGGCCAAGCGTTATTGGTTTTATTTTTGATTCCTTAGCATTTTCATTGGCAAATAAAGTTGAACTTAAGATTATGGCGAAAATCACCCAATACCCGACCAAATACCTTATGATCATTTTATACCTCTAGATTAGAATGTATCCCCAATATAGATATCGTTTTTTTTTTTTGAAGGCCTTAGATTTTAAACTGTGATTCAAAGAGATCTGCATTATTTTACCCAGTATAAGATAAAATCCTGTTTTTTTAGCTAGCAAACTACTTTAGTCATATATATATTTTTTGCTCTCCTCGTGATTTAAGCAACTAATCGTAGTTTTATCGCATTACGAATCAGACAATAACTAAAACATGCTTCTTAAAGCTAACTCAATTAGAAATCGTAAAATATCAAAGCTTAGACTGTAAAGATAGGGATGATATTTCTCGGAATCGTTACCTCTTTCATATTTTGAATATTAAAAGAATGATCGATCTCAATATGATCGAAGCTGTAAATAAAGTCATTAATAGAATTGTTAACAAGGGAGAATGTTTAGAGGAAGATATCGCTTTAAAATACATTAGAGAGGAATTTTCTAAGGAATACACATTTAAGAATTTAGAGAAGAAAAAATTTGATATGCTCTATAATAGTCTTAGTCTCGGAATTCTAAAATTTAAATTAGGTGAGATGAAATACATATTAAATAATCTCAAAATAAAAAGTAAATAGACAGGGTGCTAGACATTTAAAAAAACCAATTTTCCCACGGTATTTTCGGGCCGGTGGTTATAGCGGATGTTAGAACGCTAGGTCCTTTAATTAGCACAAATATTTGTTATTACTGGGATTGAACATAAAATAAAAGAAATTTTTTACCCTATGTGAATTTATTACAAGTCGTATTGTGCAATGCATCATCTTTGTTTATAATCAATTTATATCGTTCCATTTAATAATTAACAAGAGGATTAAAATGAAGATAATTGTTTTTATATTGTGTTTTTATACTTTTGCAGCGATTGCTTTTGATGATCCAACAATCAAGATAACGACATCGCGAGCAGCGATTGATTATGGTTATTTTAAGATTTATGAATCTTCTAAAATCTCCTACTTTAGAACGGAGAGAGGTCCTGCAAGATTAGGTGATTTGGTCCGACTTTGTTTTCAACTAAAATTGGATGCTGATGGTGAAACAAAAGTGCTTGAAGATTGTGGAGATGACTATAAACAAAAACCTAAGGTAAATTTTTTTAATTCAATAGTCGAAATAGCTAGAAATAAGGGATTTATGGTTGCGGTAAACTTATCTCCTACTTTTTCAATAATGAATGATTATGACATTGCTATTATTGCACCCTCTATAGAGGCGGGGGAAACTCTTGAAGCTGAGCTTGAAAAAGAAGGAAAAAATGCTTACTTTTCAAGATAGTTAATCCAACTCACGTTACATACTTAAGCAGAAAAATGCCACCCTACTTTTTGGAGTAAAATAATTATATAGGGATTTCATGTTTTAAGCATATAGACTGTAATCATCTAAACCCATTTCCATGTAAACATCAGTTAATTGGTCAAACGTATCGCTGATAATTCCAATTGCCTGTTCTTCTTTAATGGTGTCTAACGACAATTTAAACTACCCATCAACGACAATTATAATTACCCAAACCTGATATAATTACTCCAGTAAGCATTTATTTATGACATGGAGGTTGTAATGATAAAAGATCATCAGGTGCGGAGTTTTTTTAAGCATTATAAGCTCACTGCCAATATGGAGCTAAGTGCTATGAGAAATGGTATGAGTAGAAAAACAGTGTCCTACCGGAATATTCTCAACTTGTCGAAAACACGTTGTTGTTTTGACATAATCTCAAGTTGTGACTATGTATGTGCATGCATTCTTTTTTTACGAAAATCAAAATTTCTTATCACTATATGCGGCGAGTTCTTGCTGAGCTTTTATTGGATCTCTATTTTTACTACACTTCTTGCTTTCCATTGCTTTTGATCATCGGTGCCTACAAACGAATCAAGCGAAGGTTGAAAATTTTGTGGCTTCCCAAAGGCCCTGGCAGACCAGCGGTTCCTGAAAATATCGTCGACTTAATTTTGGATATGAAACGATCAAATTTACTATGGGGTGCGCTACGAATTTCGCAGGAGCTTAATCTGATGGGGATCAGCTTGCACAAAAGAACCGTCAGCGAAATTTTAAAGGAGAATGGGTTTACAACACCACCAATGAAGTTCGGGCAGCCAACATGGGAATCGCTGATTGTTTCAGGAAGAGAAACGTGGGCCATGGATTTTTGTAACGTAATTGATCTGAAGTTATTTCAAATATATATTCTAGGAATAATTAATATTGGGACACGTGAAATTGTTTGGCATGCCATCACGCTATACCCAACAAGAGAATGGCTGATACAACAATTTAGAAATCTGGCCATCGATGAAATAGCATTCCCGGATTATCTTATCATTGATAACGATGGCATTTATGGCCATTGGATTGACACTGTCTTTTTAGAATATTTTGATATCAAAATATTTCGAATTCAAAAAAGATGTCCATGGCAAAATGGAAAAATGGAGAGGTATTGGCGAAGCATTCAAAATGAATTAATTTTTCGTATTCCAATTCAAAATGAATTTACCTTTCGATATTTTTGTAGAAATTACCAGGTCTACTTTAATGAAGTAAGGCCACATCAAGGTCTTTTGGGCAAAACTCCTATCAATAAAATTTTGGAACAATCTCGTATTGTAGATTTATGTGCTGTCAGATACAAAAAAATTAAACATGTTCATGGGCTTTTTACAGAATTTAAAATTACTGCATAATATTCCGGGTAACTGCTCACCCATTATTTGCAAATTTTCCTGACATCGCAAGCCCAATTGCTTGAAGAGCCGAGTATCCTTGATATCTCATGGATTTTATATAACTGGTAATTCTTGCATATGCTTGTGCCATTT
>Ga0208957_1000081_pt1 | contig 79329 bp, 122 predicted proteins | sample RifOxyA1_FD_184029 | JGI IMG/M metagenome (GOLD analysis project Ga0208957, IMG submission 184029) | Groundwater microbial communities from Rifle, Colorado - Rifle Oxygen_injection A1 (SPAdes) | ecosystem: Environmental > Aquatic > Deep subsurface > Groundwater | place: Rifle, Colorado, United... | reverse complement strand
AAAAGCGAATTTCTCTATATCGATATTTAACAGACTAAAAAGAGATTGCTCTGGCGCATATTCAATTAATCTGGATTCTTTTGCTCCAATTAATCTCTCTGCCGTTTTCTGTGCTGCATCTTTATCTCCGACTTCATCAACTAAACCAATTTCTTTTGCCTCTAAACCAAGCCAGATTTCTCCTGTTGCCAAACTGTCAACTTTTGTTTTTGACAGCTTTCTATTTTCCGCAACTTCCGAGACAAATAAATAATGAATTTTATTTATTTTTGACTGCAAATACTCCCGCTCTATTGGTGTAAGTGTTTTATACGGCGAACCTGCGTCTTTCAAACTTCCTGAAACTAATCGTTCATATGTTACTCCGTGATTTTCAAACAATCCTGAAAACTGCAAATAAGAACTTGTAACTCCGATACTTCCAGTAATAGCTGCTTCAGATGCAACAATTACATCGGCTTCGGATGCAATCCAATAAGCGCCGCTTGCGCCGACTTCTCTAATGAATGCGACTGTTGGCTTTTTTGTGTTCTCAACTTCCTGCGCAATTTCCTGCGAAGCTACTACTGTTCCGCCGGGAGAATTTATTTCCAGAATAATTGCTTTGATAACAGAATCTGAATCGGCTTCTTTAATCAGATCTTTTATCTGCTCGTGATTTCCGTCTACGACTATTTCGCCATAAATTGGAATAACTGCAATTGCGGGTTTGGTAATGTTTCCATTGTTGAATAAATGCAGCTGCATAACTGCAAATCCAGCAACTAGTATGAGTAAAATTATTGCTCCAGAAAGTAAGTAATTGCGGTGAGGTAATTTGGCAAATGATACTGGCAAAATTCGTGATAATTGCTTCTGCACCTCCAATTTCCTTCGGGCCATATTTATAATATTGAATGTACAATTATAAAGGTTGCTAAAGGATGAGCTGTAAAGTTAGCGTCTGGTATAACGTATGGCATTAACAGAAGTTTTGCGACGAAGGAGCAAAATTTGGGTGGAGAAGTCTGCAAGACTTCATAACCTCATAATCCTTGTTATATTCCCCGAAGGGCTGAAATTTAGTGCAACGTTCCGAAGGAAAATTTTTGAGTTGCAAGACGGTGCGAAAACAGACAAACTTATAATATTGAAGCAAATTAATACTATCATGAATAATGAATTAGTTAGAATATTAAAGCAACTCGATATAATCTCTCGGGAACCTGTTAAATTAAAAACTGCAGAAGCATCGAATTTTTATGTTGATGTTAAGAAAGCATACGGATATCCTGATGCGTTAGATTCCATCTCCGATGAATTGTGGAAGGAGATTGGCGAGAGAGTTACTTGTATTGCTACAGCTGGTTATGGAGGATTGTCTCCCTCCACAATTATTTCATCAAGACATCATTTATATCTAACTTTTGTTCGTGATGAACCAAAAAAACACGGCAAGGGCGGATGGATTGATGGATATGTTCCGAACGAACAAGACAAAATTGCAATAGTGGATGATGTCTTCACGACCGGAGGAAGCTTAAGAAAAATAATTGAAGCTCTCGAGCCAACTGGAGCAGAAATTCTTGGATGTTATGTTGTTGTGAAAAGAGGAGATGGAAATTTACAGGTTCCTCTAAAATATCTTCTAACCACTGAAGAGTTGCTTTAAGCACCGCCTTGCAATTGAATATAACATCGTGATTATCTGAAGTTTTCCGAAGTGAAATTTGGGTGGAGCGTAGCGGAACGAGAGCGCAGCGTGGTCGAGGAGCGAAGCGACGAAGAAGTTTGAGATTTGGGCGTTACATCAAGAACGAAGTTCCATTAATTAAAAGAAGAAAGGGCAAGAATTATTGTAGAGCAATTAATTCAACTGGTGAAACTCTAAAGTATTCTCTAGGTGATAGTTTTGGCTGATCTATTGAGCAAGCAATCATTCCAGTTTGCTTCTCTCATTTGAAAACCTCTATGTAATTGTTTAATGTTATGCCGTTTATAATATTATTTGCCATGTGCGGATTCGATATTTCCTTGATATTTTTATGCCTAAAGACTTGTATTTTTCTTTTTAGTTTATCCTCAAATTTTTCCAAAGATATATCTTTTTTTGAAGGCGTTTCGATATACAAATCAATATCGCTTTCTTCAGTGTCCTCTCCTTTCGCATAAGAGCCGAAAAGAACTATTGCAGGATTGCTTAATTCTATTTTTAAGTATTCAATAAGCCCAGATTCATATATCTTTTTTATATTATATAGTTTTTTTTCTAGGATATATTTTTGGCTTCCTCTGTTTGAAGTATAGAAATTGGCATTTCCAATTTTGTTTGTTGTCAGAATGCCTTCTTGCTCTAATTCGTTGCAATACCTGATGACTGATGGCAACGGGAGTTTAAGGGCTCTCTCTATTTCTCTTACTCTCAGATTGGCTGAAGGATTGATAAAAAAGTGCGCCTTTATTGTTTGTTTGATACTTTTTTTTATCATATGATAATATCTGATTTCAGTTGATATTTAAAGTTATCGGTTTGCATAGCTACTTTTTATAATCCATTATTATTGAAGTGATAGATTCTGTTTTAAAATTACAAAAAGAACAAGCCCAAATGCTGTTCTTCATTCAAGAAATGCAGGAATAGCAAAAAACTTCTTAACAACAATATGGTAGAACGTTATCATAATGAATTTAAGGAATTTGACAAAGTACTAAAGGATAAGGCTTTTAATAGAAATTAAAGTTCTAGAGTTATGAACGAATTGATACAACGTCTTGAACAGACTCAAGACTTAAACAGAAATAAAATAGAACTAATAAAGAATAATTGGGCAAAACAACAAAGTATACAAGCTCCGCTAAATTCTGATATTTATAATTCTATGACTGCTGAACAAAGAGTAAAATTCAGAGATTTACTTACTACAAAACCTACAAGAACTTTATCAGGAGTTTCTGTTGTTGCAATTATGACAAAACCGGCTGGATGTGTCGGCAGATGCACATACTGTCCGACTTCTTCTTTAGCTCCAAAATCTTATACTGGATATGAGCCTAGCTCTATGCGAGCGAGAAGAAATAATTTTGATTCGTATTTAATTGTAAAAAACAGATTAGAGCAGTTAAAAAAAGTCGGCCATCCAACAGATAAAAACGAAGTAATTATACAGGGCGGCACATTTACGTGGATGCCTTGGGACTATCAGTACAATTTCATTAAGCGGGCTTATGATGCTTTCAATGATATTGACGCTTCCGATTTAGAACAGGCAAAACAAATTAACGAAACTGCAGCTCATAGAGTTGTTGCTCTCGTAATTGAAACAAGACCGGACTGGTGCAAACAGGAGCACATTCAAAAGATGCTTGAACTTGGAGCTACAAGATGCGAATTAGGTTTACAGTCAGTTTACGATTACGTTCTGGATAAAATAAAACGCGGACATAATTTAGATGAAGCAAAAATAGCAATTAGAGAGTTAAAAGATGCCGGCTTCAAAGTTGATTTGCATATGATGCTTGGACTTCCGGGCAGTTCAAAAGAATTAGATATAGATATGTTCAGAATTTTATTTGAAGATCAGGATTTGAGACCAGACGGATTAAAGATTTACCCGTGCGGCGTAATCAAAGGCTCGGAATTGTACAATATTTGGAAAGCAGGAGATTACGAACCAATAAATGATAAATATATTTTAGAAGTGCTTGAAACAATCAAGCCGAAGTATATTCCGCCTTATGTAAGAATTAAAAGAATTATGAGAGATATACCATCTGATCATATTGAAGCGGGCTACAAATATCTCAACATAAGACAGATGCTTGCAGATAGAGGAGTGCAGTGCAGATGTATTAGATGCAGAGAAGTTGGACATAAAGATGTTCTAAAAGTCAATCCAGAATTAAATATAATTGAATACGATGCCAGCAACGGAAAAGAATACTTCATTAGTTTTGATGATAAAAAATCAGATTCAATAATTGGCTTTGCAAGACTAAGACTTCCGGCAGATACGAAACATGCATTCATTCGTGAATTACACGTATATGGACAGGCAATTCCTTTAGGAGAAAGCGGAGAAGTTCAGCATAAAGGCTTAGGTAAAAAACTTTTGGCAAAAGCGGAACAAATCGCCAAAGATGCCGGCAGGACTGAAGTGCTTGTGTTGAGCGGCGTAGGTGTAAAAGAATATTATAGAAAGCTTGGCTACGAGAAGAAAGATTATTATATGGCTAAGTTTCTGTAAGAAAAATGGTTGCAACTTGGGCAATTTTGTCTATTTTGGCGGCACTTTTTTGGGCAATTTCTAACAACATTGACAAGTACATCTTTAGCAAGTGGATAAAACATAAGCATCCTTACGTTCCAATCCTGATTCTTGGTCTGACAGCACCAGTCCCTGTTGTACTAATTTATCTTATACGTGGCTTCTCTTCCTTGTCTTTTTCCAACATAGCAATTTCGCTTGTTGCAGGCGCTGTTTATGTTATATTAGGTATTTTCTATGTCAAAGCGGCGCAAATAGAAGAGATATCTCGCGTAGTACCGTTGTTCTACCTGGCTCCCGCATTTACAGCAATGCTAGCTGCATTATTTTTAGGCGAGATCTTTTCGCCCATAAAGTATATTGGAATATTCTTACTAATGGCCGGCGCGATTTTAATTTCTGTGCGCAGCCTCAAGGAATTGCGCCCAGGAAAAGCTTTCTGGTTTATGCTCGTTGCTGCATTAAGCTGGGGAATTAGTCTCGTCTTAACCAAATATGTTCTCAACTTCACCCCTGATTATTGGACAGTATTTGCATACTCAAGAATAGGTACTATGCTTGGAATAATTCCATTGTATTTCTTTTTCTTCAAAGACTTAGTTAAAACGGTAAAAGAGCATGGTGCAAAAGTAGTCGCTGGTATATCTACTAGCGAAGCTATAAGCCTAGCAGCATTTTTGTTTATAACAATTGCATCAGTTACTGGCTTTGTAACTTTTGTTAATGCGCTCGCGGCCGTGCAGCCATTTTTCGTCTTGGCGATAGCTGTTTTCCTAAGCATATTCTTTCCGAAAATCTTGAAGGAAGAGATTAGCACTAAGACGATAGCTCTGAAAGCGATAGCCATAGGCTTGATTTTCATCGGTGCAGTTATAGTGACTTAATTTTAAATAGCTCGGAAACCTCTAATCGCGTATGGAGATTTGCGGAATAAAATCCTGGATAAATAGCAAGCCGCTAACTCTTGAAATTCTAAAGATTTCCAATACAAAGAAAAAATATCGATTTTTCTGGTTTTGAAAATCCGCGGATTTTCAATATGTTTTTAAACACAATTCATACATTACCTTTACAGCCCCATCGTCTAGTGGTTAAGGATAGGAGGCTTTGGCGCGCTCGAAGACTAGCTTCGGCTGGGTCTTCTGCGAAGACACCTCTTGGCATCGGTTCGAATCCGGTTGGGGCTATTTAGATCTCAAAAGCAGCATCTATCATACGCTGTTTGTCTTTTTTTGTCAGATATTTACCTTTATACATCACAGAACTTCTAGCTTGCTTATTTTCCTTTCCAATTTCAACATCTCGTAAATGTTCTCGACGAACATAGCCTATAAAAGGCCGATCAATAACAAAAACATTTTGTAACTTATCTAACTTATATGGAAAGTTATTTCGTTTCATCTTTGTATATCCTTCCGGCGGACTTGGCAAAACGCCCCACCCATATTGTTTTGTATTATTCTTAATATGCACGTTAGTTATTAAATCAACTACGTAATATTCCTCAGAATTCAATATATGCATGCGATTTTTATCATCTGCAAAAGCTATAACTTCAGACCTAAGTAAATTTTCTAAGGTCTCTTTTGTAATATTTTTAACAGGCAAACCTATTTGCGAAATAAACTCTCTGGCGTCAACAACGGCCATAAAATAAGAAAGCGCAGGTAGTAAATAAAGATTGCTATACTAAAGTTTAATATTTTTAGCTAAATAAGCAAAGCAGTTAAGCCTAACTTCTTGGCTAGCTTTTAGAAGTTTGTAAGCTCTAGCAGCTTCGCATCCATAATAAGCTTGCATATCGTACAAAGCATCATCTGGATGTGCTCCTGCATAAACCCTTGCCATATATATTGTAGCAGGCATTATATTTATTGCATTGACTCTAGCTATTCTAGCCGCCAATAAATCTAACTCAAAAATATTTCTTACAATTTCACTGCCATCAAACTGGTCAACAAAGAACTCTATAAGTGACCGATCCAGTTCTCTTATCGCTTCTCTTGCTCTAGTTTTCATAACTGTCCAGCCTCAACTGTTCTGTATTTTTAATTCTATTTCCATTTGCTAAATAATTAATGTCTTCGGTTGTTGCATTGCCTTCAAGAACTTTTTGCAAAACAAATTTATCATCTCGGGACTGCTTTGGCAATAAAGACAATGCCATATCACTTATAGTACCTTTAATTAAAACTCTAACTCCATTAATAGACTCGCCGAAGAATTTATTTTGATACCACGCTATATCGACTTCGGTTTCGCTATTCATAAAAAATGTATCCTGCATTCTTGCAGCGATAGTTTTTCCATAATAAATTGTTTCGCCTTTTTCCGGTCTAAGCTGCTGTATAGCTTCGCCTCTTTCAGAATCCTGATATCTTTCTCCATAACTCATGGAATCTTTTCTAGCTATTATCATATATAACAAGTCACTTTTTTTAATATTTCCTTCTGCTAAATCTTTGCACCTTTCTGCTAAATATTCAACTGCGCTTCTATAACTATCGTGCATTAAAAGTGAGCCAAATTGCTCCATTGTTTCGCGCTCAAACATAGTTCTATGGCCTTTTTTCGTTTTAGCATCCATATCAATTGTTCCGGGCGTTATCAAAACACCATTCTCCATAAGCGCAATTACATTTCCGCTAGTTCCAGATAAAACTTTGCTGGCTTTTCCATAAAGTTCCAGCATAGGACAGCTATCTAAAATTTTTTCTATATTTTTCTTTGGTGTCTTAGCTCTTAAAAAGAAAAACTTCGGAGTGAAATTTATCAATTCTATACTTTCTCGTCCAAGCAGAATTTCTAGGGTTTCAATTGTTTCAGACAAGTAAAGATTTGCCTGATTTTTTGTAATTTTGTAAATGGATTCAAAATTATCTTTACTGAAATCACTTTCTGACTCCAAATCAAATAAAATTTCTTCACAGAACGCATCAATAGCTTGTTGTAAGAAAATCCTACTCTCTCGCCGTTCTTTATTAGCTATTAAATTATAAACATAGCTAAATGTTTTATCCTGCTTTATTACTGGCTTGAGAGCTTGGGCTAATATGGAATTATAAACTACATATATGTCGCCTTCAGAATGGTAACCGCGTTTTCCTCGCAAAGGAAATTTATTCTCTCTTAATTTATCAATCTTAGCTTGATTTATATCAAAATTCTCTAATTCTTTTCGTCTGCTTCTTCTTATATCGTTAAGAGCTTCAAATCGCCTTCTGTCGCGCAAATCAGATGCTAATGTAGATTTAGATACCCATGAAATTGCATCTACTTTTGCCTCAAAAAGCCACGCAAGATCAAAAATATCTTCTTTTATTAATTCCAGTAATTTTACAGTGCTTTCTACATCTTGCTCTGCATATTGCTGAACTATTTCGGCAGCGTCATAATCTTTATTTTTAGTCCAATCTTCAACCAAATCTTCAAGCTGTCCGTAATCCAAACTTTTCTCGTAAGGAATTCCAAAAAATGTACATACTGTTTCAAGTTTATTATTTTTCGACCAGCCCCAATTCTGTGAGAATGCCATACTATCCAAAAGCAATCTGCCATTGATGCGCGGCATCTTGTAAAATCCGAGATAAGCGTGCGTATAAGGCTCAGTTTCATCAACACCGATTGGAAAAATTTCTTCGCTTTTAGTTCGCTTTGCAACTTCGCCAAATTTAGAAGTATCATAATATAGATTATGATTTCCTATCATACCTGGATCGTTATGCAAAATCAAATGTGACAAAACAAAAGCCAGCTCCCTATGGTCGCGAATAACTTCACTCTGCTCTCCCATTATAGATAATACATCTTCTAAATCATTACCTTTGATAGCTGCAGTATTTATTCTCGTATACTTGCCGTCTCTTCTTCCTTCCTGATCAGTTTCCAAATCGAAACAAAGTAAATTCTCATGCAAAAGTTTTATTGGATTTGGTGTATCAACAACTTTTACATTGCCATCTTCAATTAATATATCAGAATATAGTGGAACATCTACGTAATTTAACATTTGATCTGCTGTACCTGTATTTGGAAAAATATCGTGCGGCAGAAATCTTTTTGTATCTCTCGGACCTCTCAGCCATAAAACTTTCTTAATTCCAGAATTTTTTATCTCTACACTAACATTCCTGTTCTTCAATTTTGTATCATTTTCAAGCTCTTCAACAATTCTGCTAACTTCTTTTTGGTGCAGTCTTCTTGAGATAAAAAGTCTTGGTATTTCCGTATCTATGAATTGAGATTTATTATGTTTTCCGTGATATTTACTACGTTCTCTGTAAAACACTCTTACGCTTTGTCCACTCTGAGCATTTTGCACTAGTACGTCGGTAACGACTTTAGGCATACATATCGGAATAGTGAAAGTCTTAAAAGCCTTTTATAAAATCACAAAATATGGTTTACGTTGACACCTGCAAGAAGCTTTCTGACCCTAAAAAAGTAGGGCGGCTGTATCATTTATTAAAGCCGTTTTTGCCCGATGACTGGAGACCTAATGCCACTAGTGGATTAAAAAGAAAAGAAGTGAATAACTATTTTGAGTTAGCAAAGATGTTCATTGAAAATTATCCCACGTCAATCAAAATGCTGGAATCTTATCAATTGCAGCACGAATTAAGTTTAGAGCGGCTGCCGGATTTAAGCCACAAAAATATACTATTAATACCTGGAATTTCAGTTGATAACAGCGAATGGAAAGTAAATTATGTTGGACACGATATTTTCTCTGACAGATTCAAACTTACAACCAAAATATTAGAAAGTATAAATTACGTAGATGAAAAGTACAATGTAGCAGATTTATTGGAAAATTTACTCATAATTCCTATAAGTCCTTTCTTTTTTCCAGGCGAAATTATAAGATTAGATAGAGGAGATTTAGCCTTACAATATGCCTTTCCAAATATATATTTAGATATTAATGAACGTCTAAAACATACGAAAAAGAAGCCGCTGAAATCCACTTACCGATTAAAATTTCTTGGGCAAAGTGAAGAAATGAAAGGTATGACTGAATTTTCAGATTTGATTTTCTCATACTCCAATGCTGTAAAAGCAAAGCAAGCTAAGTACAAAAAAATGACAGAAGAACAAATGGAATTTGATATGTACGAATTAAGATATACAACTCATATAAATCGACAAATGATGCGCAGAAGTCTCGAAACAATATTATCGAATTTTAAAAAACCTATAAGTTTATTTGCGAAAAAGACTTCCTATGTGCGCTCTATAATTGATGAAGAATTTATTGAAGATCATAATATCTATGACATAGGAGACAGCAAAGGACCATTAGCAAATGCTGGTATGACTAATCAAGCAGAAGCGGACGATTCTGCACAGAATTTACTTGGAGGGTGGGTAAGATCATATGGAACTAAATGCGTGTCATAAGGAATTAGGACCTATATTTAGATGTGATGTACAATCGCGGTGCGAATCTGGCTCACTAGGAGATTTTACTTGCACAAATACACTCTACACTTCGGGTTTGATTTCTGAAGACAATAAAAAATTACTCGAGAATGATTGTTATGAAGAAGGCTACTATTTACTTCCGGTTGAAGCTCATTTTGTAATTCTAAATTCGCACGATGCTGAGATAGACGTAACTAAAACCAAATCCAGCGGAGAAAAAGATCACTTTAGAAAATCCTGGTACGATACTGTAAAAGAGCACAGAGGAATTTATCCTCTGCCACTTACAAAAAAAGTTTCTGGTAAATATCATTTAAGAGCAAGCGAACATGGTCACGATTTAGCAAGAATAATAGCAAAACTCGACAAATCTAAATTAAAAACAGAATATGGGATAGATTTAGAAAATAAATTCTCGAGTGCTGGAACAACCGCACATTTGCTAAGAAATTATCAGGAAGAATTCTATGAAAATTTTGTACACAATAAACGATTGGAAGACATAGGCATACAACCAATTCCCAGACAGCTGTACTGCGAAATGCCTGTGCAGTTAGAGCTTACTTACGAATCCAAAACACAGGAAGTTGCAGATGTAATTAAAATTAGAGGGCATCCAGATGTACTTTTTCAGTTTAGAGATGGACACGCAGTTGGTGCTTTGGATTTTAAAAGAGCGCGAAATATTCCTTATGAAAGAAGAAGTCACGTAAGGCAAAAATTAACATATGCAAGAGCAGCTGCACAAATGCTGAATATAGAACCAGAATATTTCTATGGATTTACAACTAACAGATCATTTGAATCTGACATAGGTAATTATAGGAATCCGAAATATAAGCTGCTAAAAGTTCCGAATTCAAATACTAATGCTCAAATAGTTGAACATAATTTTGAATTTGCGAGAAGTTATACAAAGCAAGCATTTATTCTACATAATAGACGTACATTTTTTAATTCCTATGCAACATTGCATCCGAAAGAGTATTGCAGACCAGCAGCAGATCTTCTTGCCAAATTAATGAAAACAGAAAAATGTACGCTTGCTGATTTAATTGATATGCTAGGATTAAGCTCAAAAGATTGGGAATATCCTACTATTCAATCCTCATCTTTCTCTACATATACTTCATATAATGGCCATATAAATCCGCCAATAATAGCGCCATAAATTCCATTAAATACATCTGCTGAATTTGCAACTCTATCTAGAAGACCTGATTGATATAATTCTAATCCATTAGCTATAGCGCCGCAGCTAATAATTGCGATGGTTGGACCTAATTTATCCATAAGTTCAGTATTTGTTGCAGCGAGCGCTCTTTCAAAAGTTGCTGCTAAACCAGCATAAACACCCATATGTGCCACGTAGTCTGGAACTATTGCGGGTAAAGGCTGTGTAAAAGTTGCTACAGTTAGCGCCAAATATGCTGCAGCATTTGCCGCGTTTATTTTAGCGTAATTATTAGATATAAAATTACTTACTCTAGTACTAAGTTTGTCTGCTTTGGTCTCTAAGTCAATAACGCTTTCCAGTGACCCATCTTTTGCTGTGGCTATCATTCCTTATTAGTAAAATTCTGATTTAAAAGGTTAACAGCGAGGCTCTTTAGTCAAAGGTCTTGATTAATAATACAAAGAAAAACAGCGGTTTTTCTGGTCTTGAAACTCCACAGAGTTTCAATATTCGTCTATTTGATTTTTAGTCATATGTAAAACATGTAATCTGTGTTTAAGAGTCTGCAAATAATCTTGCGCACCGTACTTATTTACATACCTCTTAACGAAATACTCTAAAGCTGTATCTTTAGTTTTCACTTCATATGAATTACTATAAACGTTTAAAGCAAATTTTCTACGTCCCTTATTATCTAATTCATAATATTCTATAATATCGCCAGTAAATCTTTTTTTTTCTCTTAGTAATCGCACTGCATTTTCTGTTATTCTTATACATTCTTCAACATTATCTTCAGTGTTTCTCATTTCTTTAACTATATCGAATAGCACCGCATCTAAAATTAAAGTATCTTGAGTTGGTTTCTTTAGGTCCATAATAATTCCGTGCTATTTGGTTTTTTAAGCCTAACGTATAAATTAATCAATGTTGTTGATACAACAGCAAACAATAGTTTCCTTTTAACCATTTTTAACGTTTTTTCTTAGAAGTATTAAATTTCTTCTTAGCAGACTCGGCAACCGCATTTTTTCTTGCTTCTTTTCTCGCTTCTGCCCGCTTTTTGGTTTCCCGCTTTTTCTTTAATTCAATTTTTCTATCTTCTTTTGCGTCTTCTACTTTCCTCTTATTTTCTTTTATTGTCTTTAATCTCTGTCCGGAGCGTTCTCGTCTAGAAATTTCCTCATACAGATTAGCAATTTCAGTTTCGAGCCTTAATATTATCTCGGTAGGTTTTGTTCCAGTCAAAATATTACCGCACTCCTGGCAGCTGAAATCATTCTCCAGTGCATCTTCGTAAATAAATTTCTTCTGACAATTAATACACTCAAATACATATTTCTTTTCATCCAATAATTGTTGTTTCTTCTTTGTCAGCTGCGCTTTCTTATACTGTAAATATATGTCTCTTAATTTATTTTTATCTAAAGACCAATAGTAGAGATACCACCATTTTTTGTCTGGATCTCTTTGTTTTATGTAAGTTACCAAACCAATAGAATTAAGCTTGTACAAAAGTTTTCTAGCTTCGTTGATTTTGAGTTTCAGTTTCTGTGCAACAACATTTTCAGAAATATTTTCTTTTCTTTCAAGCATTCCTAAAATTCGTTCTGTTAATTCATCTACTTCCACTCCGATTTCTCGGAGCATCGTTATAACTTTAGGGGCCGCCATATTAAATTCCACTCAATATAAATGGTCCAAATATGTTAAATATCAAGAGCGCGAGTGACAAATAACTGATGAGCATAAAAACTTTTTGTGCAGCAGTTTTGTTCTTCATAATATCTGCTACAAGGGAATTTGCCATTTTTCCGCCGTCTAGTGGCCCAATTGGAAGTAAATTGAACAATCCAATTCCGATATTAAGTATGAACAGCCAGAAAAAGAACTGAGCTATGTATTGTAATATCCAAGGTGATTGTCCAAATGTATTTGCAATTTCAGGTTTGACAATTACATCTCCTTTAAATTGTATTCCGAGATAAGGTTTGGTGGGCTCTTCTGGATTCGCTCCGAAAGTAGCTATTTTATCTCCGTTATTTGTGGTTAAAACTGCGCTATCCCCTGGTTTATTAGCAGTTAGAAGTTTAATAAATTCGTCTACAGAGCTAAATTCAGCTCCACTAATTGCTGTTATTACATCTCCTTTTTCTAAACCTGCCAAATCTCCGGGCAGACTTTCTGTTACATCTTCTATAATTACGCCATTGAAATCAAAAGTTTGTGTTATTGCTGGAGCGACTGCAAAAGTTGTCAAGCCAATTACGATTGCTGCAACAACAAAATTAGTAAATGCGCCGCTTGCAAGTACAGCTTCCCTTGCTCTTAACGAAGCTCTATTAAATTGTTTTTCATCCGGCTCAACAAAAGCTAAAGGTATAATTGCAAGAAGTCCAAAGCCAACGGCTTTCAATTTAAGTTTGAAAGCTTCTGCAACAACACCGTGCATCAATTCGTGAGCTACAAGTATTATTGCTAATGCGCCTAAGAAATACCAAATTGGAATAAATTGTACAATTCCAGAGCTCGATGCTGCTGCACCAGGGAGAATAAACTGCACAGATGCGCCTAAACTTGGATTTAGAATTATTTTATAGACTTGATATGCCAAAAATCCGAAAATAAAAATCATGCCGCCAAAAGCTATCGGAATTGCAATAGTTCCATAAATTTGCCAGAATTTTGCATATTTTCGTCCGAGCTTCCTAACGTGTTCAATCGTTCTTTTAGATCTATAAAGTATAATTGGAATAAAAAGCATCCATTGGATTTGGACATTTGCGCGATTTTTGTATAGAAAAATAGCTATAAGGCTATAAACAACGGCTACTGCCAAAAGACTGAACACGAATGGATCAATTGAAGCCATATACTAATCTTTTTTATAGCGCGCGACAGTCTTTAATAAATCTATGTGTCCAAGGAATAAAGCTCTGCAGCAATAGCGTTTAAGACCAAGTTTGTCCATTACTTCTGTTGGTTCATCTCCGCTAGCAATTGCTTCTTTATATTGTGCCCATAAATGTGCTACTGGCTTTCCGCAACTTGTACATCTTATTGGTATTATCATTTTACGAACTCCTGAGCAAAATGATTAGCTAAATTCGCATTTTCTTTCATTAAATTTAGATTTATCATTTTATCTCCTTATCGGTACGACTTCTGCCTCTTTGCTCTAGCTCTACTATGCGTACCAAACTTTCTTGGTTCCTTATAACGCGTATCTGCTACAAGCAAATGTCTGTCGTAATCAAGATATTTTTTCTTTAGCTCTTTCGAATTTGTTAACTGCACTATTGCTTTTGCAATTGCAAGTCTTGCGGCTTCGGCTTGAGCTGACCAGCCTCCGCCTCTTACATCAACGTGAATGTCAAATGCTTTTACGATATCGCCAGCGATTAACATCGGTTCTTCCAATCTTAATCTTGCAAATTCTGGAGTATAAATTGCAATTGGTTTTTTGTTTACTGTAATTATTCCCTTGCCTGGCTTGGCAAAAGCTCTGGCTATTGCTGTCTTTCTTTTCCCCGATGTCAATACCACATTGCTTTTTTGTTTAATTGTTTTTGCCATGCATTACCGCCTCCAAACCTTCTAAGCTTAATTTACTTTCTGTTAATTCTATAAAGTCGGCATAATCAATTAAATCTATTATCTTATCATCGCATATAACCGGAACTGGTTTTATTCCTCGCCTAGGAACCGCACCCGTATGGTATGTTATAGCGCCGTCTTTTATTTGAATGTATGGAAAGCCAACATAAGTTAATCCTTCACTAACAAGAGCTAATCCATCCTCTCTTACATATGCGCTTTGTTTAACAAATTTTGTTGAGTTTAGCTGCATAACTTGAACGCCAATAAATTTATCCAATGTACTTTCATTTAAGCCTACCATTAGTTATGACCTCCTTTTAAGAGCTGAGATAATTTCTCAATTGTCAAATAGTATGGAGTTGTGACTTTCAAAAACGATGCCTTTTCAATTGTTTCCAATTGTGCGTTTTTTAATTCTAATGGGATTCCTAAATAACATTTTACTCTGCCAAATGCAAGTCTTCCTCTTGAGTTTTCTGTCCATTTGCCTGCTGGCAGCATTCCACGTACTGCTCTGCTAACTATTCTTTCCGGATGGCGTCTTCGTCTTGGTCCGTGAAAAGGTGTTGCTCTTACTTCTCTTGCTTTGTATCTTGCTAAAATAGAATTTTGTCGGCCAGAGATAACAGCTTTCTCGCAATTTACGATTGCGACTTCCTCACCGCTAAGTGCGAATTTTGCAACTTTTGTTGCCATTCTTCCCAAAACTAAATTTGTTGCATCTATTACTTTCATCCTAACAACCTCACTTTTGTTCCTTTTGGATTTTTTTGAATTAATTCTGGAATTGTCATAACTTTGCCGCCTGCTTTGATGACTTTTTCAGCAGCTTTTTCAGAAAAGTTCCAGGCAGCGACATTAAGTTTCTTGCCAAGCTCGCCCGCAGATAAAACTTTACCAGGAACTAAAACAGTATCACCTTCATTTGCAAATCTTTCTAAACTTGATACATTTACAACACGCCTGCTTCTTGTAGCTCTACTTAATTCGTAGGCAGTTCTGTGCCAAATTGGAGCCTTCTGCTTATGAAGCTCAGTTATGAGCGTTCGTGTCATAATATTTGTTGGTCCTGTTGGTTTCATTTTGCGAACCTCTTGTGAGCAAAACTTACATTTTCTGTCGTTGGGTTTTGATTTATCATAGTTAGTTTAATTGAGTGCGGGGAGAAGGATTCGAACCTCCGAAGGCACTAAGCCACTTGATCCTTAGTCAAGCACGTTTGACCGCTCCGCCATCCCCGCACGAATGTGATGAGTGCGGATCAGCTAACGAAGTTAAGCGCGGCACGCATCAAAAGGGATTAGAGCTTTACCCCCTTGAGCTTTTCCTGTAATATATTTACTGCTTCACTCAGCACTTCTTTCGGAGTCAACTGACCCCAGCTTTCAAATATAAAAATAAATTTGTCATTTCTATTTGTTACTTTTACACCATTCTTTTCACAGATATGTTCGTAACCTTCATTCCATTTGCTTTCGTCTTTTATCTTCAAAGTATTTCCTGACTTTTGGAGTGCTGGAACTAATTCCAAAACTTTATCTGTGCTTTTAGTTACTTCAAATTCAGGATAACCTCTATAGAACAAATGTCCTGGGCTCCACTTTGAATGTTCGATACCCTTACCCATTATGGCAACAACTTCAAGTTCCACTTCTTGATTTTCAAGTAATTCAACAATAGGTATATTCGGATAGACTGCTTTTACACTTGGATCTTTGAATTTTATATCTCCGGCATAAACAGTTACAGGTCCCTTAGCTTTCAAAGTTCCTTTAACAGAATTCTTTGCGCTGAAATTTTCCGGATCGTAATTATCAACTGGCGTATAGCCTTTCAAATCTGAGACTAAAGGTACTAAACCAAGTCGTAGAGCTACCATTTCATCCCACAAAGCAGATGAATTTTGTCTGAAATCTACTTCTTCAATTGCTAATACTGGTACTTCAAAAGAAGCTGCACGTCTTAATGCATTCATAAGTGCTGGTGACGTTTTGTCAACTATTCCAATAATTTCATTTTCTGTTTGTTTTATTACTTTTAAGTCCATTATACTCTCCTTCCTCTCCTTCCACCTTTCTTTCGGCATCCGCCGTGTGGAATCGGAGTGACATCTTCAATGCCAAGTATTCTAAGTCCGGATCTTGTCAAGGCTCTAATTGCTGGCTGTGCTCCAGGTCCTGGATATTTTGCGCCGTTATGTCCGCCCTGCGCTCTTACTTTAACATAAAGATTATTTACACCTTTTTCCTTAACATCTGCTGCCGCTTTTTTAGCAGCCTGCATTGCCGCAGTTGGTGTTGGTCTTAATCTGTCGGCCTTAACAACTTGTCCGCCTGATGCGATTGCAAGAGTTTCAGCTCCTGTCATATCTGTAATGTGGATTATAATATTATTATAAGATGCATAAATATGTGCTACGCCTGTTTTTTCTGCCATTATTCTTTAACCTCTGCAGCAGATTGCGCTGCCGCCTCAGATTTTGTTTCTTTTACTTCCGTAGTACTTTCAGCGCGAGGTGCAGCTGAACCAGGTTCAGATTGCACAACTTCTGCTACAACTTCAGTATTAGGTTCGAAACCTTCAACAAATTTTACTTCGTCGTCCACTCGTACCATATAAGATGGCGAATTAACTTTTCGTCCGCTTACTAAAACTTTATTGTGAACTATAAATTGGCGTGCCTGTTTGACAGTTCTTGCTAATCCTTTTCTATAAATAATTGTCTGAAGTCTTCGCTCAAATAAATCTTTCATCGTAAGTGCTAATATTTCTTCGACATCTGAATCCTGTTTTACAATTCCGAATTTTGCAAGTGAATCAAGTAAAATTTTCTTGTGTTTATCTTTTTCTTGGCTAATTATAGAGACAATATTCTTTGCCTGCTCTCTCCAGTTTCTCAATTTGTCGGCAGTTTTCCAAATTTCGCGTTTGTTTACAAGACCATATCCTCTAACTATTTCATTCTCTTCTTTAATTCTCTTTGACTCCCAAGGTTTTCTTGGTGATTTATATCGTGGTTTTGCGCGTCTCATTTAATTTATTTCTCCTTGCTTGGTTTTACGTCCTTCTTCTTAGCTACACCAATAGAACGTCCCTTTCTGCCAGAGCTTCCCGTTTTCTGTCCTCTTACTTTCTTAGAGCCCTTAGCGTGTCTTATTCCTCTGTAAACTCTTATTTTCTTTAGGAATCTGATATCCATATTTTTAGCGAAATCTAAATCTGAGCCGACAAGATGTTTATCTTCTCCTGTTTCCCTGTCTTTTCTTCTATTGAATAACCATTTTGGCAAATTGTATTTTGCAGGATTTTTCATAACGTCTTCAATTTTTTCTACTTCTTGCTGCGAGAAATTTCCGCACTTTTCTGTTCTGTTAAGATGCAATGTATTGGCTACGGCATTTGCTAACATAAAACTTGCACCTTTTACTCGCGTAAGTGCCATAAAAATAGAAACATCTCCAGGTATATCAACATCTATAATTCTAACTAGATTTCTAAATTCCGAAGACGATTTTAGGCTAGGCGCAGCTGAACTAGGTTCAGATTGCACTATTTGTTTCTTCTCTGTAATTGTGTTTTCCACCATATATTTTTCCGTTATGCAAAACGCATAACAACCCACTAACGCTTTAGGCTCGCGGGTGAATTCAATAGTAAATTCGTCTATTGAGGCTTTTTAAACTTTTTTAAGCGCCCAGAGCAGGATTTGAACCTGCATATCCTTGCGGAAACAAGCTCTCTAGTATTTATCCTTTCCAGGCTTGCGCAATCTCCCGCAGAGGAGACTAGCAAAAAGCGTAGTCTTTTGCTCTGTACCGGGTTATGCGATCTGGGCACAAGTTAAATGTTAGAATTCGGTTTAAAACTATTTGCTCTTGTCGGCTTCAATCATATATGGTGGTCTTAGATCTGGAATGCCATCAATTATCGGATAAACGTATTTGCATTTCTTGCAGGTTAGTGTCTGCGCTTTCTTATCGTATTTTAAGTCTGCTTTATCCATCGGACAGCATATTATTTCTAAAAGTTCTGTTGGTAGCTCCGCCATACGCATATGAGCTAAGATAAATCTTTTAAGGCTTACTCAACTATTCAAATATATGGATACGAATAAATATGTAAAAGATCCTTCTGTTCTTGAAGAAATTAGAAAGCTAAATTATTACAAAACATTCTCGGATTGCGATGAAGAAGGTAAATTAAAAATAATAACATTAGTTTACAAGAGATGCATAACTGGTAAAAAGCTATCACAGTTCACTTCGGAAATTTCTGATATAGAAAAATTTGCTGAACTTTTACCAAAAGCTGTAAGTGAAGATGGTTTACTCGCCTTGCTAGGTATATGCGCAGGTCGAAATATGCTTACTTGGAATAGAGGATATACTTTAGTAGATATGTTAGCTGAAGCAAAAATGCTGGCAAAGAAAAATTCTGATAAAAGTTATCCGTGGCATATGTATAGCAGTAACATAAAGACTCTAGATCAATCCGAACGTAATGAGTTCTATAAAAATCGTGAATTTGCAAGTTAAAATATTTGAGCACATATTATTTTTATTTCTATTCTTCCAAACCGAAATCATTTTATATTGTTTTTTCTTAAGCACGGATGAAAATGACTAGTTATATTGTAGATCAAAAATCTTACAGAGCATTTAAACAAACAGATCTATATCGTATGTTAGATAAAGCGGGCTGGGAAGAAAGATATGCTTTTTTTACGAATTTATTAGTAGATAATAGCGATAGAAGCTTAAGAGAGCATAAACCTGCCGCTGATTTACTGATAAAAGCTATTGGCAAAGAAAAAATACTAACGCTTCAGTTAATATCACAAGAAGATTACCCTACTACAGTTTATGGTCCTGAAGTTAGAACGTTAGATGGTATGTTAAGACAAGCTAGTGCGATGTCTGATTTACCTCCTGACTTATTTACTAAATAATAATTTAATTACTTAATAAATACAACATCTGTTTTGATTGCCAAACCTTTGTCCGCTTTCTTTATTTCTTTTGCAGACATTTCTGCAATTCCTAAAGCTAATAGATTTGATTTAATATCAAATATAGCAACGTTATCGCCTTTTTTAATTTCCGATGTAAATGCAACAATACCTGGAGCGAAAACAGGCGAGCCGTGTTTTAATCTTGGAATTACATTCTCATCAACATAGATTGCAGGCAGATAACTCAGAGCTTTATCTGGTTGCTGCATAAATTTTGCGATGTATTTACTTTCTTTTGTTTTAACATACTTGAAATAATTATTTTTTATATCCTGTAGTGTAACGGATTCGTCTAGTCTCATAGGTCCGGCTTGTAATCTATTTAAATAAGTCATATGACCATCAACTCCTAGTTTTTTTCCAATATCAACACAAAGAGTTCTTATGTATGTACCGTGCTGCACTCCAGTTTCGAAATAAATATTTCTGTGTTCTATTTTCTTTATATCAAACCAATAAACTTCTCTTTCTCGCTCTTCTCTTCTTACTGCTGAACGCTTTGGAGGAATTTGCTTTATCTTGCCTACAAATTGCTTGCACACTTTCTTAATTTCTTCTTCGGAAACATCGCCGTGCAGATGCAATTTTCCTTCGTAAACTTTTCCTGCTAAAGAAAATAAATGTAAAACTCTTGTTGCTGGTCCTGTTGCAATTGGCAGTACGCCAGTTACAGCTGGGTCAAGAGTTCCACCGTGTCCGATTTTCGGCTGCTGTAAAATATGCCTAAGTTTGTTAACAACGTGAATAGATTTCGGACCTTTAGGTTTATCTAAGTTAATTATTCCGAAATTAAGCAGTTGCTCTCCATTTTTCTTTTTCGACTTAGTTATTCTAGCTTTCTGCTTGTAAATTAATTTACGCTCTATGTTTTCGAAAGGTAATTTGTTCATGAGTTAAGCTTAATGTTTCCTTTTATAAATAACACTCCGGTGATCAAGAACTCGTACATCTAATATTTTTTTATCAAAATCTGCATCAATTAAAGCGCGATAGTTTCCAATTCTAAATTTATAATATTTTTTATCTTCATAATGCTGAAGATGAACAAAAGGATTTTCAGTTTTTAATTTTTCAAATCCTTTTAGCAGCAATTCTTTGATAAATTTATCTTGCTTTTTCAAAAATTTTTCGACATCTTCCACATCGCTCCCCAAGTTGGAATAAAAGAACCTACTATCAGCGCCACTATTTCAAACTCACCCACTTCCAACCATCACTCCTATTATAAAGGCGATAAGAGCCCAATACCGCGCCCTCATAAACCAAAACTCCTTTGTGCTTTAGATCTAGGTAATTTACGAGATGCTTCAAGACGTATTTCTGCTTCTTCTGTTAATTCTATTTCATCTTCAAGCAAAATATTTTTAATTAAAGAAATATCTCTTTTTAGAATTTCTAAATCTTTATGTATTTGTTTTAACTCTGCTTTTTCCATAATATTAATTATCTTTTCTTCTTTTTAACCTTTCTCTTAACTGCTACTTTCTCAACCCACTTGCCGCTGCGTTTTACAAATTTCAGTTTTACTGCGGCCCAAGCAATTTTAAAAGCTCTTACTCGCCGTATTTAGCAATACTAGCATTAAAGGCTTCTCTAAAAATATGCTGTGCGTGTATTGGTAAAGTATTTCTTATCGACTCTGGAAGATTATCAATGCTTTTGTAAGGCATATATTTATTTCTTCTTAGGAGTTTTTATAGATTTAGCTTCTTTCTTTTCTACTGCTTTCTTAGTTCTTGCAGCTGCTTTCTTCTCGGCATCTACACCAAGAGATTTCAAAGCCTTCTGAACTTCCTCATGGCTGGCTCCCTTTTTCAGCTCTGCTTTTTTAGGCAGCAATTCTAAATGGTCAACATTTGTTTTTCTTCGTCTCGTGTTGCCGTCTATAAGAACAAAATTCTTGTCTATAACTTCTACAATTAATGCTTCTTTACCAGCATCTCTGCCAGCCGTCTTTACACATAATCTTCCTATTTCTATCATTACCACGCAACTCCTATATATCTATTAAATCTTAATTTTGTAGGATTCCTTGTTCCATATCTCACGATTTGGCATACGCCATATAGTTCTGGATAAGTTTTGTGACGTTTTAAAGTTACTTCCAACCTCGATATATCGTTAGTTGGTTTAGTTGGTTGTCTTTTTTCTGCTTTGAATTCAAATTGCAATGCGTCAATTAATTCGTAGTTTCTTTTACCAGTTGTATCTTTCCATACGCCTATAAAAGTTACTAATTTACCATCTTCCAAAATAGTTTCTAACGTAAATCTATCACCTTTAAATTCATTTGGTTTTACATCCGGACTATTATCATATTTATCTGATTGAAAAATTCTATTTTGATTTCTGCTTTCGAGTAAACCAGCGATTTCTTTCGCAGTATATCCATCTATGTTAGGTACTTTACCTTGGGGTACTGCATAAGGTATCATTACATATACCTCTTCAGAGAAATTGGAATATCTGACTTTCCTATTACATCGTGCTTCAATTGCGCTCTTAATGAAATTACAATTCTCGTACATTTGCTGCAAAGCATTCCGCCAAATGGCCGTTCAACTGTTCTCTGTGATTTTGAAAGTCTGCTAATTTTTGAAATCCTTCCAGATGGCTTGCCGTGTAATTCTTTTTTGCATATTGCACATTCGTGAGGAGAATGTTTAATATGCTTATAAGCAACTATACTTCTACCTCCGGGCGTCCTTCTTTGGATTTTTTTCTTGTACTTATCTGACAATTGCATAGTATTAATTCGGTTTTAAGCTACTTTTAAAGCTTTTCTGAATATTGTTGTGAATATCATTGAAAATATTACGTATGTCCCTACCCATCCCAAACCAGTTTCGTGCGAACTTAATGGCACGTGGAATGTTCCAGTTGGAATTAACACTAACTGTCCAAATACAGTAGATAATATCCAAAATATAATAAGGAATGGAATTATAGTTATCAACATAGGTTTAAACTGCTGAGGCATTATTTGCATATTCAAGTCAGTTACTTTCTTGTGCAATTCCATAACTTTTTCCTGGTCGCCTTTGTGCGCTTTTATCTGATCTTGATATTTTTTTATATCATCGCGTACTTGTTTTATTAAGCCTTGATCAGTAAAATATTTGTAAACTAAAGTGGATGTAAGTGCTACTGCTATGCTTATCAATGCTATACTAACTAACGCATTTTGCTGTAATATTTCTGTTATTGTTTCTACTACTGCCATTTAATCACTCTATCACTTTCCTCAAAGCAGGATGCATATCCATTGCGTGCTGTTTTGCGATATCCTCATACATTTTATGTATTATCATAACTGCTAGCAATATACCTGTTCCTCTGCTAAGTGCTCCGCCTAAATCTGCGAAAGCTGCAAGCGCTCCAACTGCTGCTCCGCCCATTACAGTTAATCCTGGAATATATCTATTCAAAACAGATTCCAAAACTCTTGGATCTTTTCTGAATCCTGGGATTTGTAAACCACTTGAAAGTATTTGTTTTGCCTGAGATTCTGCACTCATATTCGCCGTTTGTACCCATAATATAGAGAATACAACTGAACCTACAACCATCAATGATAAATAAACTACAATTTGAGTTATAACATCTAAATTTACAGTGCCAGTTACAATTGATGTAACTACATCTGGCGAAGAAACCCATTTAACTAAACCTGTTGCTGGAACAGTCCCTGAATAAGTTCCTAAAAGCGGATAGCCTGCATTCTGCAGTAATCGTCCCCATAACTGTACGTTTGCAAGAAGTGCAGCAATCATAATAACTGGAATATTAGAAGTATAGAAAAATTTCAAAGGCCAGCGCATACCGTAACCGCGTAATCTTCCAAACGAAAGTGGAATTTCGACTTTCATAGCCTGCGCATAAACTGAAACAAGGAAAACAGCGATAGTTGCAACTATTCCAACAATTGCTATCGTTGCTCCCGTTGGTTCACCTTGTCCTAATGCCTGTAATAGATATGGCACTGCTCCAACCGGAACATCAGGATTTTGCGGTGATGGTAATGGATTAAATGCTCTTACGAATATTTGCAAAGCAACTCCTGCTGCTATAAATAATCCTACTCCGGAGCCAAAGCCCCATTTAGATGTTACCTCATCCATTAATACTATTAAATAACCGCCAAGAGCAAGCTGTAAAATTAATGCGAGCTGAAGCATTGCAAAAGTTCCTGTGCCTGCAAGTGCTGGATTTGGTGCAAGACCTCCCATCACTACGTAAACAATCGCTTCAAAAATTATGAATGCGATTATGGCTACTTTTTGTATCGATTGGAATTTTATCCTGCCTGCTTGTGTTGTTGTATCTAATCCGAGCATTCCAGAGCCGGACATAAGCTGCAAAACTATACTTGCAGTTACAATTGGTCCTATACCTAAACTAATAATAGATCCAAAGCTTGCTCCAAGAATAATAGCTAAATATTCAAACTGCTGCAAAGCATTTTGTCCCAATCCTAAAAGAGGAACATAAGAAAGAATGAAATAGAGCAAAAGAATTATTCCTGTCCACATAAGCTTAGTATTAAACGAAAGTTTTGATACTTCTGGTTTTTTAATTTCTGGAAAATATTTTGTTATTGCTTCCCAATTTACCATTGTCTAATTATTTACTCACAGCAACTTGCTCAACTTTAGCTAGTATTTCGCAGCTGCCGCCTGCCTCCTGCAGTTTTGCAATCGCCTTTCCGGAAGCTTTGTCGCAAGTTATAGCTAATTTTTTAGTTATAGCGCCTTGCGAAAGCAATTTACCATAGCCTAATTTATTTAGATCAATTTTGTAAACTGTTCCTTCCTTAGCTATAAGAGAATTTGCAAGCCATTTATTCAAATTTTCTTCTATCGTCTTGAAATCTATTGTTTGGAGTTCCAAGACGTGCGCTGGTTTTCTCATCATACCGTGTTTTCCAATCGGTTGTATTCCAAGAGCAAGATATTTTGTCTTTCGTGCAGCTCCTCGCTTACCTTTGCCAGCGAAACCTGCGCCTCCTCTGTTGCCTTTACCTCGGTGTTTCTTTGAATGGCCCCATCCGTGAGTTCGTGAACCTTTCATCCTTCGTGATTTTCTTCTTTTATTTACAGTCATTATGAAACCTCCTCATATCATTTTCTCCAATAGTTTGTTAATGTTCTTAGACCTGTAGCCAAGAACTCCGCCTTCGCCATAACCTCTTTTGATACCGCTTCTTTCAAAACCACCTACAGGAGGCTGTAATCTAAAGAAAGGCTTGAAGCCAGGAATTTGATTTAATGAAATTTTTCCGTCAAGAATTGCTTCCGCTAATTCATCAAAATTGTATTTTGTTTTATCTTTCACAAATTCTTCGGTGATTGGCTTATTGCCTGCCATTCTTCCGCGTGTTCTCAAAAGTTTTACTAGAGTTTTTTTATCTATTTCTCCGAAAGTTGTGAAATCTTTTACTGCGTTCAGCATACTTCTGGCATTCTCGAAATTTACAACTACACACGCGTGCTTTTGGTGCAGTCTTAGCAAATCAAATGTCTTTCTTACATCAGGATGCAGTCCAACATCTCCTCTTACTCTTACAACAGCTAATGACGTCATATCCATTTCACTTTCTTCTCCAATGATGACCAGCTAAATCTGTAGATTTAAGCGCTGCCATTTCACTCCTTTACCGCTCCTATTGTCATTGTTTTTTTGAGTGCCTGCATACAGGCATTTATGAAATTAATTTTTTGTCTTGTTTGTCCGCTTGATTTAGATCTCATATCTTTGTAACCAGCTATGCTCATTAATTTTTTGACTTCTTCATCTACTACTAATCCTGTTCCCTTTGGAGCTGGCATCAATCTTACTTCTACGGAGCCACATTTGCCAGTAACTTTGAATGGAAGTGAATGTGTCCCGCCAGCAGTATCTGCCCAGTCGCCGCTTCCAAATTTAACTTGACATAAATTTAATTTTGCCTGCCTTAGTGCTTTTTCTCTTGCTGGCAGACTTTCTTTTGCCTTTCCAATTCCGATGCCGACGTAACCTTTTTTATTTCCAACAATTGCTAAAGCAGTAAATTTAGGTTTGTTGCCCTCTGCAGTTTTCTTTTGAGTCTGCCTGATTATTCTTCTTCGTCCGCCTCCAAACTTTCCGTGCATCTGTCCTATAAGCACAAACTCGTCTGATAAATCAGGAATTAATGCGTCAACAATTTCTGCTTCCATAATTTTTCTTCCAGATGCGAAAATTTGGTCTATGCTAGTTATTTTTCCTGCTTGAACTTCTCTACCCAAATCTGTCTTTGGCGTCCAGCCGTCAAGTTTCCTGCTCTCTAATTTAGCAATAGCTCTAGCTCTATCTGCTTTTTCAATTTCTTCGGCATTTTCTTCTGCAACTTCCAGCATTTCTTTTGTTACGCTTTCTGCTTCAATACCAAGATCTTCCTTTTTCTCAGCGTAGATTTTGTGTTCTGCCATCTCAATCTATTGTAATATCACTCCTTTTACTTTCTCAAATTGAGAACTTGCATCCGATTTCAAGTGCTTGCCAGTAATTCTGTCTTCGTTCGGACAAAGTTTATCTTCGAAATTTATGTTTAAGCCGGCATCAGCTGCGCCTTTAAGTGTTGCGAATATTTTAGCGCCTTTGCTTGGTGTATATAATCCTAAATCAAAAATTGCCTTTTCCACTTTTGCATCAAGAGCTTTTTTACCAATTAATAATCCAACTAAATAAGCTGCAGAAGTATTTTTCAAACTTGCATTCCATCCGTGCTTCTTAAGTTCAAGTGAATTTACGTATGCCACTGTCTTATCTCCCTTTATATCAAAATTAACTATTTGTGCAATTATGTATTTGTTAGTCTTTCTTACGACCAATCTTGATGTCCTTGATTTGAGCAGTCTGAGACGAGAGCGGTACTTAGTCTTACCTTCTCTTCTTCGTCTAAAATGAACTGTAAACCTTGGTCCCTTACTCATTTTCTACTCCTTCTTTCAGTAAGTTGTTTGACTTGATGTAAAACAACATATGATTCTTAGATCTGAAAAATCCGCCTTTTGCTTTTTGTTTCAAATCTGCGAAAGTTTTCATTTCCATTTTATTTCCATCTCTGTAAGATCTTAGTACATCTCGAAGCAGTCGTATTCGTCTTACCCACTGCTCTTTTCGAGGTGTTCGTGCTGTATCAGTACCTTTTCTTTGTCCGTGACCTCGCTGGCGTCCTTTTTTCCTCTGCAAATGCCTTGCAATTGCTCTGTGACCTGCCGGCCTTTTTGTTTGTGTTATTCTAATTGCGCCAGTCTTGATTAGTGAACGAATGTCAGCTTTCGTAATAGCTTCTTTCAAATCATCAATTCTTGTTACATCGAGTGATATTCTATTAACGCCAACTTTGGCTACTTTTGCTGCGAGTTTCTTTTGGTTACTTAAGTTCATTTTTTCTCTCCTGCATCTCTCAGCTTAGGCTTTGACAAATCAGCTTTTGCCTGCTGTTCTTTTAGTATTTCTGCTCGTGATTTCTCTGTTTTTACTTCAGGTTTAGCTTCTTGGATTTCTGTTACACCAACAGAAGATTTACCTTGTGGCGCGATGGAAGCAGAGCTTTCAGCTACGACTTTCTTTTCTGTGTTAACTTCTAAATTAGTTTCTGACTTTCCAGGCTTAGATTCTATTTTCTCCTGCTTCTTCTCTTCTTTTTTCGTTTCGGCTTTTTTCGTTCTGCTTTTAACGTATTCAGAACGCTGGTGTTTTCTTACTTTGATATCTTTCTCAATTGTATCAAGGAACTTCTGTATTGATTTGACATTCACGAGTGCGATATTTAGTTCGCTGGCTTTTTTTACTAAATCGTATTTCTTTCGCTGTCCAACATCTGCAATTATTGCTGTGTGTTCGCCTGCTTTCAGCGCAAGTAATTGCGGCATATTATGTACCAATACCATTTGCAATCCTGAATTGTGAACTCCGCGGACTACTGCTGGACCTCTGAATCCATCTTTTACAAGAGGTAATCTGCTGCCTTTGTGCAGTCTCAATTTAGTGTGCTTTCCTTTTGGTTTTCTCCAGCTTGAAACGCGCAAATTCATCCTATGTCCAGATTTATTTCTTGGAAATGCAGGTCTGCGTTTGCTTATTTCTGCTCTGAGTTTCAACATAGTTTGTGACATTTTATTTTAATATTGGTTCCCCGGCTTTTTCTATTATGTAAATGCCGTCTTGGAACGTCCTCCTATCTTTTCTTCTTACTCTTGTTGCCTGTTCTATTCTTGATGCGATCATACCTGCTTTTTCTACATCTGCTGACTCAACAGTTACTATATCTCCTTGGATTTTTACTGTAACTTCTTTTATGAGTTTGACTTTTCTCGGCTTTTTTTCGCCAAGGAAATTCTGGATTTGCATTTCTTCTCCCTGTTGATTGACCGTAATTGGGAAATGTGTTCCTATTACTTTAAGTTTGTAAACGTAAGGCTTCTGCACTCCAGCTATCATATTTTTTATATGACTTGCAAAAGTTCCTGCTAACATTCGCGAGTCTGCTGTTTTATTAGCGGCGCTAACACTAAGTAAATTATTTTCTTGTTTCAATGCTACAAATTTATTAAACTCTCTCTTAAGTTCTATTTTTGCGGACTTGACAATTATATCCAAGCCTTGCTTTTCTACTGTGATGCCTTGAGGTACTTCAAATGTATAGCTCTTCAATTTAGTAAACATATGCGACCAACACGCCTCCTTTTTTCTTTTCTTTTGCTTCCGTGTGTGTAATAAGTCCGCTGGAAGTTGAAATTATGAGTCTACCAAAATCTTTTGCTGGCAAATATCTTTTTTCAAACTTTTCGAATTCGTCGAGTTTCAATGAATAGCGCGGTTTTACTACACCTATGTTATTTATATGACCGTTCAATTGTATAGTTATAATTCCACCTCTCTTATCATCTTTATATTCGTAAGAAGCTATGTAACCTTCTTTCTTCAGTATATCTAATATATTAAGAGCTAATTTAGATGTTGGCTTTGCAACTAGTTCTGTTTTTCTTTTCATCTCGGCATTTTTAATCTGAGATAATATACCTGCTAATACATCTTGTAACATTTTATCTTAGCTTTCGGAAACCAAGTTCCTTAGCAACCTCCCTGAAGCATCTTCCGCAAATATTCAATCCATATTTCTTAATCATTCTTCGAGTTCCGCCGCATCTTTGGCAAATGCTCAATCCGTGTCCATACTTGCGAGGCTTTGGTATATTGTGGCGTTTGAATCTTGCACGTTTTGTTTTACTCACATTAATTTTTTCTATTGCAGGACGCTTCACCATTTTTCAAACCTCGTACAACCAAAATGGTCAGCAAAATTTGCATTTTCTGTCATTAAATTTTGATCTACCATTGCTGTTCCTCCTCGACCTTAAACGAAATTCCAAGTTCTTTTTGTGCCCACTCGGCGCTTTCTTTTGCAGATATTTCGTGCTTTGAACCAATTTTTGCATTTCGTATTTTTCGTCTTTTAACTCTGTACCCGCATCTTGCCAATGCTACATTTACGTGAAGTCCAATAATTCCAATCTTTGGGTCGTACTTAACTTCTGGAATATCGATATATTCCTTGATACCGAATGAGAATCCATTTTGTGTGAAACTTTCTTCTTTTATTTTATTTTCAACTGCTCTCAATAATCTTTGAAGTATTTCTCTTGCTTTTGTTCCGCGCAATGTAACTACACTTCCTATTGGAAGACCTGGTCTGATTTTGAAATTTGCTATTCTTCTTCTTGCTTTTGCCTGAACTGCTTTCATTCCAGATATAGTATTAAGAAGTGCGATAGCTTTGTCAACATCTGCTGTTTCTGTACCTGCACCTATGTTTAATGTTACTTTTTCGAGTAATATTTCTCTATTTTTATTCATAGTAGTTGTAACTGCATTCATTGTAATTTGATTTCTGCCTCCTTATCTCCGATAACAAATAATTGATTTGCATCAGTTTCCCAAGTATCGCCGTCGCTCTTCATTACTGCTATTTTACGTTTCTTAAGTTCACCAATTTCTTTTGTTTCTTTTATTTTCGCGAATACACCTGGGTGTTTTCCACCAACAACATATGCTAATTTACTATTTGCGAATGTAATGTGTTTGATTGGCTTTCTTGTCAATACATCAACAAAAAGAACATCACCTATGCTGTATTTTTCATTTGATAAAATATTCCAACCGTTACTCAAATTCAATTGTGGCTTTGCTTTTTTTAATGTAGTTTTACCGACAACTTTTGCTATGATGAATTTGGCTTCATCTTTTGAAATTTCTATGAAATTTAATTTGCCAATTACGTTCATAACTAATCTGTAATTCTTACCTGCTTTTGGAACGGATATAACATCGAAAATTCCTACAGAGAATTTTATATCTCTTATTGGTCTGCCATTAACAATAATCTCCTTAGCATTTAAAAGTTTTTTAATGTCTTTTGTTGTTTTAGCTATTTGGATTAATTCTCTCAAACATACTACTAAGGGAATAGATAATTCACGTTTGTGAGCGCCAGGAACAGGCGCCGCTATCCATTTTACTCCTTTTCTCTTTACTGGCCACGTTCTCGGTGCTGCTAATCGCGACATGTGTTTGTATTTTGCCATTTATTTCTTCTCCAATTTCCTAATTCGGAGCTTATCATCCAAATTTAAAGTTATCAGTTGAACTTTTGAAGGTGACAGCGGGTATTTTATCGGCGCCTGTCCGCCCTGTTTTTTCAAATGAACATCTTTTAGATAAATTCTGTAATTTTGTGCATCGACTTTGTCAATCTCACTTAATTTTCCTTTGAATTGTCCTCTCAATACCTTTACTTTGTCTCCAACTCGTACTGGAAAACTTCTTCGCTTGTATTTTATTCTCAATTCTTTTGACAACGTGCTTGCCATCAACTTTCGTCTTATGTGAATAGGAGCATTATGTCTAAACTTGCGCTGTTTTCTCGGTTGCGTACTTGAATTCCAGGTTTTATTCCAATCTTTTTTCATTACAAAATACTAGTTGCAATTTTCGCCACTGCCGGCCATCGCACTGCAACCTCCTTAGCAATTGGTCCTTTGATCAAAGTACCTTTTGGCAGTCCGAGTTTTGGATCTTTCAAAACTATGGCTGCATTGTCTTCGAATTTTACTTTCGTTCCATTTGGTCTTTCGAATTCTTTCTTTTGTCTAACTATTACTGCGTCAACAAGTTTGTGCACCATATCCGGCTTTCCGGAAATTACAGTTGCTTTTATTCTATCCGAAACTCCTGCCGCCATTAATTTTCTTGTTCGTCCCTTGAAACCCTTAACGGAAATTATTCTCATTATTTTAGCTCCGCCATTGTCTGCACCTACTACATTAGCGCCTATAGGTAACGATTTACTTACGTGTGCCTTTACATCTTTCATTTTGAATCTCCTGTATTTTCTCTCTTTTCTATTACAACAAATGAAACAGTTTTTGCAATTTGCCTGCATTCAGCTATTTTTACTTTATCTCCAACTTTTGCATTTATTTCTGGAGGATTATGAGCGTGAACCTGTGAGCGTTTCTTTTCGTAACGCTCATATTTTTGAATAAACGCAATTCGAGGCCATTCAACTGTTACGGTATTCTGCATTTTATCAGAAACTACAGTTCCTTCGAAGACTCTTCCGCGTAGATATATTGGCTTCCCGCCTTTGTAAAATATTTTTTGTTTTGTTTTCATTTTTTGTTTCACCACTTTTGCTCCGAAATTAAAATTTCGGTAACTTTTTCTTGATGCGGTCCCACGGACGCGCAACGAGTATATTTCCTTCCACCTCGACTTTTTTCTTGTCGGGCAGAGTTATTGTCAAAGTTGTATGTTCTTTGAAGACTCTTTTTTCGCCTTTGCGAGTTTCAATCACGAACGTCTTGTAGGTTTCATCTACTATCTTACCTTCCAAACCAACATTGCTTTTGTTCTTCGCGCTGGTTATCTTTATAGCGAGACCAATTAGTTCGTGGCGAACCACATTATTTGGCGTTATCATTTATTGGAGTACCTCAATACTTTCCGATTCGAAACCCAATTGAACAAGCAACTCTTTGACTTTTCTTCTGTGATCGCCTTGCAGTTCGATTGTTTTCTCCTTTGGTTTATATGTTCCACCGCACGCAAGTTTTTCCTTGAGTTTTTTCGCGACAGCTTTTATTTCTTCATCTCGTGCTTCAAGACCTTCGATAACAGTTGTTGGACTTCCGTATTTTCTTTTATCCATTTTGACAACTATTTTTTGGCCTTCTTTTGAGATATCTGAACATACACAAATGTCCTTAGGTAATCCGCAAACAGCGCATATCTCTGACATTCTTTTTACTTCTGACCTCCCTTTTCAGCCGGCTTTATTGCGGCGTCTAACATAAGTATACGTGCAATTGCTCTTCTAAGAGCTTTGATTTTTCCTGGACTTTCAATAGCAGAACCTACTGCTCTTTGCGCTCGCAACTTGATTAGTTCTTTATATGTATCCTCAAGCATTGCTTTTCGTTCTTTACTGCCCAGATTTTTCAGTATCTTGAATGACTTCTTCATTATTAGCCTCCTGTGTTGCATTCTCATTTGGTTCTTCGCTTACTTCATCTTGAGAAATAGTATTTGTCTTTTCTGAATCTGTATCAGATTTCCCAAGCGAAACATCTTGTTTCGCTGGGCCCAGCTCAGCTTCGCTTAGCTTGGGCTTTGCTCTTTTCTTTGGTTTCCCAAGCGAACTTTTGTTCGCTGAGCCCTGCTGAGAGCTTCCAAGCTCGGGTTTAACTTCTTGGATCTCTGTTACAATTTGATCTGTTGCTTCAGCTTTTTTCTTCTTTGGCTTTGGTTCAGTATTTTTTAATAATAGTTTCTGAGCCTTTTGCTCTTCTGCTTCAAGCATATCTATTTCTTTTTGTACTTCTTCAGGAATATGAACACCTTCAATAATTTTGATTATATCTGGCTGATAAATATCTGGATGCATTATTCGTACTTGTATGCCAACAGTTCCGGAACGTAAATTTGCACCTGTCTTAACGTGATCAATTTGTTCCAGTGCAACTTGTCCGCTCTTCTTCATATGGCCTGCTGGAAATCTCCACGAATGAGCTCTTGCACCAGGTACGCCTCTTCCGCTAATCATAATTTCAGCTCCAAGCGCGCCTGATTTCATTATCTGCATTAATGTCCTATAGCCAATTGCTTTGAATCTAGACGAACCAAATCTTTCCAAATCCGCTGCAACTTTCTTTGACATTACTGCTGCGCTCAAATTTGGATTCTCAAGTTCTGTAACTTCTATCTGCGGATTATCCAATTTGAATTTATTTCTCAACGTTACTGTAAGTTCTTGGATCATAGTTCCACCGCGTCCAATTATCAATCCAGGACGTACTGCATACACAAGTATTTTTTCGCCGAGCGGAGTTTTCTCGACAATTATTTTGCCTACTCCAGCTGCGCTGCCTATTACCGAATCAATGTATTCTTTTATTTTGAGATACTTTGTTTTCTCTTTGATAAATTCTCGTTCTATCATTGTACCAATACGAGATTAGCAAAAACTAATCTGCTGCCTCCTGCTTTTGATCTATCATTGTGACTTCGCTCCTGTGTTAACTTTTAAATTAGTTTCAGGCTTCTCTGCTACGATTTTCTTGTCGTCTTTCTTTTTCTTTTCAATTTCTTTTGCAACTAATTCAAAATGAGCATTTTTTCTTACTCCGCGATTTCTTCCATTATGTTGTATTCGTGCACCTTTATGTACAGCGGCATGTATAATTGTCAATTTCTTTTCGTCCATTCCTTTTTCTTTTGCATTTGCTTTCAAACTATCGATAAGCTTTGCAACCGCTATTGAAACATTTCTTGGATATTTTCCCTGTCCTATACCGCGTTTATGTGAGACATTCCAAGTATAACGTCTGTATGGAACTGCTAATTTTTCCTCTACAACTAATTTCAAATCGTTTAGAGCTACATTTACGTTCTTGCCTCGTATAAAATTTGCAACTTCGTATGATTTCTTTGCAGATATTTTCAAATTTTTGCCAACTACTCTTGTCATTGTTTTTCCATCGTATCCTTGAAAGCTATATTGTGTCATTTTACTTTACTGACTGATGTTTGGAACCTCTTGTTGCGCCGACTCCAGCAGCAGAGTGCTTGACATCTTTTCTTGTCATTACAAAGTCGCCAAGATTCCATCCTATCATCTCCGGTTTTATTTCTAACGGGGCAAATTCTTTTCCGTTATGAATGTGAAGTGTTAATCCAAACATTTCTGGCAAAATTACCATATCTCTTGCGTGAGTTTTAATCGGTCTTTTTCTTTTGCCTTCTTTTTGCTGTCTGACTTTTTCCAAAAATTTCTTCTGCACCGGAGTAAAACCTCTCTTGATGTTTCTTCTCTTTTCAGATGGAAGCAATTCAGCTATTTCTTTCAAGCTTAATTTCTGAAGCTCTTCCGGCGTTTTTCCTCGGTATTTGAATTCCTTCGCCATTATTTCTTGCCTCCTCTTCCTGTCTTTCGTGCAGCAATTAATCCAACTTTACGTCCTGGAGGTGCATTTCTTGAAGTTGTTGTTGGTCTTCCCTTTGTTCTTCTGTGAGTACCACCAAACTTATGGTCAACAGCATTCTGTGCAACACCACTTACAGTTGGATGTAGTTTGCCTCTTCTTCTCCGTGCAATGTGTTTTTTTCCACCTTTAACGAAAGGCTTTTCAGAACGTCCGCCGCCAGCAACTACGCCAACCATTACCCTGCAATTTTTGTTAATTTTGATTAGCTGTTTTGACGGCATTTTTAGTATTACTTTATCTCCTTCTTTTGTAATTACGAATGCGGCTCCAGAAGATCTAACCAGCTTTGGTCCATTTTCTGGAATTAATTCTATGTTAAAAACTGGGTAGCTTGATGGCACATCTCCTAAGCATAAAATATTTCCCTGTTTTACAGGTGCTTGTCTGCCAGCGTGTACAATATCGCCTTTTCTCAAACCCAATGCTGCCGGCAAAAGAACTTCCTGATCATCTTCGTATTTTACAACTGCCAAAGGTGCGTAATGTCCAACTGAATTAATTATATCCATAACTTCTCCGCGTAAAGTTTCATCTGTCTGTTTTGGATAGCTAATTTTTCCGGCGTAATTGAAACTTGGAGCTCTATATCTAGGCCCGCCTTTTCCTCTTGCCTGTTGTATTAATCTTTTTGTCATTATGCCAATCCTAACTGAGTTGTTATATCAACTGCCAGCGTTTCTGGTGATAGCTTGATGTAGGCTTTTTTCTTGCCTTTTATGTCGATTAAAGTGTTAACACCAATAACTTTGGCATTGAACGCTTTTTCAACTGCCCATTTTATTTCTGATTTCTTTACTTTCTTATCAACTATGAATATCAAAACATTCTCTGCTTCCATTTTTCTTATTGCTTTTTCCGTGCTAAGTGGATGCATTAGTATTGTATATGGATCTTTCATTTGAACAAATCCTCCTTATTCATTACATCCAAACTTGCTGGAGTCCAAATTACAAGTCTGCTTGGTCTTGCTCCAGGAGCAAGCAATTCCGAATTAATGTATTTCACTTGACAGACTTCAACACCCGGAATATTTCGTGCAGATTTTTCTGTATCGCAAGGTCCAGAAACAACTATCAATGGTCCAACTTTTCTCTTGTATTTTCTTCCTCTCATTGTTCCTTTACCAGCTCTAATTTTTTTCTGCTTTGTTCGTTCTAATTCATTTGTTAATCCTAAATTTTCAAGAGCGTCGACAACTTCTTTAGATTTCTTCAAATTCTCAATTTTATTTTCAACTATTAATGGAAATGTTTTGATTCCATTTAGAGTATGTTTCTGCTCAACTAAATTTTTATTTATTGATGCAGCAATTGCTGAGCGCAATGCTTTGAACTTTTCTTTTACATTTAATTTATGCGAAATTACTTTGTTAACATCGGGATTGTGTGCAGTTCGTCCGCCAATTGTTTGGGCAGCTCTCGCTCCAATTCGCATAATATTTTTTCCTCTAATAGATACTGCCTTTCTGGATATTCTTGAGATTCCAATATTATATGTTGTTGATATTCTATGTCTATTTTTAGTCCACGCTTTACCTTGTTTATTACCAGCTTCTGGGTCTGCACCATATTTTTGATAATTATGAGATTGAATTGCTAAGACTGCTCTTTTAATTAAATCGGGACGAATTGTTTCGGAAAATTGCTTTGGTAATTCTACATCTGCAATCTTCTCGCCTTTAATTGAATAAACTGCTGTTTTAGTCATTGTAATCTCTCCTCTAATATATCTGGACCTAAGAAAAATATTCCGAGTGGAGTCAAATGATAATTATATGGGCCTTTGACAATGTAATCTTTTTGAATTAAATTAGCTAATGCGGCTTTTTCTTCTGCATCTTTTAGATAAATGTTATGACTTGCATTTGGACGTATTCTCGTTAACAAATCTAATTCTAAGTTGGTTGGCATATATGTGGGAATAAGTCCATTATTTACACAATATTTTTCTGCTTCAGTAAATTCCAAACGTGCTAATTCATTAAGAATTCTGTTAACCAGTTCGAAATTTCTAAGTTTAATATCCTCTATAGTAGATTCTATCTTCCATTGCGATTTGGGTTTAGGATTATTTTCTATTGTGCTTTCTGTACTCCATTGCGATTTAGTTTGTTTAGGTGTGGATGTCATTGCTGTTGGCTCCTCAAACTTACATCTACAATTTCTGGTGCTTCAGTAAATTTGCTTGCTGGTCTGATAGCATGACTTAAAACAACCAATCGTTTTTTTGCTCCAGGAGCTGAACCTGCAATCAAAATAAAATCACCTTTGACTTTTCCGTAGCGCGATAATCCAGAAATAGGATTTATTTGTAGATCATTTATATTTGCAATCTTTAATATTTGAGAATTATAATGTGTTCGTTTATGGAAACCCATTTGTCCAGGCATTGGAATCCACCATCCAACTTTACTCGGTGTAGTTGGACCCATAGTAGATCTGTGTCTTCGTCCAAATTCGGCTTTGTGGCTTTCAAGTCTTACACCAAAACGCTTTATATCGCCCTGGAAACCTTTTCCTTTTGTAACGCCGTGCATATCAACAAATTCCCCTGCTTTGAAGACATCAGATGCGTTAATTTCTTTTCCAAGTTTTTCGGATGCGTAAGAAAATTGTGATTCGACATTTCCGCCAATTGGTAGTTCAAAAACTTCTGGTGTTTTCTTTCCCAAACCAGTTGTTCTCGGCTGTGTATAAACAACAACTCTTACTTCAGAAATATCAGATAATCTTTGTTTCAAACTTTCAATAGTTGCTTTTCTCTTTTTCGGAAGAATTAATGTTCTTGATAAATCTTTATCTTTAGATAAACCTTCTGCCCATACTTCTGACAAAACTTTTTTGCCGTATGAAGTTTTAGCATAAACTCTTATAGCCCCAACTTTCAAACTCGGAGCTTCAATAATTGTGACAGCTCTCTTGAGTTCCTCGCCTTTTGTAGGAGTTTTGGGTCTATTGTCGACAATGATAACAGAAGTCATCCCAGCTTTATAGCCAGCGAATCCTAAAAGTTTGGTATCTTTAATTGGTGCAAAATTCTTGACCATAGCATTAATTCGTTTAGCTCTCTTTCTAGGCCAAACAGCTCTACTTCCTCTTTGTGGTCGCTTTCTTTTCGTATGTCCCATTTATACATCTCAGTCCATTTGAATGGACCAGTCAATGCGCAGCATTAGACGCTGCCCATTTTAATTTACACTTTCGGAGAGTCTTATCTAAAGCGACAGAATTCTAGATTTGCAGGGGTAATAGAAATCGGCTTTCTGCGGTTTATAAACCTTGTTATAGAGAACTCTTTTATACTTAAATTACCTTCCGAGCTTATGGCATTTCCATTCTTTGGCGGAAATAAACTTACTACAGAAAATAAACTCATCCGGAAATTTAACAGCTATAAACAGGAAAGAGAAACATTGGAGGCTGAGATGGATCGTATTGCTGCCCAAACTCTAAATGTAACAAAGTTAATGGGCTCTGGAAGGATACCAAAATCCGCGGGGAACAAAGAGCTGACAGAATTAAAAGCTCAAATGAGAGATACTATAAAAAAAGCCATTAAGGTTAACAAAATACTAACTGATCTTCTTTTGAAAATAACATAGGATGATATAAAGTCAATAGGCGAAGAAGAGTAATTATCTTAATGCTGTGTCTAACGTGGCTTGATTGTCTGCTAATTCAATAGCTTTTTTTGCTTTCTTGGATTGGCTATATTTTTTATAATTGTCTTCAACTGCATCGCCTATATAATTAGGGTTGACACCCATATACCAATACATAGTCGTCCAATCATTTGGTCCAATTGCCATTTTATATTTACAATATAGATAATATAGTATATAAAACTTTTGGTTTTCGCACTGCATTGACGATATTAAGAATGTAAATCCGAGCAGACTTTAGAAGCGCTCGGATTAGTTGGAGGCGCCGCAATATTATTACGGCGTTGGCCACTTCACTAGCAAACCGAAGTTTGCTTATCTTAGAAGTGAGTTTGAGTTGAGAGAGCTGGTATTAGCAATCTCTCTTTATTCGTCCAGTAGGCTTCAAATGGCGGATAAAAATCAGCCTTCTTCAGCTGTTTAGACATATCGACCATTCTCATTGTGCCTTTTGCCATTATTGGAACTTTGATATCTTGTTTGGATATCTTTGTCAAAAGTTTGTAGTAGGCATCTGCCTCAATATTTTTTTGCAAATCGAACACCTGCAATCGTTTTTGTCTTTTCTTTGTTGTCATTTGAACCCCCCTAATGAGTGTGATGCAAAGGAATTTCCTTTGCAAGACGGATTCGAACTGTAAGCAATTTCAGTCCGATACTTACATTATGTAAGTAACACATATATAAATGTTTCTAAAGTAAAGTATATTATTACTAATCGTAACAACACAACGATTATTTTATATACGTAATACTTTTTCTTAGGAAATGCTTGATGACATTGATAAACAGATTATCGGTAAGCTAGCTAAGGATGGCAGATTGTCATTAACCAATCTTTCTAACGGTATGGATATATCGAGAGTAGCAATTGCTACAAGAATTGACAAATTAATAGAAAGCGGCATACTAAAGATATCTGCATCTTTGAATTTAGACAAATTAAATTATCAAACTTTAATTGTTGAAATGCAAGTGCCAAAAAAACAGCAGGAAGAATTTAGAAAAGTTATTTCTGTAAATGCGAAAGTGCTCAATTGTTTTGAAGTTTCTGGACAATATAATTATTTATTAATTTGTTCTGCAAAAAATAACAATACCTTAAGACATTTTATTGAACACGATCTGAAAAGATTTGCAGATGACTGCAAGGTAACATTAAGTTCGAATCCAGTCTATCCGGAATTCGTACATTTGAAACATTTGGAGAATGAATAATGGCGTATAGTATATTCGCATACATAAGTTTAGCAGCGGTTGCATTAATTGGAATTGCATTCGCACTAGCTTTGAAATTAAAAGATGTAATGGGTAAAGGTAGAGATACAGCTCCATTAAAAATCCTATTAACTTTAATCTTCACAAATGGAATTCTTGCAATATATTCCGCAAGTGCGATTTATTGGAAATATACACACGATTACTTAACATATGTCCAAATCACAGATGTAGTATTGCTGGCAATCGGAATAATACTTGTTATTTCAATCTGGAAAATATACGATGAATATGGTGGCTTAGTTAAGAAGCACGATCCTGATGCTTAGCCCTTTACATTTCCAATAGGTAAAAACCTTACAACTTTCTTGCTAATTCCTGCTTGATCCATAGTATCAATTACTTCGTTGATATCTTTGTACGCCTTGCCGGCTTCTTCTGCCAAGCCGGACATAGAGACTGCGTGCACATAGATTCCTTTCTTCTCCATTGACTTCTGCAATTGCTCGCCTTGGAATTCTCTCATAGCAGCTGTTCTTGACATAGTTCTGCCAGCTCCGTGCATCGTTGAGCCAAATGTTTCTTCCTCTGCTTTTGTTGTGCCGACACAAAGATATGAACCTGTTTCCATAGAACCGCCAACAATTACCGGCTGGCCGGTTTTTCTAAATATATTTGCCAATTCACTTCTCTCTGGGCCAAAACATCTTGTAGCGCCTTTTCTATGAACTAAAACTTTCTTTTTCTTGCCGTCAACTATGTGCTGTTCTTCTTTAGCAATATTATGAGCTACATCGTATATCAATTCCATTCCCATATTATCGATATTTTTTCCGAACGCTTCGGAAAATCCTTTTCTAATTTGGTGAGTAATTACTTGTCTGTTTGCGAATGCGTAATTAGCGGCACTGCGCATTGCTTTCAAATACCTCTCAGCCTCTTTAGAATTAATTGGAGCGCAGCTTAATTCCTGATCTCTTACATTTATACCCCAATCTTTTAATTTCGGTCTGAATAAATCTACATAATCGGTACATATTTGATGTCCAAGTCCTCTGCTTCCGGTGTGCACCATTACAACAACCTGTCCCGGAAATAATCCAAATGTTTTTGCGATCTTTTCGTCAAAGATATTTTCTTTTTTAATTACTTGTATTTCTAAATAATGATTACCGCTTCCTAATGTTCCAAGACCTGTAACTCCGCGCTTGACTGCTTTGTCAGAAACTTCAGACGCATCTGCTCCCGCAATAGCACCGTAATCTTCGATATGTTCTTTATCTTTATCAAATCCATATCCTTTTTTAATACACCACTGCGCCCCATCCTGCGCAACATCTCTCCAGTCTTTTCCGGTAATTCTAACAAAACCTTTTCGTCCGACGCCAGCTGGAACTAATCTAAATAAGCTATCAACTAACTGTTTTAATTTCGGTTCAATTTCTTTTAGTGTAAAATCTGTTCTGATTAATCGCATTCCGCAATTTATGTCGTAACCGATCCCACCTGGACTTACAATTCCCTTATCTAAATCAAATGCTGCAACTCCTCCAATTGGAAAACCATAACCCCAATGCGCATCCGGCATTACCATTGCTGCTTTTACAATTCCTGGCAGAGCCGCGACATTGCTGATCTGCTCATAAACCGCGAGATCCATTTCGTCTAACAATTTCTTAGATGCAAAAATTCTAGCTGGCACTTGCATCTTTGGTGCATCGTTCTTGTAATCTTTAGAAATTTCCCAAGAATAATCATTTAACTTCGTTAATGGAGGTCTCTTGGTTGGCACTTGAAACATGGCGCAAAACTGCGTTTTAGTGATATAAATGTTTCTTAATCATTTCGCTAAATATCTAGAACAACTACAGCCGTATATTTACTTCCTTTCTTTTCCAGCTTGAAGTTATGCCAGGTTGCTGCTTTCACATCCGAACGGAGAATATGTTTGCCCATATGCAGCGGTTCGCCAGAAAGCTCTGCTGTCAGCAAATAAGCATCTTCCTTTTTTTTGATATCAACTTTGAAGCCACTGATTAGCATAGACTCTGCATCTTTGTAATATACAATTTCATTAAGAAAATTAATCAAGAGCGTACTTTCGTCTTTAGCTCTAAGTCTAATTGGCTTCTTTAGTCTAGGTTTTACGGTCTTCATATCGACCATAGTATCCATTAAAGCCATAGCAGAATTCTTGAATACCTCATTAAGTGTCTTACCCGTAGCTTCAAACGCAATATCTGCGGTAACTGAATTTTTGAGGAATTTATAGGGTTTTTCTTTTTTTGGCATATCGTTCATAATAGGCAATTTAATAAATAGTTAACGGACGAGTTATATACGTGCCGTCATCGGATAACCCGGTACAGAGCAAAAGACTACGTTTTGTTAGTCTCCTCTGCGGGAGATTCCGTCCGCCTTGAGAGCGGATGCCCGTAAGGGTGTGTAGGTTCAAATCCTGCTGGCGGCGCTTATTTTATCTAATTCAACACTAACTTTTTAAACCCAAAATAATCCATACTCATATAAATATTGGATTAAGACATATGGTTACAAAGAAGGTTGGTTCAACAGGGCGCTGGGGCGCAAGATACGGATTAAAAATAAGAAAATCGGTATTAAAAATAGAGCAGATACAGAGAAACAAGCACAAGTGCCCTTTCTGCGAAAAATTAACAGTCAAAAGATTAGCTTCAGGTATTTGGTTCTGCAAAGCTTGCGAATCTAAATTTGCAGGAAAAGCATACGAACCTGGTGTAGACCATGCAGCAGTTCTTCCAATGCTTACAGAAGAACCTATTGCAGAAGCGGCAGGGGAACAATAATGTACAAATGTTTTAGTTGTCAGAAAGAACTCGATATGAAAGATGTTGAAAAGAGAGTTATTTGCACTTACTGCGGCTCACGAATAATTGTCAAAAAGAGACCGATCATAAGCAAAAAAGTTAGAGCCCGCTAATAATGTTCACTTCAACTATTGAAATTTCTGGAAACAAAATAGATTTAGATGCTTATTATAATGCTCTTCTTCCAGAGCAGGATTTCAAAAGCGACAGGGCAACTTACGAGCTAAAGAAATCTGGCAGCAAACTAATAATTACAATTAAAGCAAAAGATGCGACTTCTTTTAGAGCCGTTACAAATACGATTGCGGGTTTAATTGCGATTGTGGAAAAAGCTATCAAAATAGTTGACAACAGGTAAGCTTTTTAACTATTCATTTAACGCTATTATTATGGCAAAACCAGCAAAACAAGATTCACAAAATAAAATGGCAGAACTACAATTGCTTCATCAGAGATTAAATATTTTCGGACAGCAAAAACAGCAGCTGCAAATACAATTATTCGAGACTGATAATGCTTTGAAAGAGCTTGAAACTTCAAAAGCTCCTGCTTACAAATTAATTGGCGATTTATTAATTGAAAAAAATTCAGCTGAGTTAATAAAAGAATTATCTGACAGAAAAGATGATATTAATTTGAGAGTCAAATCTTTAGAGAGCCAAGAAAATAAGACTAAAGATAGCGCTATGGCGTTGCAAAAAGAAGTTGCTGCAGAACTTCAATAATAATTAGCAAAGCTTATAAGTCATTCAGACTGAATTTTTACTAATGGAGATTAAAATGGCTGATTTATCAGAGGTCAATGAATTGCTCGATAACCTTTCTAGCGACAATTCTCTCTCAAAAAGCGCCAGATTAATCCTAACAGAGATAAAAGAAGGCTTTCAGGACGATGACAATATCTCGATAAAGATAGATTCCGCCCTGCAAAAGGTTGAAGACTTAAGTTTAGACCCGAATATAAACTCCTACACAAGAACGCAAATCTGGAATCTTTCAAGCCTATTGGAAAGCGTCCAAGAACACTAATACTGCGGACCATTAGACAGAATTATAGAAATATTTATTAACAACTGCGAAGACAAAAGAGTAGTACAGGTGTAAAATATGGTTTGGGATGCATTCAAGAAAAAATTAAACTCGGTTTTGAGTTCTGAAAGTAGAGTCGAGCTTGGTGAAGACTATGTCGAACTTGAAGCTGAACTAAAAGATCCAAAAGCCAAGGTTCTAATTAGACCATTCACATTAAACAAATATGACGACATCAAACAAATTCTTGCTGCTATAAGAGAGGGAAGTACCATATCCATTCTAAATATCGCTCCTCTAAAGGAGAAAGATGTTTCTGAATTGAAGAGGGCTATTGATAAATTAAAGAAGACAATTGAGGCTAATGAAGGTGATATCGCTGGTTTTGGAGAAAACTGGCTTATAGCCACACCAAGCTTTGCGAAAGTATGGAGACAATCTGAAGAAACCACTACTCCACTCCCAGTAAACGACGATTTGGAAGATTAAACCTATAGCCTCTACAAGATAACATTTTTATACTCCACTAATTTATTTGTTTTATGGTAAATGGTTTGGCTCCTGGCGAAATAATTTTATGGGCAGCAGTTATTGGACTTTTAGTAGGAGTTATTTGGAGTTTAAGATATATTGTAATAATTGACAGGCGAATTGAAAGAATAGAAGAGCATATAGAAAACTTGGTAAAAAGACGAAGCGGTGGAAACAAATTAAAACATAGAGCTTCTAAAAGAAAACGCAGATGAATACTTTCGTTTTTACTTTACATAATATACCTCCATCGCTGATCGAACTGAAAGCTCTTTTTGAGACTTACGATTTTAAATTTAATTTGTCAAAATCTACTGATGAATTAATACTTGTTAAATCAAATGCTGCAGAAGATGACGTAATAAAAATATGTAAGCGTTCATCTCACATCAGAGATGCAAGTATTTTGATAAACGAATTAAAAGATTTAAGATTGACAACTCTAAATAAAGTAAACTGGAATTTTGTTAAAAATCCATTTGCGGTAAGAGTTCACGATTTATTAGAAAAAGAACACGCAGATATCGAAAGGAGATTAGCTTCTCCGATTTGGAATTATTTAGTACGCGCAGGACAGAATCCGCGGGTTAATTTAGATATGCCAAAAACAACTATTCATTTCATAATAGGGAAAAAAATATTTCTAACTAAAAAACTATGGGGAGATGAATCTGGAAAATACAAAAAACGCGAGCCAAATAAACGTCCGGCATTCCATCCAGCTACTTTAAAACCCAAAATGGCTAGATTACTAATAAATTTAGCGAGAATAAAAGAGCACGAACTTTTACTCGATCCATTTTGTGGCGTAGGGGCAATACCAATAGAGGCCGACCAAATAGATATACAAACAATCGCCTCTGATTTTGATCCCAAAAGTTTGAGTGGCGCAAAAGCGAATGTCAAATTCTACAAAAAGTTCGGAAATGTAAATTTTCTGAAAAGCGATGTAAAAGATTTGGATAAACATTTGAAACAAGTTGATGCAATTGTAACAGATCCGCCTTATGGTAGAAGCTCTCGAGTCGGAGCAAAAAGCGTACTAAAACTCTATCAAATATTTCTAAATTCAAGTGCGAAAGTTCTAAAGAAGAATGGACACGTAGCTTTCTTGTATCCGCATTATATCAAAGTTAATAAGTTAATAAACAAGAAAAAATGGAAGACAATTGCTAAATCTGAAATTTACGCGCACGGCGGATTAACGAGAAAAATTTTAGTCTTAAAACTAAAATCAAGCAGATAAATTAAATCCAATAAGCTGTTTCTCTTGGGAAAACTTAAAAACGATTAATAGTCCTCAAAACCATAACTGGATTGAAAATATGGTAGAACTAAAATCTGGAGAAGCTAAAAGACTGGAAAATGCCAGTTATGAAATTGTAGGAAAGCATTCTGCAGTTGAAGTTTGTCATTATACTAAATCTTCTCTTTTAGGAAAAAGCGGCTGTTACAAGAAAAAATTCTATGGTATCCAAAGCCATCAGTGTGTTCAAATGACACCTGCAGCGAGCTGGTGCGATCAGAAATGCAAACACTGCTGGCGTGCAAACGAGAAGTTCCAAGGTATGACTATGGATGACGATACAGATGAGCCAGAAGATATAATCGAAGGCAGCATTAAAGGTCAATTAAAAAAGCTAACGGGCTTTGGCGGTAATCCAAATGTTTTGAAAGATAAATTAAAAGAAGCGCAGAATCCGAAACACTTTGCAATTTCATTAACAGGTGAGCCAACACTTTACAATAAAATGTCTGGTTTGATTTCTGGCTTAAGAAATAAAAATATGAGTTCATTTTTAGTAACGCACGGACAGCATCCTGAAGCGTTGGAGAAATTACGGAATGAAAACTCCCTGCCGACGCAGCTCTATATTTCTATGGAAGCTCCTAATAAAGAACTACATAAAAAATTAGATGTTCCGCTACTCAAAGACGCTTGGGAGAGAGTCGAAAGAACATTTGAAATTCTACCGACCTTGAAATGCAGACGCGTAGTTAGAATAACATTAATGAGAAATCTAAATGATTTAGATGAATTAATTCCGCAGTTTGCAAAATTAATCAAGAAAGGCGAAATACATTTCATTGAAGTTAAATCGTATATGCACATAGGCGGTGCACGAAAGAGGTTGGATTTTGATAATATGCTTGCTCACGACGAAATCAAAATATATTCTGAAAAGCTAGCAAAAGAACTTAGATGGAAAGTAATAAGCGAAGCTCCAAGTTCAAGAGTTTGCTTAATTGCGAAAGAGGATTATAAATGGCGGGTAATGCCTTTTGCAAACAAGCCTATTACCGAAATAGAAAAGATGCCATTTGCTGAAATAGCGGCGTAAGTAATAAATAGGATTTTGTACGGTGAGATTAGCTAATCCTTATAAATCATCTTTTAGTTTACATCATATGATAAATCAAAATTTAATGATAAACAAGGTAAATTTTGCTAATCATTTTAGTTGTATGAAATTTGCAAAATGATCCCTGTTAAAGATATTAGTATTGAAAAAGCGACTAGCATCAAAGAACTAATTAAACAGTTCGACGTAGCCGGCGGTTTCAGCGCCAAGAAAATAGCTGTCGGTGTGGACATACTTAGAGATATGTTCAAATCTAAGTGTACAAAAATACTAAGCTTTCCTGCTGCAATTATTTCTACCGGTACAAGAGGTGTCATAAAGGACTTAGTAAAAAACAAAAAAGTAGATGTTGTAATTACAACGTGCGGGACTCTCGACCACGATTTAGCAAGAGTTTTTCAGGATTACTATCACGGCGATTTTATGATGGATGACGCTCAACTAAGAAAACAAAATATCAATAGATTAGGAAATATTTTGATTCCTGATAAATCCTACGGCGAAGTAATGTCAGAACATATGAGCAATATTCTAAACGGCCTTTGGAGCAAAGGCGTCAAGGAAATCTCAACAAAAGAATTATGCTGGGCAATTGGCGAATACATTGGAAAAACCAAGAAAGCTGAAGAATCTATTTTATACTGGGCTTGGAAGAACAAAATTCCTGTCTTTATTCCAGGACCAACTGACGGTTCTGTCGGCTCGCAAATTTGGATGTTTTCTCAAAAAAATGATTTCAAATTAAACATACTAAAAGACGAGCAGGATTTATCCAACATAGTATTTGATTCAAAAAGCCTAGGCGCATTAATGCTTGGCGGCGGAATATCGAAACATCATACTATTTGGTGGGCGCAGTTCGGCAAAGGCCTAGATTACGCAGTTTATATCACAACTGCAGTAGAATATGACGGCTCTTTATCAGGCGCACAGACTAGGGAAGCTATAAGTTGGGGCAAGCTCAAAGAAAAAGCCAAACATATAACGATAGAGGGCGATGCAACAGCTTTATTACCATTAATGATTGCTGCTATTTAGGTAAGCCTTTTAATATAATATTACAAATAAACATATGATACCTGATAGTTTAACCATACGAGAAAGGGAAGATTGGCTTTTAGACAGAGGTTTTAATCCCAAATCAATTGCTAATAGGTGGATTACTTCCAATACTTACGCGCCTATAGAAATTATGGAAGTTTGTTATAATTATATAACCCATGAATTAGGTTTAGATACTAAAGTATTTAAGAAAAATCCCTTTGTGTTTCATCTATCTATTGAAGATAATCTAAAGCCCAAAGTTGAATATATTACTCAAGAATTGGGCTTAGATGCTAAAGTATTTGAAAAAAATCCTCAATTGTTTAATTTATCTATTGAAAATACTCTAAAGCCTAAGGTCAAATATATTGCTCAAGAACTAGGTTTAGATATTAGTATATTTGAAATGTTGCCTCAATTGTTTAATTTAGATATTGAGAATAATATAAAATTAAAATACCTATATTTAACATCTGAAATAGGTATATCTAATATAGATTTAGAACGTTTTCCTGCTGCATTTAGTTATAGTCTAAAGAAACGTATTATTCCAAGATTGGAATTTGCAAAGAGTAGAAATAAAACTAATTTGAGTCTAAGTTCGTTGCTTGCACCCAACGATATTGTATTTGCAAATAAAATGGAAACAGATATTGCCCATTATGATGTGTTCAAAAGTGAGAATGAAGCTTTCATAAAAGAGATTTATGATTCTTTAACAAAAGCTGCTGCCCGAACTTGATAGCTTTACTGATAAATTGATTTAGTCAGTCGTGTTTAGAAAAGATTATTAACCCCAAGAGATGATCTTTATTATGGCTGATAAATGTCCAAAATGCGGCAGTGTCGCTATTTCAGCAAGAAATATTTCTATGCCACATACTAGGCAAGTTTTTCAAAGGAAAAAATGTTTAAACTGCGGAAGAGAATTTGAATAGTATGGGATTAAAACAAGTTATTGTTTTACGAACAGATTTGGCAATGAGCAGAGGTAAGGCTTGTGCACAAGCAGCTCACGCTTCTGTTTCAGCCGTAATTAAAACACAGCAGCACGATAGAGTTTTCAAAACAGAATTAATAAAAAAATGGCTTGGTGCAGGCGCTAAAAAGATTGTCGTACAAGTAAGCTCTGAAGGTTCTTTGCTAAAATTAGCAGACCAATGTGTTAGATCTGGATTAAAACACGCAGTTATCAAAGACGCTGGTGAAACCGAACTTGCTCCTGGAACAATTACTGCTCTTGGTATAGGTCCAGATGCAGAGGAAAAAATTGACAAAATAACTGGAGATTTAAAATCACTTTAATTTTGCTTTCTTAATTATATAAAAGCCAACATCATGCTGCCAAACCTTTTCTGCTTCTCCTATTTCAATTCTCTTTTTGAATATCGGACCGTCTGTTACAAATGTTTCTATTTCCCCTCCTTCTCCACCTATATGTATTCCAAACTTTTCGTGAAGTTTCTGCAAATCATCTAATGTTTCTATGCTAATTGATCTGCCTAACCACTCGGGACTAAACCCATCTGCAGCAACAGATGTAATTATTGCCTTAAAGCCGTCTTTAATAAAATCAGTAATATATTTTCTCGGATCGAGATGCCACAAAGGCGCAATTGATTTCAATCCCAAATCTGCGCAGACTGTTTCTACTCTATATCTTTGATATTCGGATGCTACGGCGCCTGAAACAACACCTTCAATTTTATATTTAGTTTTGGCTTCTAATAAAGCATTACGCAAATCTTTCAATTCTTTTTCTTTTATTCCTTCTGTTTCTCTGAAAAGTAACGGTATATCAAGCGCTTTCGCCTGAAGTTTTACCATATCTATATTGGGAACGTGAAACATATAAGAAGACGGATTTTTGGATTTCATAGAGACCAAGCAGGCTATTTCTCTGCCATGTCCTTTAGCGCGGTACATAGCGTAAGTGCTGTCTTTGCCGCCCGAATATAATACTGCTACTTTCATTTTAAGAGTGCGCTAGCGGGGATTTGAACCCCGATCATCCGCTTGGAAGGCGGAGGTTCTACCAGGTTGAACTACCAACGCATACAGCTATATATACTCTTTAGAAATCAAATTAAAAGGCTTTTGCGACATTAAGTTTCATTACTCTAGAGATAGTCTATAAATTAATCAAATGCGTGAGCTAAAGCTCTATCATTATATGGACCTTTAGTGCTAATACCTAATTTTACAGAATCTACACTTGGATAAATAACTTGTAAATTACTAAGGTTTATAGAATCATACCTAGTTACTTCCAATACCATATGCAATTCATAACACATTGCTTTAAAAAGTTAAGTTCTATGAATGTAGTATGACGAACGAGAGTGTATACTTATAGAACTAAAATCACTAGTTACGTCAAGTGGAACAATAAATATGGTGTCTAGGAGCGGCTATCTAAATATATATGCATATGCCCACCTTATGACGATACCTAAGATTCAAGCGTCCTTGAATGAAAATAGTGCGTCTTTATCTTATAAAGAGGGTCATAAAATCATCGGTAGTTATCTATTCGGACCCACAAGATCGGTATCATCAGGGCGTATCAGGATGCAAGTCATATCGGTAGTAGACGACCTAATGTCCTACGCAACTACAAGGGGTCTTAACGAGGCATACTCACTTAACGTTATTATTGACTGTATTGGACACCGCATACCACGCGCTTCAATCAAGAGAGTTGCCGAGTCCCTCGAGTCCCGGATCGAGACCGATGTAAGAATCGAATACGAAGATGCGCGGGTTTCAATCAGAATGCAGCCACCTTGCATTTCATTGGCTAGAACACATTGAAACCAAAGCTACCGAGGCCGCATTTGGGTTGAGCGTGCCCGGCAGGACTTTCAATCAGGAAGTCCGCGGAAGCGAACTTACACTATATTTGAACCTGCGACCTACGGTTTAGGAAACCGACGCGCTATCCAAGCTGCGCTACGGGCACAACACAATTATACGCTAATAAATTCTATATTTCCTCTGCTTCTTAAGGCTTGCATAATATGCCTGCCTAGCTTTGATTTCTTATGTATTCTAAGTTCATTATCGTGGGTTACTTCCATTGTTGTAATTTTATTACCTCCAATAAATAAATCTACAGCTTGCGCATTACTGCCTGGGAAATAAAAACCGATATACTGCCTCGCCTCTTTAACTCTGTACTCAATAGCTCTGCCGCGGCTTTTTGATTTTTGCTTTATTGGGATTACAACTGTCTGCTCGCCATAAGTATAAACTTCATATTCAAGATTCCCAGTTTCAAAATCTTTTACGTCTATAACTGGTCTAGCCAAATCTGATTCTGTCATGCCGCTTGGTACTTTAACTTTCATAAATACTTCGAGAACTTTTGTTATTTTTCCATCAGCCATAAAAATAATCATATCAATAACTTGCGGAATTACTCCTAAATCCAATCTTCCGACAAATCTTTGGAGAGAATCAATCGGCTTTGTTGCATGTACTACTCCTGCAAGTCCGATTCCGGCTAATCTCAAATCGCTGTAAAGTTTAAAGTCATCTGTTGTTCGCATTTCATCAAAGAATGTATAATCTGGTCTGCTCAACAGCATAACATTATGAATGTCATCTCTCGTTCCTAAATTTTTAGAGTATTGTACAACTTCATCGGGAACTTTCAAATCTCTTGGACTTTCAATTGTTTTAATTATTTTTCCTAATTTTAAATAATGCTTAATAAGAGCTGCAGCAAATGTTGTCTTTCCGGAGCCGGGCGAACCGGAAATTAAAATTCCGAATGAACCCAAATCTAATTTTCCTACGAGCTTTTCACTTAACGTATAATCTTTCAATTCTAATGTTGCAACTGGTCTAACAGCAGTAATTTCCCATCCATCCGAAAACGGCGGTTTACAAATTACAATTCTAAAATCTTGGAACTGAACTATTACAGTTCCGGAATGATTTATTTCGATAAAAGCACCTTTTGTGAAATTAGTTTTCTCAATAATATCTTCAACAAATTCCTTTAGCTCTTCATTAGTGCTTTTTTTGTCGGACACTTTAACAATTTCCAAGTTGCCGGGAACTCCTTTTTTTACAACCGGAATTGTATTTTCTTTAATATGCAAAGACATAGTATGCTTATCAAAGAATTTCTCTATCAGAAGTTTTTCTTCTTTAGGCGAAGCTGGAAGAATAAGCATTACTTTTATTCCAGAAGCCTCTGCAACTGCTGCCTGTACTTTATCTCCAGTAATTAAAGTTGCATCGTTTCTGCTTGCTATTTCTCTTATCAAGTTGTCAACTGCACCGTATCTTGCACCTTTTATGTACGCTTCTGTTGGCTTTTCTCCTTCATAACTCAGCTCAATTTTTCCACTGCTGGCTAAATTCCTAAGCTCTTTTATTTCATCAAGTCCAAGAAAACCCTCAGTATGATTTTGGTTAGCTTGGTTTTCTAATTCTGCAAGAACTGCATTTGGAATTATTATCGTTCCTTTTATTTCATCGGATTTTACGAGTTCGCTTATTTTCTTCTCTATTATTACTGAAGTATCTGCAACATAAACTGTTTTTTTAACTGTCATAAGCCCTCTAAAGTAGAGTCAACTATTTTCTCTTCTACAAATCTGACAAAGGATTTTACCCTATTATAAGCCTTTGTAATCTCATCTTTATCTGGATGCTCGGATGTCATTTTCCAAAGTAAAAGAAAATTATCTGAGAACTGATGTTCTGTTTTCGATGCTTCGTCTAATTTATTTCTAAGTAATGCTGGAGTAACATTTTCAGAGCCGAGAAATTCGCGCGCTGCTAAATTAGCTGCATCGAAAATATTCTTTAGTGCAGATTTATTCATTGCATCATCATTTCTAGACAGCAAGTAATCTGCGAACTGCAATTTCTGCTTGGCTTCATTGATCTTGGACATTTGTCATCTTAGTTATATTGTCAACACTATTTATGAATTTCTTAGTTACATTTGCATATTTTTTAATCGTTTCGTAATCCAATACTGATAAAGTATAATCTTTTGTTGCCAATACGTAAGAATCACCGCGTTTGAATTTAATTAGAGAATTTTTATTCGATTGATAAATTTCGAATAATCTTTGAAAAAGTCTATGGAATGTTGGATCCAAATTATGCTTTCGTTCTAATTCTCTTTTGTAAATACTCATTTGGGCTACAAAACTTGGCGGATAATCCAATATGTTATTGCCTAACTTTTCATACTCTAATAACGCTTGCAGTGCAATTCTCGCAGATGTCGCAACTTTACTTGCAACCGATAAAAGAAACTTTGATTCTTTAACCATTGGATAAGTTACGTAAAGCAAGTGATCTGCAACCTCCATTTCTTTTCGTGCAGCTACCAGCAATTCTTCGTGTCTAAAAGTCATATAAAAAAGACCTATTGCCCGAATATATTGTTTTCTAATCTCAAGACTATTATCCGCCAAAATTCTCTACCTTGATACTTTCTTTAGCTATATTGAGTTTTTGTAGAAGCTCTATCATTGCTTTGACAAATTCTCCGGTGCCGCAAATGTAATAAATTTTATTTGCGAAATCTTCGCCGCAGACATTCTTTACGCATTTAGCATCAATTCTGCCGCATAAACCATTCCATTCCTGTCTTGTTAATGTAAATACAACTCTTATATTTTTTCCATTGTCCAAATCTTCGAGATGTTTTCTATAAAGTATATCTGACTCAGTTTGATTGCTGAAAATTAAAGTTACTTTATTTGGTAATTTTTTATCCGCGACATATTCAAGATAAGATTTGAACGGTGTAATTCCAACTCCGCCAGCAAGCAATACTACATCTTTGAAGTTTTCATCGTACGTGAATTTTCCATAAGGTCCTTTTATACCAACAATATCTCCTTCTTTTAATTCGTGCATTTTACTTGTAAAATAACCCGCTTTCTTGTAGGTTATATCTAGATGGGTTTTTGTTGTTGGGGAATTGGCTATTGAATAAGCTCTTGATTCTTTGAATTCATTATCTTCATTTTTCAAAAACAGCATAACAAATTGGCCTGGCGCGTAAGAGAATATTTCGCCTTCAAGCGGCGCTATCTGTAGAGTTCTAGTATCGTGTGATTCGCTAATAATTTTGTCAATCTTGTATTGGGTTAGTGCCATTAATGTTTTTAAATCCAAAAGTATCCTTTAAAGAGTTAGCCCTTATAGCTCAGTCCGGCAGAGCGGCTGTTTCGTATGTTGTGAAAACCGAAAGAACAGCAGGTCAGAGGTTCAAATCCTCTTGAGGGCATATGAAAGCATTTGATGTACACGCGCATCTCTACGACGAGAAGTTTACAGATATAGATAACGTTATCAAAAATGCTAAAAAAATATTAAATGGAGTTCTTGTTGCGGGTGAGCATCCTGAATCTAATAGACAAGTTTTGGCTCTCGCAAAGAAATATCCGCAGTTCTGTTACGCTAGTTTAGGTTTCCATCCTACAAGAATTCCGGATTTTTCTGATAAAGAAATAGAAGATGAATTAAAATTCATTGAAAAGAATTCTGATAAACTTATAGCCATTTCTGAAACGGGCTTAGATTATATGTGGCTTAAACGTGAACTACCTAAAGACAGATACGAAAAAGAGAAAGTTCGGCAGATAAAATATTTCAGGAACTATATTTTACTTGCTAAAAAATTAAGTCTTCCATTAGTAGTTCATTCGAGATGGTCAATGAAAGATGTTCTAAACGTGCTAAAAGTGAATAAAGCTAAGAAAGTTATCTTACATGCATTTGAGGGTACTGTAGACGAAGCAGATCAAGCTGTAAATCTAGGATATAAAATTTCTATTGGCAATACAATCAACACAGATAGTATGAAACAAGATGTTGTCAAAGCTATTGAGCTCAAACATTTGGTTTTGGAAACAGACTCGCCGGTTCTAGCTCCGGTCAGAGGAGAACGAAATGAGCCTGCAAATGTCAAATTAACAATCAAAAAAATTGCGAAATTAAAAAATATTAAAGAAGAAAAAGTTATACAGGAGACAAATAAAAATATTAAAGAATTATTTGGACTTTAATTAAACATTATTCAGCCGATGTATTCGGCTTCATCAGAATCTTTTACATCTTTCAGTTGTTTCTGTTCCTTTACTTGATTAAGCAATTCTTTTAGATGGTCTTCCATCTGGCCTGCCTGCGTTACAAGCGGTCCGATTTCAACTTTCAATCCAATATATTTGTCAAGTATTTCTATTATTCTTGCTGCTGCTCTTGAATCGGGCAAACCAGCCTGAGTTTCTGCGAAAATAAAACTTGTTTTCAATTTATCTACGCCTTTAATCATTAATGCGCCGGAGACACCAAAAATCATTCCTTCGACTAGTGGTTCGCAGCCGGCACTCTCTAACAGTTTTACTTTCTGCGGCTGATTTGTTGAATAATATGCTGTCAGCTCTGCTTTTCTAATTGGCGGTGCGCCAATCCCTTCAATTGAAACTACTTCCTTTGCTTTTAGCAAATCACCTAATTTCACTACTGCATCTGCGATTTCCCATTCCATTCCTTCAACGCCGGAGAACGATTCTAAAATTACTAAATTATACTTCTTGCTGTAGAAAATTTCCATTGGCTGCATTATTTTGCCTTTGTGCACGAGCGCCATTGGCTGTAAATCTGGACTCCAGATTTTTCCAATTGTTACGGTTTCAATTTTATCTAACAAATATTCAATTGCGATTGTTGCAACAAAACCTAATCCCGGAAAGCCTTCTATTATTGTAACGTTCTGTGGTTTCTCCCAAAGTTCTATGTGCATAGGATGATGCTTAATATTATGTTGTGGAGTTGATTTAGGATTTGGTGCTGGCATATACTTACTTACAAAACTCTATATAAATAAGTTACCTAGCTTTCAAAACTTTTGTTTTTCTTTATCCAGCTTGCTACTTTTGTGCCATCTGATAAATATGTAGTGCTATCCCACATTCTACCAAAGTCTTTATTTATATGATAAGCTGCTTCTCTGCAAAGTTTAAAATAACTTTTCTGCGGGTTAAGATGGTGTTTGTCGATAGCTACACAATGGTCCACAAAAAGCGAACATTGAGAAATGCGCTTATCTGATGGAAATTTATAAGCCCAAACTTTTTCAAGATTATAGCCAGATTCCCGCTTTTTGAGCTTTTTTAGCTGCTCTGCATCGACTGTAAACATAACACCATTAAAAGAGTGTCCTTTTGACTTCTCAAGGTTTAGAACATCGCTCTTATGCTGCACTATATCAAAAACACGCTTATAGCCCTTAACTATAACTGGCTCAAAGTGTTTATCCGGAACTGTCTCACGGAGAGACTTATGGCTAAGAATACTGCCATAACCCACGACCTTATATTTCATAGTTATTTTATAATCCAGAAAGATTTATATACTGGAATATCCACTTTAGAGTAGTGATTATGAGTTCTAAACTCGTAGTCTCACACCTCTAGCCGAATCACAAGTTCGGCTTGATAATCAAATAAAACCCGCAAATCTAGCCGAATCGTAAGTTCGGCTTGATAATCAAATAAAACCCGCAAATCTTAAAAATAAGGGGAATATAGGATAAAACATGTGTTCATTTGGAAAAGACGGCAAAGTAAAATGTCCCGAATATGATAGTCATCAGACTACTGGCGGGTCTAATCATTACGCTGTCTCTTTTACAGTTGTGGGCTTGCCTGCAAGTATGCCTACAGCTTACCGTGGAAATTCAACGCCATCAGGCAGTTGTGGTTTAGAATACAAAATCAGAGATAGTTATAAGGATTAGATTTTTAAACCTCTTAATTTACAAATCATTGTCAGCGGTCATAGCGCTGGGGCAACACCTGTTCCCATTCCGAACACAGAAGTGAAGTCCAGTCACGTTTTGATCTGTACTGCGTCATACGCGGGAACGTCAGAAAGCTGCTGACTTTTCATTCAATTTATATAGTATTTATTCCAAATAATTATATGGCCAATTGGATAAGAGCTCTACTTGTTGTTACTATAGTAGCGACTGCTCTAACTGTATTTTTCGATTATCCAAGTCCGCAAACCGGCTTTACTCCTGGTGATATTTGTACCCCTATAGTAATTGACGAAATAGGATTAGGAGATGACATCTCAACCGAATTTGGAAATGAATTAGATTACGGAGACTTATGTCTTACAAAAGAAAGCGTTAATATCGGAGGAGATTCGTCAAATACGCGCGAAATAATATTCTTTAATCACAAAAATAAATCATTTGGGCCGCAGACAGCTTTAACTGCAAGTGAAGATTACGAAAGTGTTGTTCTTGAAGCAAAAGAAGGTTCGATAAAAGCATTTTATATATTTGATAACGGAATCGATTTAACAAAAGCGACCACAGATAATCCGTTGGAAATAAAGTTCTTAGGACAAAATATGCGTATATGGAATATTAAAGATAGTTCATTTACAGCTGTACTCGGCGACTCAAGTTTATTATTTATAAGCGAATCACGGATTATTGATGGCAAGCGAGTTACATTGCAGCAAATTTCTTCTGACGGAAAAATCGCAGTCGATGTTGCTGGACAAATAGAAGTAATCGCTAGAGGCTCAACCAAACAAGTAAATGGTCTACATATAACCAATCAAGAAGCCTTTTACGATTCGCAAAATACGGCCAGCAGTTTTGCGGAAGTTTCTATTGGTAAGGATACATTTCTATCTGTAACTGACGGAGATTATTATATAAATACAACACAATGGCGCTGGGATGTTGGCAATTTAGCTAGTACAGATCCAACTAACACTAAAATTGATTTGGAATTTGATGGTCCATATATCGGAATCGAAAATGCAAATGAAATGTTTGGACAGCTGTTTGTTTTTCCTAAAAATTTCTTAGAAATAAAATCTGAACTGACGAAAGAAGATTACACGACTGTTGAAGTAGATAAAGAAGATCTTAACACTGGAAGTAGTGTTATAGCAACTACTCATTTTAGAGCAAATGAAAATGAATTAAGATTTGGCGGAAAGAGATTGAGAGAAGCTTGGATAGATACGAGCGGCAGTTTAGTATATTACGAAGAAAATGGAGCGCTAAACTCTATTAGTTACAGCAATTCGTTAGGGAAAATTCAGGATATCGATGTAACTATATCTGGCAGCACTTATACTTTAGACTCGCCACTTGTGGGCGATGATACCGCTTTTGCATTCTCTGGCTCAAGCTTGAGCACTGCAACGTGGAATGGCAGAAACATAAAAGATGCTGACGGCAAATTAATTACCAAACATGGCATAATAATTGATGATATAGATGACGATAATATACAATTTTCCGTGCCAGAAAATAGAGTCAAAGCTAAGGTAAGTATTAATACAAATTAAATTTTAATTAAAAATTAAAAGCTAAGCAATAGCTGCCGTGCATCTACCATCTCTGCAAACATTTCCAGATCCGCAGTGAACTATATTAGCTTCGCAATTATATTCCTGGCAGAAATATTCATTGATAGTTGTTTCACTTATACAATAATCTGTGAAATCACCGTTATGATTTCTGCAAGTTCCTTGCCGCGCTACACCACCCAATCCATCATCACTATCGCTGCAAAATTGCACTGAACTTGATTCCGAAACTTTTCCTCTATAAACACTATCTGCTACTCCAAAACCTAAGCCGGTATAACTCGCGACCATAGAAAGTCCAATTAATACTACGACTACTAAAGCTGCAATTTGTATATGGTTCCCTAATTTGAAGTTGGCCATAAGTATAGCACGATTTTAGGGTTTAAATATTTTTATACCGCACTATTGTAGTAAATATATGGAAAGACGCGGTAAGCCGGAATGGCAGAAAGATAGATCAAAAGCGGGAGGATGCAAGATTAGCTTTTGCTAATCTCGTATTTGTAAATGATAGAACGAGATAGATCAAAAGCGGGAGAGGGATTAGCTTTTGCTGATCTTTCTGCCAGAAGAAAAAAGCCCGAATGGCAGAAAGAATTGGCTGAAGAGAGAATCGCAATTCTATTCGGAGAAGCTTTGAAAGCTGCTAAAAGTAATAAACAGGTGAGAAGTAACCGCTATGTATTTTTAGCTCGAAAACTGGCTATGAAATTTAATTTACGGTTGAATAGAGAGCAAAGGAGAAAATTCTGCCATAAATGTTATGCCTATCTTTTACCTGGCAATAATGTGCAAGTGAAAATCAATTCCAAATTAAAAGCAGTTGAATATCTATGCAAAGCCTGTAAGCATACAAATAGATATCCATACGTTAAGGAGAAATCTAAACGTTAAATCCATATTCCTAATTCTTTTTCCTGTGCTTCAATTTCAAGGCAGTCAAATAAATCTATAAATTTTATATCCGGCTCGTATCTATAGCTCTCTGCCCAGCCCGATTTGATTTGTTCGGCATTCACGAATTTATCTCCTGTAAAAATATATCTTAGTATTCTTCCATATTTATCTTTATCCGTTATATCTGATGTTAAATAAACATCCTTATCTAAAATTAATTCTGCTAAATTATCTCCAGCTTCTTTATAGAATTCATCTCCTCTTTCTGGAGTGTCGATTCCAATTAATCTTACTCGCCTCTCGTCTTCCAGTTCAACGGTATCGCCGTCAATTATCTTTGTAACTTTTGCAAATTCTCCTTTCTGTCCGTCTAATACGGCTATATGAATATCTGAAACAACATTTTCACAGTTTAGTTTCAGAGTGGGATTAGATTCTAGTTCCAAATCTATACATCCGCTGACTAAAATCAAACCAACAAAAAATAGAGCTATTCGCATAGATTTATGAAATAACGATTGTATAAATGCATTATGACACAAACTCTGCTGGTAAAAGTCAAGCCTAATGCAAGAGAAACCAGGATAATTTCCAAGAGTGAATCAGAAATGACAATTGCTTTAGCTGCTCCTGCAACTGATGGCAAAGCAAACCTCGAACTGATAAGGTTTTTTAAGAAAATGTTTAAGAAAGATGTTAAAATTCTACGAGGCAAAACAAGTAGAATTAAATTACTTAAGTTTGTTTAATTCTTGAAGTTCCAATATTAATTTATCTAGAGATGTTTTCTCTTCCTTATTATTTTTATCAACTTTAGCTACTACTAAAATACCATCTCTTATATGTTCAACATACATAGCGGTGTTTTTACCATCTTCTAATGTAAATTTATTTAAATTATGAGCGTGGATTTCTACTCCAGCTATACGCATTGCTCCGAAACCTGTTGCTGACATAGTACTAAGAGTTTCCGCATTAAATCTATTCGGCGCTTGAGCATAAATCTCCCTACCGTCTGTAGTTATAACTGCATAAGTTCCAATTTTTCCCTTATAATGTTCTGATATTTGTCGTGCTTGTTTATAATCCATAATTTCACCGGACGCTTGAAAGTTTTTGTCCGTATTTAAGCTTTACTATTTATTTCATTTTGAATTTGTTTCAAGAATTCTTCAATTTTAATTCCGAATTTTACGCCTTGCACACCACGTTTTCTTACTGCTACTGTTTTATTTTTCTCTTCCTTATCGCCGATTACAATTACATACGGAACTTTATTCAACTCAGCATCTCTTACCTTGTATTCTACAGTTCTATTTGAATAATCTGTTTCTATTCTCAATCCCGCCTGCAAAAATTCTTCTTTTATTTTATCTGCAAACTTAACATTTCTATCTGTAAATGTCAAAAGTCTTACTTGCACTGGAGCAAGCCATACTGGAAATGCGCCTTCATACTTTTCTATCAAAAACGCTGTCAAGCGTTCCATTGTACTTAAGCCGCCTCGATGAATCAGTACTGGCCGTTTCTTTGTATTATCATTATTTGTGTATTCCAATTCAAATTTTTCTGGCAAATTGAAATCTAATTGAATTGTTGCAAGAGTTTCCTCTTTGCCGTGTACATTTTTTACTTGTACATCTATTTTCGGACCGTAGAATGCTGCTTCGCCTTCCTTCTCAACGAAATCTACATTGATACTTTTCAAAATTTTTCTTAAAACCGTTTCTGATTTCTTCCATAATACGTCATTTTGAATATATTTTTCTTTATTTTTTGGATCATGTAATGACAACATAAAAGAATAATCTGTTAAGCCAATATCTGCATATGCTTCTCTGATAAATTTCAGAGCTTTCTTTACTTCATCTTCTATTTGTTCTGGTGTGCAAAATATATGAGCATCATTCATGGTCATTCCTCTGACTCTCGCCAAACCATATAATGCTCCAGAAGCTTCATATCTGTAAACGGTGCCAAGCTCCGCTAATCTCATTGGCAAATCATTATAACTTCTCGAATCTGATTTGTAAATCTGAATATGGTGCGGACAATTCATAGGCCGCAAAACTAAATCTTCGGTATCAACTTTCATTACAGGATACATTATATCTTTATAGTGTTGAAGGTGTCCGGAAATTTCATAGAGTTTTGTTCTCGCTAATGCTGGAGTATAAACGTGTTCGTATCCTTCTTTTAATTCCTTATCAACTATATAACGTTCGATAATTCGCCTTACTGTGGCTCCTTTTGGCAACCATAATGGAAGACCTGTGCCAACATCTTCCGCTTGCATAAATAATTTTAATTTCGGACCTAGCTTCCTATGGTCCTTTCTTTCGCGCTCTTCCAGCAAAGCCAGATACTCGTCTAATTGTTCTTTTGTTGGAAAAGAAATACCATAAATTCTTTGCATCATTTCTCTGTTGTTATCGCCGCGCCAGTAAGCCGCGGCAGTATTCAAAAGCTTGAATGCTTTTACTTGCCCAGTTGATTCTATAACTGGATTGTTGCATAAGTCTGCAAAATTCGCGTGCTGATGAAATGAAATTTTATCTTCTACTATTTCTTTAATTAATTCTTTTTTGAACGGTTCTTTCTGATAAAATTCATTTGCTTCTTTTCTTGATTTGTAAATTTTTTTGAACAGTTTGTCTTCCTTAACTACCTGCTTCATCATCTGTTCAATTTTTTGCAGTTCATCGTAATCAAACGGTTTAGTTCTGTAAAAATCGTAATAGAATCCTTCTTCAATTGCTGGACCAAATCCTAACTTTACATCCGGATATAATCTTCTCACTGCATCTGCGAGTATATGCGATGTACTATGCCAAAAAGCTTTCTTATCAGCTTCCGTTCTAAATCGTGCTGGTTTGGCCATAACTCAGAAAACCCAGTGAAATTTATAAAGTCTCTCTCTGTAGGACTTTTATGGCAATTGAAGGTTTAGCTTCAGATTTTATATCGTCTGTTTATTTTATACCATTAATCGTAATAATTACATTATGGGATTTTTTTTGGAAAGCTTGGGGACTTTGGATATCGGCTCAGAGAAAAGAAAAAATTTGGTTCGCCTTAATTTTAATTATAAATTCAGCCGGAATCCTGCCGATAATTTACCTTTGGCTGCGATTGTGGCGCAAAAAAACGAGTGATAAAAAGAGAAGAATTGTTCGATATTAAGATTTTATTTATTTTTTAGCTAGAAGTTCTAGAGTAATAGATTAAAACATCGCTTTATTCTTTCTTTTCCATATTGTATTGTTGGACACTTGTCCAAAATTTATATATAGAACGCGATATTATCTATATCTAAGACTGGAATCAGCCACACGATATACGATAAATATAACTTGTCCAAAATTACACTATTGTAAATTAATATCCTATTTAATATACATTAGTAAAATATATATTGTCCACTTGTCCAATATATTTCCACATAAGAGGGTAAATATAATGTATTGCAAGAACAACTACAAACTGCCATTGGATTTGAGAAAAATAATGCACTGGCATAAGCAGGCATCCGAAGCCCACGTAGGCAGGCTCAAAAACTCACTGGATTTTTTTGCTCCCGAAGGAACTCCTATCAAAGCGGCTTTAAATGGCGAGATTGTTTGGCTCAAAAACGATTCTAATATTGGCGGCCAAAATAAAAAAAAGCACTATTACGCAGGAAACAGAATTGTAGTGGCACATAAAAATAATGAATATACTGCATATGAGCACAATAAATACAAAAGTGCTAAAGTAAAAATAGGGCAAAAAGTAAAACGAGGTCAAACTATTGCTCTTGTTGGAAGCACCGGCTGGTCTCCTAGACCACATTTGCATTTTGAAGTTTTTAACAATCCTGATTCTGATAAATCTGAAGGCGCTACTCTCTGGGTTAGTTTCAAAATCCGCAACATAGGAAAGTGCAAGGGCGGGTGTTACTAAAGATGGCAGCGCTTAAATCTACGGATTTAGCTGGTCATCATTGGAGAGGAATTTGAGATGGCAGCGTCTAAAACCACAAAGGTTTTGACTGGTCATCATTGGAGAGGAATTTGAGATGGCTAGAAAAAAAGGACACGATCCACTAAAACTTGAATTAATTTTATACGCCTTGCGCACTAATCAACACGGCTCTTGGGTTAGAGACATTGCTAGAAAAACTGGAATGAAAAAAAGTACAGTCAGCCATTATCTGCAAAATCATTTGCAACACAAAATAGAAGTTGTAAAAGATCACGGTCATATAAAATTAATTAAACTTCGCGAGAAATTAAGAGACGAAAGTCCTTACTATATTCATTAATTTAATGCTTATCTGGCCAAAATAATAAGCCGCTAATTACTGCTCCGCTACCAGCAGATATAGCAATAAGTAAAAATGAAATTTGTGGTGCGAAGAATATCTCAATCAAAAAGCCGGCTACTATAGGTCCAACCATCAATCCTATATCTTTCGCTGTATCAAAGACTGCTGACATTTCTCCCAGAATATTTGACGGAGCTATTTCGGTAAGCAGCGCTTCAGTTCCAGGAAGTATCCACGAAATAGAGCCAGCGGCAAGCAATAAACTAAATACATATACTAATGGATTATGTGCTAAAAATGCGAAATAAGTTGCTGCGAATAATAAAATAAAACCGCCAGTAACTATGTATTTCTTTCCGATTTTATCCATAACGTAACTTGACGAAAAGAACATTGCACCTTCTATCGCAGACATAGCCCCGAGTAACATTCCTGCTCCTATTTCATTGAATCCGAATTTCATTATTGAAATGAGCGGCACAAACGTCCATTGGACAGCAATCCAAACATAAACTATTGCCGTTAACGAATACAAAGAAATTGCATGCCGATGCATATTTTTATATCGTTTGAAAGAATCAGAAAGTAAAGTTATTCGTGGTTTGATTGGTTTTCGACTGTGTTTAGTTTCTTTTCTTCTAAGTAAAATCAGTGTAAATATTATAGCCAAAAGTGCGAAGCCTGCCACCGCAAGAAAATTATGCCGGTCTGAAAATGTAAGAGCTATAAATCCAGCCATTACCGGCGCTAAAATCCAGCCAATTTGTGTAATTGAAAGATAAACTCCTTGTGCTTGACTTGTTATTTTTTTCGGAGAGAAGTCTCTTATTAAAACGGTAGACGGCACCCAAAATGCTACAACAATAGCTCCAAATAATAAAGATAAAATTGCGAGCTGTAAGATACTAAATGTAAAGAAATAAACTATTGCGAGAAAAGCTATTATTGCTAAAGCTGCTATCATAACTTTAATTCTGCCAAATTTATCTGTTGCCAGACCAACAGGAATTTCTGCTAAAAAAGATGCTATGTAAACAAGAGAAACTATTACTCCGACAATTCCAAAACTTCCGCTCTCACCTTCTGTAAATATCGGAAGAGTGAAATCATAAATTCCGATTGCGAGAATTGCGATAAGAGAGACTATAGATGCTAAAATAACGTTTGATAGCTTTGAATACGGTTTTAACTCTGCGGCCATAAAATAATTACAATTCTATGTAATTTAAAACTTATTAAGAGATTTTATTCAGAAATAAAATAAAAAATATTGCGAAGGACTACTTCCTTCGCTTGTCAAGTTTTTCAATGCCTTCTTTTTGTACAGATGGTCTCCAAACCATTTTTGGCAGCCAGCTTGGCGATCCATCAGGGGCTGAAACTCTTCGTCTGCTGCCCTTGAATTTATGAATCTTACCAGTTCCTCGCTCTCGCAAGTGTATTTTTGTATAGCCTCTAGTTGCAGCTTTCAATGCTGCGCGTCTTGGCTGACTTCCAGTGAACACATGATCGGTGTCTTTTCCGGATTGAACCAAAACGTAATACTTTTTTCCAGATCCGCGAGTGTTAGCTCCAGATCTTCTTTTTGATATTTTCCTCCCTGCCATTATCTCACACCTTAAAACTAAAGTCAACCGCTGTTAGTTATATTTAAAGTCTTCGTTGCGAGCGTAAACACAACAATAAACTTTAAAACTGAAAAGTTTCTTAAATGCGTATGGGAAAACGCCGAAATGAAAAAAGACTAAATAGACATAGAAAAAGAACCGGGCAAGGAAAGAGAAAACCAGTAAAGATGCGGTTAAAATAATTACTTAATTAATATTTTTTCTATTTTGTCATATCGCTTTTTTAAGCTCTCTAAGGTCCGCGATAGTTTAGTTTTTCTGCCGTATTCATATTCAAATTGTTCTATTAAATTATCAAGCAACACCCTATAATTATTAATTTGTATTTTATCATTAGCAGTTAATTTTCCATTTCTTTTGAGGTGACTTTCTGTTCCTATCAAATAGCCGAGCATAAAATTTATTTCTTTAGTTAGTACTTCAGCAATTCTCTTATTATCTGTATCTGGATTAGGATATGATTTTAAATTAGGAAATTTAACTCCGCCGATTTCTTTGAACAAAGTTCTTAGAAGTTTTATTTCTTTGTCTACAAGTTTAATTTCCTTTTTATTAATTGAAACAAACCAATTCATAAAATTATAAATAAGTTATAGTATTTATCATTTTGCGAACCTCGGGTGAGTAAAGTGATCAGCTAAATTCATATTTTCTTTCATTAAATTTAGATTTATCATTTTGCTAACATCGTATAATTAAAATGATTAGCAAAATCTGCAGTGTTATTATTAGATTTATTATTTTACGAACCTTGTATAATTAAAATGATTAGCAAAATCTGCAATGTTATTATTAGATTTTGATTTATTTGTTCTCTATTCTTGGCGCTAACACAAAAGCCATCTGTAATTTGTTTAGGCTTCTGAAATCAAGCTTTAGCGGATAATCTTTTGCGAATTGGACCACAACGGTGTCTGCAAGTGCTGCTGCTCTTGCCATCTTTTTCAAATATTCAGCACTATAAATAGAACCTACTGCACCTGCTGCAGCGACAGAAAGAAGTGCATCATTTCCTTTTGTCAATTCTACAGTAACTTTACTTCCAACATCTCCGCCAGATATTACAAAAATATTTTTGTCTGCTTCAAATCTAATTGCATCAGCAACTGTTGATGCATCTTCAATGTAATCTCTGAACTCTGTTGAATCGACTTCTGCTGTTGCCATAAAATCAAATGATGGAATTTTTCTTTCTTTAGCTTCGCGCTCAAGTAATGGAATATAAAAACGCTTGACTGATTTTCCGTAAACTGTTATTTTCAATTTATTTTTATCTAAAGTTAAGGCCAAACTGTCTGTCGGCTTAACTCTCTTAAGCGCTTGTTTTAATTTATCTAGATTAACTGTAATTTCGCTGTTTGTTTCCACGCTATATTCAGAAAATACTGATGGCAATAAATTCAAAATCACCATAGAAATATTTGCTGGATCCATTGCAACTAATTTTATTCCATCTTTATCTATCGCAAAACTTGCTTCGGTGATAAAATCAGAAATAACACTAATGCAGGCGTTTAAAATCCGTGGTTCATTCAACTTCAATGCAAACATAATTTTCTAACCTCGCAAAGGCTTTTATTTCTTGCTCCGGGCAGGATAAAAGCTTATATATCGTGCGAAATATAATTCGCTATGGTCGATTATAAAAAAGCCTTTGGGCGACCTTTTACAGACTGGAAAAATCTCCTCATAGGCATAGTAATATCTGCTATACCTATAGTTTGTCTTATTAGTTTTGGATATATTTTAAAATCAACTGTTAAAAATCCAACAGGAAATCTTCCGGCTTGGGAAGACTTTGGAGATTTATTTGTAAAAGGTTTATTTGCAGTACTTATTTCACTAATTTATATGTTGCCGGCACTAATTATACTTCTGATTTTCGGTCTGCCTCTAATGAGAAGTGCTATGAGTGGAGATCCTTTAGGAATGATGGGCGGTGCAGTAGGATTAGGATTCGGAGTTTTGGTTGCACTTCTAGTATTACTTATAATTTCTTATTTCATTCCAGCTGCAGTTCTAAGTTATGCAGCCCACGGAAAATTCAACGCTGCATTCGATTTCAATGTAATTAGCAAAAAAGTATTTACGGGAAAATATGCTCTTGCTTGGTTAATTGGTATTGTTTATTCGGTCTTATTGGTAAGTGTGCTAAGTAAGATCCCATATGTTGGGATGGTTATTGGCGGATTTATTGGCAGTGTAACAATGTATTCTCTAATTGGACAAGTAGTCAAGACTAAATAAGTCAGAAAGAGAATTCGGTCGCAGAATTGTATTCTTTTGGAATTAGTTCTTTTGTCAAAAGACATATTACTGCTGAGAATATTTACTTACTAACAAATTTAACACAGATAAACTTTTAACTAATAACTTAGCGTGAAACTAATGGAAAAATGCACTTACGAAAGCCACAAAACCGTACAAGGGAAAATTTGGCACTTTTTAGCACACGAAGAGTCTATTCAATCCTATATAGTTAGCGCATTAATTGTTATTTTAGTCGGCAAATTCCTTTTCTTTCCTTTGTTGGGGGTGGCGCTTGGTACTGATTTTCCCATAGTTGCAGTAGTTTCTGGTTCAATGCATCACAACGAAGAATTTGATGAATGGTGGAGATTAAACGGCGCATGGTATGAAGATAAAAGTATTACAAAAGAACAATTCAAAACATATTACAAACACAATGGTTTTAGCAAAGGTGATGTTTTTATCGTAAAAAAAATTAATTATAATGACATAAAAATCGGCGACGTTTTAATTTATAAAATCGACGATAAAGGCAATCCGATAATACATCGCGTTATTTCTACCGCAGATTCCATACAGACTAAAGGCGATAATAATGTTGAACAAATAGAATTTGAAAAATCTGTTCAAGAAAATCAAATACAAGGGAAAGCCGTATTCTGGATTCCGGCTATTGGCTGGGTAAAAGTAATATTCATTGATTTGATGAAATTTCTATTCAAATGAGTATAGCAAAGCTTTTTTAGTACAATGTTGAGGTAGGTGGGAACAATGGAGTTTTGTGATTGCGGTGGATTAATGCTTCCATCACAAACGGGAAAAGCATTTTGCTCTAAATGTGGAAAGCGTTCTAAAGAAGAGAGCGAAGCAATAGTAAAAGAAAAAATACATCACGATAAATCAAAGAAAAAGAGACCAACTCAAGAAATAGTTGATACTTTGCCAATGGTAGAATCTGAATGTTCTAAATGTGGGCACGGCTTTGCATTCTGGTGGACAGAGCAGACGAGAAGTTCAGACGAACCTGAAACGCAGTTTTTTAGATGCACTAAGTGCAAATTCACAAGGAGAGAATATACGTAATGGCAGCGTCTAAAACCACAAGAGTTTTGACTGGTCATCATTGGAGAGGAATTTGAGATGGCAGCGCTTAAACGCCAGCGTTTAGCTGGTCATCATTGGAGAAGATATTGAGATGGCTGAAGAAAAAGTTTTCGTAAGAAGAGCTCCTGCAATTCCACACAAGATTTCTGAATTGAAATCAGAAATGGGGCGGGTTTGTTTAGCAGGAACAATAATAAGTAAAAACAAAGAAATTGGTTCATTTATCCTCGATGACGGCGAAAGTAAAATCCTAATTCTTACAAACGAGCCAAGAGAATTTGAGAAACTCAAAGAAGGTAATTTTGTCAGAGCTATGGGTAAAATATGGGGTCAGGAAAACGAGCTGGAAATACAAGCAGATATTATACAAGACTTCTCGAAAATAGATAAAGAACTTTATAATAAAGTCTTTTTCGAAAAATAAATAAAAAGTTACAGAAAAGTATTCGACTAAAGACTTATATACTAAAATATATAACTTCTAAAAACTTAGGAGGCTAAATGGACAAGCAAGGACAAATGCATGTTGGAAGCGCGTTTGATATTGTAATACTGCTATTTGGCGTATTACTTGGCGTAGGACTGGTAGTCTATGCTATTAGAAATGGTTACGTTCCGCTCGAGCTAATAACTGGGGTTGCACAGCAACCATAGTATAAGTATGGTAAAACTATCAAAGAAAACTATCAAAGCTAAAGAGCTGATAACATTGGAAGAGTTGGGCTGGCTAGTTGCTGGTTTAGCTTTCGGTTATCTTGCCGGACTCGGTGCACCTATATTCGTTATTGCAATTCCAATTGCTGCATTTTTAATCTGGGTATTCGAATATTTCAGGAGAAGAATGTTATGGTAAACATACAAGATTTATTAAAACACATAAAACACGGTCCAAAAAAAGGGTTAAAGGATCACGAATTTGACTTTTACAGATGGCTTAGCTATGTTGTAGCCTTAGTGATATTAGGATTCGCCTCTATGAAATTTCCAATCTTATATTGGATATTCTTCGTAGTATTGGGTATAGGTTTCGGGGACTTTTTGTGGCACAAGTTTAACAAATATACTCACGTTAGGCATTAGTAAGGCTTAAAAACCGAAATCAAGCAACAAAGATATGGAACTTAATGTTTTATCAAAAGATACCAATGAATTGAAGATACAATTTGAACACGCTGACCAAGGTTTTCTTAATTTAATAAAAGATGCTCTTTGGACACAGACAGGCGTAGATATGGCTGGTTTCAAAATAGACCATCCTGAAACAGGCAGAGCAATTTTTACACTAAAGACAAAAGGCAAAGCTGCAAAAGACATTTGGAATGTGGCATTGAAAACAGCGAGCGATGAGTTTGCAGATTTTGCAAAAGCTGTTAAAAGTATTTAATTATTCTAAAAGTTCTTTAACATTAATAATAGGTTTTTGGTATAAAGACTGGTCATCTGTTATTCTCGGACAGGCAGTATTTACCCACGCTTCTATCTGAGGAAATTGTGACAAGTCATATGGATTAATTAATTCTGTAATAAAAATGTACACTTCTTTTCCCATGCCTTCTAATTTCTTTTTTACTTCAGAAACATATCCTTGCATCTCATTTTGACCTAATTTAGCTGTAACTAATAATCCCAGAACTCTTGCATCTTTTGCTTTTGCTATTCTCATTATATTTTTCTTCTGCATTAATTCTATTTCTGCTCTTGGTGTTTCTGTAATCAAATCAGTAAATGGATCTAAACAAAGTAGCGGTTTGCTGGTTTTCAATTCGAGAGCCATTGGATGAAAATGTCCGGTACCAATATACAAAAAGGCGTCTACCTCTTCCTCTATGTCTTTTGGTCCTGAAACATCGCAGCCAAGCACCTGTCCTTCTCTAACTGCGTGCAGTTTTGGCATCGGAGTTACTGCTGTAATTCTAAAAACTGCTAAAGCCTCTTTTATTTCTGGCAGTTGGTCTTGAAATTGTATGGCTGAAAATAAACCAATCTTGCTGTAGTTTCTGAGCTGTTCAAGATTATCAGAACTGAACTCAACTTTCTTCGTACTTGTGACAGGAATAAATATTACTTTCATATTTAAATAAAACTAATTCGTAGTGTTCTTAAACCTAATTGCTGCCGCCTAAATATTTTCTAATTACATCTATAGACCAGCCTTTCTTTTTTAATGCGCCTGCTATTTGTTTTTTGCTGTAACCCATACTTTCAGTGCTGGATATGTACGATTTAACTTCGGAGTCTGAACTTCCGCCTCCGCCCCGTCCGAAAACAGATTTCAAATCAAAACCATCCAAATCTAAATGATATTTGAAATAAATTATTACGCCTCCAACTACTAATAATAAAAGTGCTAAACCAATCCATAACGAAGTTAAACTCTTGCAGTCTTCGCCCTTTTCACCAACATCTTTATCGCAGACACCGTCGTTTGGTATGTATTTGCAAGCGCACGAAATCGTACAAACATTAGGACACGCTTGTGATGCTGGGCCGTCACACATTTCATCGCCTTCTCTAATATTATTTCCGCAGACAGCCTTTTCAGTAACGTCATCAACGCAAGTTGTTCCCACTAATACTTTTCCTTCTGGGCATTTTATAGATTTATCTTTTCCAGTTATCTGATCAAGTATATTCTCTTGGGTTTCTTCTTGGGCTTCTTCTTCAGGTGTTGCAGTTTGATTTGTTTCTGGTTCTGCAGTTTGATTTGTTTCTTGCGCACCTACACTATCATCGAAATTAGGATTAATTTCTTGGGAAGCTAACTGAGATGCTATTCCAAAGTTTGGAATAGTATACTCATACATTCCAACTTCATCACCAAGTCCACCCATTACATATATTTTGCCGGGTGCTGTAGATGCTGTTGCAGCGCGCTTGTCTCCAGGCAAAATTTCTCCAGAAGTCCAAGAATCTTTTGCGGTATCATAAATTTGTAAAGCTCTACTTGAAGAACCACCTATTACATATATAGTATTGTTTGTTGCGGTTACTGCCGATCCCTTAGATGCTATTGGCATTGGAACTTTAGCTACCCATTTTTCAGATAAAATATCAAACATCTCATTAGTTCCAACTGGCAGCACAGCCGTTGAACCAGGAGCTTTAACTGCTCCGCCCAAAACAAAAATCTTATCTTCGCTTACCTTTGTAGCTGCAAGAAACGCTCTTGCAGTCGGCATTGCTGGAGCTTCAATCCACACATTATTGATTAATTTCTCATGTTTATCTAAATATACTAGTTTGCCATCTATGGTGCCCTGTCCTCCAAAAATATGTATATTATTATTTTCACTTGCAGCGCCGAAATAAGCTCTTGGATAAAGTAACTTATATTGTATCTGCCCCCACGTTTCTGAACCGGTGTTATAGACCCAAGTAGAATCTAAGTTACTTGAACCTCCTACAACTACCAGTTGAGATGGGCCTATCTTAATTAATACTGTTCCGCCTCCAATATTTACGGGTGGTTTTGGTTTTGCAGTCCATTGATTTGTTGATGGATTGTAAACTTCAAACGCGTTAGGGGCTTTGCTTCCGCCAATCAAATAAATTAAACCCTTATAGTTTGCTGCTCCTGGAGTTTCTCCGCGGATTATTGGTGCCGCTTTAGACTTCCACAAACTTAATTTCATACCTGATGGAGATGCGCCCGGATTTCCATAGTATATATAAAATTGATTTGCTCCAATAGCGTATTCAAACTTAATAACTGCAACAGTGCTGTTGCAAGATATTTTTGATGCAACTTCTTGATTAGTTTGGGAATCTACAACTCTTATATCAGAACAGTCACTTTTTACTTTATCAGAAATTAATTTTACTTCGGCAATACCTCTATCTCCAACAATTGCAACAGCTTGCGTTATTTCTACCGGAGTTCTATATTGCCAGCTATTATTGAACCAGCTATCACTTACTGCTGCACCACTGAAATCTATTCCTGTTAGATTAAAAACACTGCCAGTTAATTGAAAGCCTAAAACTACTAATGAAATTAAAATTATTAAAGCTCCGATGAAAACTAATGGTTTAGGATTAGATTGTTTAGTTTTCTTCTGCTTAGTGGCCATTATAGAAATATAAGAATTAGAGTTTATATACTTTGTTTTAGTATTCCTTGTAACCTGCATACTCTTTTTTATTTCGCTGCATCAACTCTGGTCTTATATATTTGTAATAAGCTAAAAAGCTAATTATTAAAATTACCAGCAATAACAATAACCACAATGCCATTATATTATTATCTTCTTCAGTTATTTGACTATCTCCATCCGCATCAAGTATTTGATTAGTTATTTTCTTATTTGTCTTGTCGCCTTCAACAGTGCGTGGGAATAGTTCCCCAGTTCCACCGGTTCCTCCGCCAGAGCCAGTTGTGTCTTGTATTATATTATTTGTATCTCCGCCCGTGTCTGTAGTTTGATTGGTTTGTACGCCTACTGTTTCTTTGCAACTATCTTCTGCTGAATCTATCTTGCCATTGCAGTTATCATCAATACTATTGCCGCAAACTTCAGTTCTATTCGGCTTTACATCTGCATCATTATCATTGCAGTCAACATCGGAATAAAATGCATCTCTGTCATTATCGACATGCCATTTGCATCCCGCTTGTTCGCCGCAAGCCAAATCGTCAGTAATTGCGCTGCAAGCTGTTGCCGTTCCTGTACACTTTTGACCAAGCAATCCATTTGCATTCCAAGTGCAGCCATTTTGCGCGATGCATAATGCTTGTCCGCTTGGTTCTAATGCATAACTATCGCAGCCTCTTGCATTTCCGGCACAAATCGAAGGTGGAGCTTCAGCAGTAGTTGCAATTACAACATTAGAAATTGGTGACCAATGGTCGTCAACTAAATATCTTACTGCTAAATAATAAGTTGTATCTGGCGTCAATCTTGATGGTAAAACTACACTAGCACCTCCAGAAGGGCCGCCGCCAATTGCTTTATCAATTATAACTTCCTTTTCTGTTTGTTGATCAAGCGCCAAACAAGTAAATTGAGACTCACAATATTTTGCACCTATGTATGCTGAATCAAAATTATTAGATGTTATCGTTGTATCAGTTCGCCATCTAACTTCATAATCACTAATTTTAGCGCAATCTGGCGACTCATCTCTATTGCAAGGTAATTCAAATCCTAATGCAATTGCGCGTTGTCCAGGAGTTCCGAGAACTTGTAAATTAGTTACAGCTATCAACGGCGTAACAGTTACGGGGGGCGAAACAGGTGGTAAATTTATACCTCCGCTAAGTCCGCTTCCAGTTCCACCTAGTATACTTCCTCCACTAAAAGAGAAATCAGATACGCTAAGAAATGCTAAAAACGCGGCTACTGCTACTAAACCAATAATCAGTGCGAAAGGGAACTGCTTTTTCCCTTCAATTTTTTTAATAGCGGCCATTAATTTAACAATAAATCAAGACTATATATAACTTTTTAGTCTGCTCTATTAAATTTATTCCTAAATTTTCTGAAGGACATTTCCAAAATATCTGAATCCCAACCCGCTCCTACTAATATATCTTTAATTTGTTCTTCGGTATAACCGCGTCTTAAAGCAGTCGAAATGTAATTATCCAGTTTTGACACGAGCGGCATTTGCTGCGGCGTTATTTGTTCTGTTTGTTGTTGAGGTTGTTGTTCTTCCGATATATTCGAAATACGGGCGCGTTTGTATAAATATAACAATACTCCTGTAAGAATTACTGATATTATTATCAAAAGTATAGGCATTACATTTGCTTTTAGAGTTTGAACTATTTTATTTCCACTCGATTGTAAATCTAAACTCATTAGCTGTTGTGGTTGTTGCTCTGGCACTCCAAATTTTTCTGTTTCGGCATCTGGACCGCCTAAAGAATCAGCTGGCTCACCAACAAAATCTCCTCCAGATCCGGGTGCAGCTGATGGTTCTATATCTCCTCCTGTATCTTGACCGAAATCCTGGCCATTGCTAACTACAAAACCATTGTCTACTGTTCCGTCGCAGTCATTATCTAATCCATCTTGTATCTCCGCACCGTTATTTGTCATACTACATTCATATTCACAACCATTTGCAGTTAAACTATCTCTGTTATAGAAACCTGTCTGGCAGCTTTGGAAGCCGCATTGTCCTACTTCACACACGTGCAAAGCAACATTTGGATAATTGCAAACGTTTCCACAAACACCGCAATTATCTTTATCGCTTATGATGTTAAAATCTTCGTCTATTATTCCATCGCAATCGTTATCCTGATTATCACAAACTTCAGTTTGTGGTGAGCAAATTACATTGCCGATGCAATCTTGATCGTCTACATCTGTTTTGCCGTCGCAGTCATTGTCGAAAGTATCTCCGCATAATGTTTCTTTATTTGGCTCATATCTTAATTCAGCACTTCCATAATTACACGATGTTAGCTGTCCTACTGAACAGCTTCTCTGTGCTCCAGCACATACGCCTTGTTGTAATGGACAAAGTTCTGATATTTGTTCATCGACAGAATTATCGCAGTCATTATCTACACCATCACAAATCTCAGCTCCACTTGGTAAACAAGCGGCCGTAGTTGTTGCAGAAGGAGAATTGGAAAGTGGAGAATCTCCACGAGTTGAATGAGTATAAATAACCGTAAACCAATATGTATGACCTGGTTGCAAACCGGAAACAGTTCGTGTAAATGGCTGTCCTTCATCTGCTATTAGACAAAATACACCGGGCAAACAATAAGTTGCACCAATTATGAGATTATTAACATTAGTATTAGCTGTTATCGGACCGGCAGCTGAATATTTTATTTGGAAATCTGTAATAGCTTTGGACTCGCAACCACGGCTTCCTGTAGCTTCTGTGTCCATATTGCACGGAAGCGAAAATGTCAATGATACAGAATCTTTTGTCGCACCAATAACTTGTAAATCAGTTACAGATTTTAATGGATCAAAAGTTACTGGTTGTGAAATATCTCCGCCAAATCCAGGACTGCCAATTATTACTGCACCAGTTGAATTATTATGGAGATAGCTCGCTGCAATCCCTGCAGAAATAACTAAAACAAATAGTATGAGAATTATATTTATCTTTAATATTGGTTTCATCAATTATAGGTCAATCTAGCTGTATTTAATATTTTTCAAGCCAAATAAATCCAACTCCAGAAAAATAAAAATAAAAAAATAAAAGAAGAGCAAGTTTTACTTCAACTTGCTAAATACTTGTATAGCCATCGCGATAGCACCAATAAGTACTAGGATAAACGCAATGACTAGGAATATTACTGTAATCCAGTCAACTGCTGTTCCAATCGATGGTATAGCTGAGCTGACAGGTTCAAGTGTAGCTGCTAATATCAGAAACACTGCGCCAACGCCAACGTAGCCCAATTCTTTTTTCAACTGGTCAACATATCCACTGTACTTTAACAGTGCTAGTCCGACTAAGATGCCTACACCGGTTCCAATTACACCCTCTAAAAAGGCCATTTTAGTTTTTACCTCCTACGAACTAGGAATACTTAGACAAATTAACAGGCATATATAAATGTTGTGTGACAAAAATAATTACTGACGATTAGTAAAAATACAATTATAATAATAATTATAACAAAAATAATCTATCTGCGTTTGGATTTTGGTTTTGTTATGAATGCAACGACTGCCCAAAGTGCTCCAATCAATATGAATATAAGTGCGAGCAACTGCCAGATGAAACTCAGCCATACTGTTGCTGTTTCGCCAAGCATATCAGTAACTCCAAGACTTGTTGCGACATCGATAAAATAAAACATTACACCTGCCGCAATAAAGCCAGCAGGAACTATTATTTTATCCATCAAGCCGCTGTACCTTAAGAGTACAAGACCTGCCAAAATTCCAATTGCGATTCCCAATGTTCCGTCGAGGAATACCATAAAATAAATTATATTTTGTAATATATAAATTTATTCTCGTCTGTCTGTCCACTTTCTAAACACAGCGTGTCCAAAGTTAACGAGCAAATCAAATTTCAAATCTTTCAAATACCAGGGATAATCGCATCCGCCAAAATTTGAGCCCGTCCAAATATAAAACTCAGCTTCTAAGTTTTCTTTTTTAGTTAATGTTTGAAGCTCCTTAACTATTTGTAAGGCATTCATCTTTAATCCGTCTGGTAGCTGTAAACAGACTTTAGCTGTTCCATCTTTGCCAAGCTCCTTTATTTCTCCAACTACTCTGGGCAGTTCCAAATCATAATCGAGCTGCATATCTGTATCCATAATGCTTTAAAGCGCTAGATTTTCGTTTAAAAACTTATGGAAGAGGATAGAAAAATTGTTACTAAAGAACGTTTAGATAAAGAATTCGCGAGAATAAAAGAAGCGCTTGAAGAAACAGAAATGCGCGACGACTTAGACGAAAGTCAGCTAAGGGGCGCTGTTGAGTGTCTCGATACAGCCACAAGATATACAAAAGATGCGGAATACTTCGCTGAAAAGGGTGACTTTGCAACCGCATTCGGCGCATTAAATTATGCTTTCGGCTTTATTGACGCTGGATTAAGACTGCAAGTCTTTGTAAAAAAGCAATGATTATTGGCGATATATATTTATCAAAATCCAACACCAATATTAAACAAATAAAGAAACAATTTCCTTACATCAAAACTATTTGCAAACTTTCCGGCATTTCTGGCGAGTTTAGAAAACCGAAAATAAAAAGACTATTTGGGGATTCTACAATTACGACTCATAGAGAACACGGAATTTCTTACAACTTGGATGTTTCAAAAGTAATGTTTTCCCAGGGAAATCATTTTGAGAAAAGAAGACTAATGAATTTAGTAAAACCGAATGAAACAGTAGTAGATATGTTTGCTGGCATTGGTTATTTCACACTTCCAATTGCAAAAAAAGTAAAGCAAATTTATGCTATAGAGAAAAATACAGAATCTTATAACTTCTTAGAACAAAATATAAGACAAAATTACTTATCAAATGTAACTGCGATAAAAGGCGACTGCAGACAACAAAAACTTGGAAAGATTGCGGACAGAATAATTATGGGTTATTTTCCAGGCACAAAGAAATTCCTGCCTGCCGCGCTAAAACTTGCGAAGGAGAATTGCATCATTCATTACCACGAACTTGGCAAAAACGAAAAAGAAATCATAAAACAGCTGCCAAAAAATGTTGAAATACTAAAGATAAGAAAAGTAAAAAGTTATTCTCCTAATAAAAATCATTATGTTATTGATTTCAAGCTATAAGCTGTTTCTTATCACTATATTTAAACGCGTCAAGAAAATCTTTTCCTGCTGTTTTGTTTTTAGATACAAGCCAAGTATAAACGCGTTCGTTATAACAGCCTTGACAAACAGATGTATTAGATTCGAGTCTGCAATAAGTGCAGCTTAGTTTATTATAACGTCTTACAGTATCTAAAAACGCTCTAATTTCGTTTCTAAATTCTTTTATTGTCGCAACCCGTTTTTTATCTATCCAATTTTCAACTTTATCGGTTTGGCACAGTGCACATATTGGCGACTGCATTACTTCGTCGCATAATACACAAACGTTTTTGTTGACGTGATTTACCACTCTGGATATAAGGATGAAAGTTTTGTTTTAAAATAATTGTGGTCATAAAAGCCTTAGAAGTTCATAAGGCTCAAGTTTGTCAACTGGGGCTGGCTCTTGCGGCTGTGGTCTATTTTCTTCTTCCGGAGCTTCTGGCTGAGGCTGCGACGATGGTTTAACATTCTGCTCTTCCGGTAGTTTTGGCATTGCAGGAGCGGAAACAACTTTTTTGGTGCTCTGGAGCAGAAATAATCTATTTTTTTCCATTCCCCATTCAATGTCTTGCTGATGATATAAATGCTCATTAACGCTAAGCAAGAGCTCTGATAATACTTTTAGCTCTCTATCTGTTAATAACTCTCCTTCTTTATTTTCTTTCGGAATATTTTTCTTTACGATTTTATTACCAAACAAATCTTTTGCGAGCATCCAAGGCTGTTCGTTCTTATAATTTCCAACAACTTGTCCAGTATCTTTTTCCAATAAAACTTTTGATGCTCTAAAATTTCTAACAGCAAAGCTCATACCCATCCCCCAAATCGCTTCGAGAGCTATAGTAGAATCATCTTTCAAATACGCCGTGCCTGATTTCTCTGCATTGACTTGCCTTTGCACAATTAAAGCTATATCTATATCTTCATACGAAATATTATTATCATTTCTATATTTTATCGCCTCGGGCGAAAATAGTGATGCCCAAAATTCTAAAACTCCTCTTGTAACTTTTTGCGAACTTGTTAGATTCAAAACCGCATAAGAAAAAGCAGAGTTAATTGCCGAACTTCTCATTGCGACTATTGCTGAATCTCTCCCAGAACTTATGAAAGCTGATATTGGAGCATTTCTAAGCTCTTCAGCAACATCGATATATGAATAAAACTCATCTACTTCATTTAATAAATCGGCTGACAGCGAACTGAAAAGAAAAAAGTTTTGTATTTCCTGAGAAACTTTTACTAAATTTTCATCTGTTATGGTTTTGAGTTTTGCTAATATTTTACTATCCAAATCTCTGGCTTTAATAAAATCTTTGTAAGCTTCCGATGTAATTACAAAACCATTTGGAACGGGGAATTTGGCTTTGTGCAAATCAGCTAATATTGCGGCCTTCTTTCCGACGAGAGATTCGTCAGCGTAAGTAACTTCCTTAAACCACTTGCAGTACTTTGTCATTAAAAAAAGAACTCTGTAAAAGTATTAATATATTTGGCTTATAGTGTAATCTCTTTTTTAGTTTTGTTATCAAGAAGTCTTATAGCACATCTCATTGGCATTTTTGTGCTTGCTTTTCTTGCTGCTTCCCTTGCGGTTGGTATGAAATCTTTTTCTACGTAAAAGGAGAATAAAATTGTTCCGGGTTTTACCTGAACGGCGTGACCTGATGGCGATCCGAAACTGAGAGCCATACCTTGGGAAAATCGGTCTGCTCCGGCTGCAGTTGCTACTGCTTTTTCTCTAAGAATTTGATGAGGAACTGATCTTATTTTTAAAGCCCAACCTGTTTTTCCTTTCTTTTCAAGTGCCCTTACTGCCGATTGTCTTGCAGCTTCTAAAGCATTATCTCTTATTTGTATTTCTCTTGCAGCTAATAATTGTACTTCATAAGGTAAATTTTGCGAGTTTGCTCTATCGCCCATATCAAACTGTACAACTTTGACGTTTGGAGCGCCCTTTACATATGCTTTTGCTCTCTTTCTGCTTGTTCTTGTATACGCGCGTTTTACCATTCGGTAAGCGCTTGCAGCTTTAAGTCGTGCCATAGTATGAAAGAATGTCTTTAGTCGATTTTTAAGGTTTGCTGCTATAGTTGAATAGTTAGATATAAATACCAAAAATGTCTAGTTTTAGATAATGGTTTACAAACCTAAGCACTTACAATTAATGTTATTTGGAGCTGCACTTACACCCATAGCTGCAATTCAACTCATTTCTATAAGCAATTCTACATTAATATTGATGCTAACAGCATTTCTTGTTTTGATAGCTGGAGTAGCTATTCCTATGGGTATTTTCGAGCATATGCGCTATAATCGCATAAACAAGTAGGTTTAATAGATTTGATTTTCTCGTTTTGCTATGATTAGAGCTGAAGACTTAGTTGGCAAAAGTTACGGGGAAGCTAATGCTCTAACTGGTTTAGAATTCAATTTAAGAGATCACAATACTGACCATCATTTAATCCAAGACCTAGCTCAAGCTGAAACCTATCTTGGAATTGCAGAAGCTTTTCTGCCTGAATACAATCCAAAAGTAAAAACCGGAACTCAAACCGAGAGATTTTCCAGATTAAGAAATCTCTCTGATTATGTATCTTCCCGATTTAATAATCTCAAACATACGAAAACTGCTGCAGCGTTGACAGCAGCTGGTATGATTTCTGCAGCTACATTTGGAGCTTTAACTAAAGATCTTGGTGTTGAGCTTCCAGATATTGTTATGGATGCGAGTGCTCAAAGCCCTGACGATACAAATGATGGCACATATAAAATAACTCCT